>Ga0302114_10001406_pt1 | contig 15881 bp, 15 predicted proteins | sample AG5_Surface_MG_FD_203107 | JGI IMG/M metagenome (GOLD analysis project Ga0302114, IMG submission 203107) | Marine microbial communities from Western Arctic Ocean, Canada - AG5_Surface | ecosystem: Environmental > Aquatic > Marine > Oceanic | place: Canada: Western Arctic Ocean | collected...
AGGTTAGGTTGGGTTGGGTTTGGTCAGGTTAGGTTAGGTTAGGAGAGACAAAGGCCAACAGGAATCTTTACTCACACTCGGCATTGTCAGTCCCAGCAACCTTGGTGAAACCCTCCGGGACAGCATGGAGCTTGTCGCCGTGAGACATCCACATCTGGAACCCCTCCTCGGGCAAACCAGCGAGGAGCGGGCAATTGTGGTCGGGAATGGGCTTCACGATGGCCTTGCCATACTCACGCTTCAACCCAGGAGCAACTTGGCCACCGAAGACGTGGGCGAGCTCCTGCATTCCATAGCAAATACCTAACACTGGAATACCCTTCTCCTCGACGAAATCCCAAATCCTCTTGTCAACGTGCGGGGCACCCTCGTCGTAGACGCTGTTGGGTCCGCCTGACAGAATTATACCGGTAATAGGGGATTTGGTCAGGTCATCACACGAAACCAAGCAGGAGTAGAGCTCGCAGAAGCAATGCAATTCACGGACACGACGCGCAATAATGTGCGAGTATTGCGATCCGAAGTCCAAAATTGCTGAGCACGAGGAGAGCAAATTGGAGAGGAAGAGAAGGGTTAGTTTGGACACGAGAGATTTGGGGGCAACCGGAAACATTGTAGTCCAACGAAAGGAGGAGAATTGACCGAAATCACGCATCCTGGCTGGTTTGAGATGTTGACCCCCGTCGCTGCTCGCAACAACTTGAATGAAGAAGAAGATGCTGACACGATGCAATCGTCATGGCCAAAGTCGAAGAGGGAAAAATTAAACGATTGGGTCGTACCGATCTGTGGGCGAGTCGAGTTTCCAAGCCCACTACTTTGGGCAAGGAACTCATCAGCAGTTTTTGGTAGGCCATCCATGTGTATTTTGTGGTAATCGTGAGTTTGTTTTTTTTCTCAAATCTCGCCCCCCGTCACCTCATGTGCTCATTTCTCGCAAACCACGCATTTTTCTCAATTTGCAAAATTTGCTCAGTTGGTAGGTTCCGTTGCTCAAAACGTTCCAACTTGTCTCCTCTCGCACCCTATCGCCTTATAACTCCAGCTGGTGAGGCGATTCATCCTCAAGTTGTCTCAGATCGTCGAACGAAATCGACTGGCTATTGACCTGTGAATTGTTTAGCCCACCTGTCACACTGTGAAAGGCAATATCTCTCAAGGGGTTCCTATTTGCTAGAGAAATACCAACCCAGTCTTTAGAGTTGTTCAACACCAATCCCCCCCTAAACCCAAACTAACCCATTTCATACTTCTTCCCTCTCATTGTTTAAAACCAACATCCATTTCCAATTCAGACTGTTTAACAACACATCAACCTAATAAAAAATGTCCGCTTTTAATGCTGCCTTCGACAAACTTAGTCTCGGAGAGGTTCCCGACTTTGCCGCCCTGGTGGCTAAAAATGGAGCTCACAACCTTGAGACGACTAAACTTTGCTCCTTGATTGAGGACAAGGACGAGAAGATTGCCAAGGCTGCCATGAACGCCGTGATTGCTCTCATGGCTGTCCCTGATGCCGAGGCCTACGTTGTTCCCACAATTGGGTCCATCCTCTCCCGTGCTGCCGACCGCGACGCTTCCGTCCGTGAGTTGGTCCCAACTGCGGCCTTTGCTGTTGTTGATGGAGTGAACCCCTTTGCCCTCAAGTCCCTTCTCCCCTTCATTTTCTCCAAGCTCCCCGTAGAGCAGAAGTGGCAGATTCGCGAGGTTGCCCTCAACTGCATCACTAGGATGAACAAGGTTGCCCCCAGGCAGCTTGGAAATGCTCTTCCCGAGATTGTCCCCGAGGTTACTGCATGCATGTGGGACACCAAGAAGCAGGTTAAGGTGAGTCCCCGAATAAGCAAAACAAAGCAAAGCAAAGCCTAACCCCCCCATCCCACTCTCCATTCACAGACTGCTGCCACTGCTGCCATGACTGCCGCCTGCGACGTGATTGGAAACAAGGACATTGAGCATATGGGTGCCGAAATTGTCAATGCCATCACCAAGCCCAAGGAGGTCCCCGAGATCATGCACAAGATGGCCGGAGTCACCTTCGTCCAGTCTGTTGAGTGCCCGGCCCTTGCCATGATTGTCCCCCTTCTCCTCCGCGGATTGAAGGAGCGCAACACCGCCACCAAGCGTCAGTCCGCTGTCATCATTGACAACGTGTCCAAGCTTGTGGACAACCCCGTTGACGCCGGACCTTTCATTCCCCTCCTCCTCCCTGCCTTGGAGTCCAACTTTGATGGAATTTCCGACCCGGAGGCTCGCATCATCACCGAGCGTGCCGTCAATCAGCTTAAGAGGTTGAAGGCGCTGTGCGAGAAGACCACCAACATTCGCGGAGACACTTCCAAGATTGTTGCCGAGCTCAAGAAGGCCCTCCCCGTCAAGGAGATCTCCGCCCCCCTCACCGTTGCCGTTGAGCACGCCGCCATTGTGGCCACCACCATGATGGACTTGCGCTTCATGGAGGACACCCAGTGGTCCAAGAACGTCGCCCGTTACTTCAAGCTCATGGTCAAGGATGCCGATGCCGCCACCGCCGTTGAGGCCGTCCGTGTCATTGCCGAGACCATGATGGAGATCCCCGACGAGGATGACGATGATGATGATGCCGAGGAGGTGAGCAATGAATGTCGTTGGAGCAATGAATGTCGTTTGTATTTCATTTTACAATTTACATTTTAACCAAAACTAAAACTCTAACCCAAACCCCAAACTCTATCCCCCCAGCTGTGCAACTGCACCTTCACCCTCGCCTACGGAACCAAAATTCTCCTTCACAACACCAGGATGAGGTTGAAGCGCGGAAAGAATTACGGACTTTTGGGCGGAAACGATTCTGGCAAGACCACCCTCATGAGGGCCATCTCCAAGAACCAGGTCGAGGGATTCCCCGACACCAACGAGGTCCGCACCGTCTTCGTCGAGGCTGACATTCAGGGAGAGCAGTCCCACTTGTCCTGCATCGACTACGTCCTGTACGACGATGCCATCAAGGCCATTGGCTGCACCCGCGAGGAAGTGACCACCATCCTTGCCACCGTCGGTTTCCACGCCGACGGAAAGGCCAAGCCCGAGCACGCCGTGTCCACCCTCAGTGGAGGGTGGCGCATGAAGCTCGCCCTCGCCCGATGCATGTTGCAGAAGGCTGATATCCTCCTCCTCGATGAGCCCACCAACCATTTGGACGTCATCAATGTCGCTTGGGTGAAGAACTACTTGAACAGGTGAGCCTTAGGAACTTTACATTATTCATTATTCCACTCACTAAACTAACACAACTCGACATAACAGTCTCACCACCGTCACCTGTATCATGGTGTCCCATGACTCCGGTCTGCTGAACGACTGCTGCTCCCACATTTTGCAGATCACCAACTTGAAGCTCAACTGCTACAAGGGAAATCTGGACGACTTCGTCAAGGCCCACCCCGAGGCCCGTGCCTACTTCAGCTTCACCGAGAGTAAGCTTAAATTCAGGTTCCCCCAGCCTGGAACCATTGAGGGTGTCAAGAGTAAGGGAAAGGTGAGCGAGCGAAGAGAGCGAGTTTTGATGAAGGCGAGAAATATATACGAGCCACCACTAAACTAACATTATTCTCAATTTTTTGGCTCGCTCGCCTCCCCCCCCCCCTGCTCCATTAAAAATGCGCACAATCTCGCTTCGCTCGGCGCAGGCTTTGATGAAGATGGCCAAGTGCACCTTCACCTACCCCATCAACCGCAAGGAGAACAACGGAAACGGAATCCCCACCTTGTTCGACATTTCCATCCAGGTCTCCCTCTCCTCCCGCGTTGCGTGCGTCGGAGAGAACGGAGCCGGAAAGTCCACCATGATCAAGTTGCTGGTCGGAGAGATTGAGCCCGAGATCGGAGATGTGTGGAAGCACCCCAACGCGCGTATCGCGTACGTTGCCCAGCACGCATTCCACCACATCGAGCAGCACTTGCAGAAGACCCCCAACGAGTACATCAGGTGGAGGTATGCCAACGACGGAGAGGACAAGGAGAGTTTGGTCAAGGTGAGCGAGCGAAGCGAGCGAGCTTTGATGAAGACGAGAAATATATACGAGCCACTACTAAACTATCATAATTCTCAAAAAAAATTGCTCGCTTTCGCTCGGCGCAGGTTACCATGATCTTCACCCCCGAGGAGGAGAAGCTCCAGAAGACCCCTTACGAGATCCAGTTCGTGGACGAGGACAGCGGCAAGATCCAGAAGGTCAAGAAGATGGTTGCCGAGCTCGTCGGAGGAAGGAAAATCAACAGGCAGAAGGAGTACGAGTACGAGATCAAGTACGTCGGAAGCACCGTCGACAGCGGAGAGTACTTGCCCGCCAAGACTTTGGAGAAGATGGGACATAGCAAGAGCATGAAGGCCGTCGATGCCAAGATTGCCCAGAAGGCTGGACTTTACGTCAGGCCCTTGAGCACCAAGAACGTCGAGCAGCACTTGCAGGACTGCGGCCTTGACAAGGAGTTCGGAACTCACTACAGGATGAGCGCGCTGAGCGGAGGACAGAAGGTCAAGGTCGTGCTGGCCGCTGCGATGTGGAACCAGCCGCACATTTTGATCCTCGACGAGCCCACCAACTACTTGGACAGGGAGAGTTTGGGAGCCTTGGCAGGTGCCATTGATGGCTTCGACGGAGGAGTCGTCATCATCAGCCACAACAACGAGTTCTGCAGCAAGCTCTGCCCCGAGACCTGGGTCATGGACGCCGGGCACTTGGAGACCAAGGGAGACGCCGAGTGGATGATGAACCAGGACACCAAAATCAGCGATAACGTCGCCATCACTGAGATGACCGACGCCGCCGGAAACGTGACCAAGGTCAAGGGACAGAAGAAGAAATTGAGCAAGAAGGAGGAGAAGGCCATGATCAAGAAAATTAAGTCTCTCATTAAGGAGGGCAGTGCTTTGAACAGCGAAGAGGAGGAGTTTGCCATCGAAAAGGAGTTGATTTAAGGACGTGGATTTCCACTTGAAACTAGATTTTGGGGGTTTTTTTGGAAACACGTATGAAAGGGGGGTATAGTAAAGTGGGGTGGGAGTGAAAGAGAGAGACTAAAAAGAGAAAATGAGATCAAATTTGGTCATATCTAGTCTAATCTTTTACGACAACAAACTCGAGCACATGGTCGAGCATCTCTTGATCGAAGTATTGAAGCAGCTCCTCGTGCTGTTTCAGCAGTTTTATCTTACTGAAACGAATTGAGTGGGTTGTTTAGTAAATGGTGTATCTTTTGGTCTGCAGCCATCACGAGTATTACCTTTTTGTCTTTTTCGTGAGGAGAAGAGAGACGAGATTGTACATCTTATGGAAGAACCAATTCGCCCCAAGGATGTAAATGACTCCCAGCCTCTCCGCATAGCAAATTTGAACCATATCGACTATTTTTCGGACAATCCCAAATAGCTTGTGGTCGAAGTGACGAATGGTCATGCCGGATCGGTCGTAGATAATCGATAGCTGACCGGAGGGGTTGTTTGTTTTGGGATTGTCAGCCTGCGACACGCCAATTGTCAACATTCGCATGACGAAACGAATGAGCATGTAGGGCTCGCAACGTGGCCAATTTCGCCGGGGAATTACGATGCACGTTGGACGATTTTGGTTGTCCATTCCGTGCCAGTACCCAATGTTTTTGTCAACAATCGGAGAGATTTCGGAGGCGAGAATGTGATCAAGCTTGTACTCGAGGCGGAAAGAAGCCCACCGCTCATACATTTTTCTAGCACCAAATATATCTCCATTTCGTGCAATTAGGAAGCGGGCGAGCATTTGGTCTGTTGCCAAAGTGTCTAGTTTGGCTGAGGGGGGAAGAATAAGCTTGAGATTGTCAAGTTCTGAAGAGCAGGAGGAGTGGCTTCGTTGTCGTTGAGCATCTTGGGCTTTGGGGTCAAATGATTGGGGGGTGGAGGGTGGGGGTGAAGATGGAGGTGGGGATGGGGGTTGATTGTTGTTTTTGGGGGTTGTGGAAGTGTTGGTGATGATGGTGGTGGTGATAGTATTGCTGCTGCTATCGCTGCTACTGTTTAGGTGTCGTTTCATCACTAGGAAGAAGCACAGTTCAAACACGGCCAATGGAAAAAGTGTTGCAGGTGGACACGCAATGACCCAGTCAAATAGTGGCTTGTACATGATGGTGAGTATTACCGGTCAACGCTTCCAACGTTCCGTCGTGTTCGTGCTTTTTTTTTCCGCCCGCATTATTGTTCAACAAATAGGCCCTGACGAACCGCTTGATTACTTGACAAAAGCTTGGAAACGCGGGAACCAATCTGTTCTGGCAACATCGACACATTTCTCAATGGCGGCGTTTCCCCATTCCTTCATCCTCTGCCTTGTAATTCTAACCAGCTGTAGTTGCTTTTCCTCCCCACAGCCATCACCCTCAACGAGCTTCATCAGAGGGCTCTTTACGAACATTACGAACCAGCTCGAGGAGCTAACAATTTCAACAAAACGGAGGGTGGAGAACCAAAATCTCGACAAGAGCAATACCCTCCCGCACTCTGATCTCACCGACCTTGAAAAAGACGTTTACATAGTCACAACAGCTTGCCTCCCTTGGATGACCGGGACTGCTGTTAACCCTTTGATGCGGGCTTCCCACCTGGCGAGAGTTCGCGCCAACTCCACCGGTTGCTGCACGCTTGCAGTGCCATTCATCAGCGACCTTGCAGTGCAAAGGAAGCTCTTCAAAAATGTCACCTTCACAACCAAGCAAGAGCAGGGAGATTTCGTTCGTTCGTGGCTGAATTCGTCGAATGAGTATGCTGGAGAGAAGCTCAACATCGTTTTTTACGATGCTGTGTATGTGAACACAATGCGCTCAATATTTGCGATGGGCGACCTCCCGTCTGTCGTAACCTCCAACTCAACAGGACGCCTCGACGCGATATGCATTCTGGAGGAGCCGGAGCACCTGAATTGGTACCGAGCGCCTGGTCCTAGCTGGCGCGAGAAGTTCACCCACGTTGTCGGCATCTGCCATACCAATTATAAGGCGTATGCTGAGAGCTTGGGCATGCTAATTGGAGTCCCAGCGGGAACTGCAGTAGCTCAAATGAGCGCCCTAATAACTAGAGCCCACTGCGACCGGGTTATATTGCTGAGCGAGGCGCTACCACTTTTTGCGGCCGAGCGGACAGTCGTGTCAAACGTTCATGGAGTGCGTAGCGATTTTTTTTGTGGTGAGCTCTCGATGGAAGATCTTGGTGTGTATTTCATTGGAAAGCTGCTGTGGGCGAAAGGGTTGGACTTACTGTTGGATTTGGAAGTTGGTTGGAGGAAAATCAGACACTGTCACGAATACTTTCCGGTCACAATCTTCGGATCTGGTGCCGATGAGGATGAAATCCGAAGAGCATTCCTTGGAACAAGGAGAAACACAACAAAATCCAACAACCTCGTTTTGAGCTCATTCAACAATTTGACAAAATATACAAAGCTCGGGGAGGTGGATTGGGGCAAGGTACTCGTGAAACTGAGACGACAGCCGGTACCAGCAACGTTCCCGGGCGCCGTCGATCACGCTAGCTTGAAGAGCAAACACGGCATCTTCCTCAACCCGTCGATTACAGAGGTTCTCTGCACGACCGCCGCGGAGGCGTTAGCCATGAACAAGTGGGTGATTCTCCCAAACCACCCCAGCAATAAATTCTTCATGCAGTTCAAAAACTGCCTTACTTATAAAAACAAACAGGAATTCGTCGAGTGTCTAGATTGGGCTCGGAAGCAGAAAAGGGAGCCCTTGCTAGACGAGAAGCTCCACCTGCTGACTTGGGAGGCTGCTACTGAGCGGTTGTGCGACGCTGTCCGGTTGAGCGATTACGACGAGGCAATGCTCGGGTTGCGGATGTCAGGTGATTTGCGAATTTCCGCCATGTTGGGGCGAATGGGGGAGGGCCGTAGTGGGGACCTTCTGAGGGCAAGCTTAGGAGCTGGCGCCGCTGCTTATCAAGTGGACTATAGCAACAAAAGAAACGGGGTGGGATTGGAGACGTACAGCGTAGAAGCGTTGGAGAGTGAAATTCGTAGGCGTAATTGTTTTAGTGGTGTGGAAAAAAAATGAAAGGTAGATATGCAATTTAGGAATATGGTAGCCAATCTCGCTCAAGTCTACATGTACTATCAAACAAATTCATGTCCTGCTCGTTAACTACGTTCGCTATTCGGACCTTGATATAATGTTGGGGACGAATCTCACCAAGAATCGTGAGGAGGTCACCCTTAATGAAGCTCGCCGGCATCACGTCCGAAAAATCAACTTCCATAACGGATTGGCATTGGGCAAATAAAGACCGGGGACTAGACCTGGGAATGTCGTCGGACATAAGCTCATCATCGTCATCATCATCATCATCAGATTCAGACAAATAATATCCTCGTCTCGCTTTTTTCACCCCTTCATTGCCATCATCGTTGCCATCGTCTTCTGTAATCGTAGGAATACCACCACCACTGTCAAAATTCATCAACTTGGTTCTCCAGTCGCTCACAAACCCTCTCTTTGTTCGACAGCTGAACCAAACAACTCTTCCAGTTACTCGGACAGACATAATATTATCCACAGATTTCGGGGGCACGTCAGCACCAGCACCAACACTAGCACCAGCACCAGCACCAGCACCAGCACCAGCACCAGCACCAGCACCAGCACCACCAAGCTGCCGATCAAGAAATTCATTTAAATTTTTTATATTAAATGTTGTAGCAGCTGTGAACGTAATGAGATCTGATGGAAGCATGGCCACAAAACTTGGTGGCATAGCAGTAATTGTGTTAATGCTTGAGATCACATGGAGTGGTTTGGTAATAAAATTCTTTTGCTTTCTTCAAACTCTCTAAAGTGATTTGGGTCCACAAAAGGCAAACTTCATTTACGTAACCTACGATAGTTAAAATACCAATTCATACCCCAAGCGATCGAATACCTTTAAACAAACCCTCCAATCCCCCCCAAAAATGAACACCTCCAAACCCGAAAACGCCCTTAGGAGAGCCAATGAGCTAATTAAAATCAATGAAGTCGAGCCTGCCCTGAGCTTGATGCACGAGACATTAATTGCGCGGCGGTACAAAACCTGGAACCTAATGTACGAGCGGATCATGGTTCGTTTTGTTTCAGTCTGTGTCGAGTACAACAAGAACCGCGAGGTTAAAGATGGTCTTCACCAGTACAGAAATATGTCGCAGTCCCAGGCGCCGAACTCTCTAGAGAAGGTTATCTTTCACCTTGTTGAGTCAGCTGAGAAGAAGCTTGCTGAGAAGAAGGGTCAGGCAGATCAGCTGAGTATGCTTGAGGCTGATCAGGGTGAGTTGTTTCTTTTGTGTTATTGTGACCCCGTTATTGTGACCCCTTGACCCTTTCTTCCCTACTTCCCTACTTCCTTCTTCTTCTTACCCCCCCACCCCCACCCCACCCCACCACACCCCACCCCACCACACCCCACCCCCATTCACAGTTGCTGACCTCGACAACGAGAACACCCCGGAGTCCCTTATGCTTTCAACCATGACCACCTCCCACTCCTCCCAACGGCGAGACACTTCCATCGTGCTGCCCTCGTTGAAGTTCTTGTGGGAAGTGTACCGAGCAGTGCTGGACATTTTGAAAACCAACTCGCGCCTGGAGCATGTCTACCACGACGTTGCTGCCCGCGCCTTCAAGTTCTGCAAGGAGCACCGGCGCAAGGCCGAGTTCCGGCGCCTGTGCGAGACGCTCCGTGGGCACTTTCAGCACTTCCAGAAGTTCGGCGGCACCGCCGCCCTCTTCGCTGCCAACGCCCACAAGCTCAAGGGGTGGGACGGTTGGACCATGGAATCGCTCGAGTGCCACCTCTCGACCCGCTTCACGCAGCTCGACATCGCCACCTCCCTGGAACAGTACTCCGAGGGGTTCCGCACCGTGGAGGACATCTACTCCATCATGCAGCTCTCCAAGAAGGCCCCCAAGGCCAAAATCCTCTCCCAGTACTACGAGAAGCTCATCAACATCTTTTGGGTTTCAGGTAACTACTTGTTCCACGCCTACGCCTGGTACAAGTACTACACCCTCTGCAGCGAGTACAACAAGGCCATGACCAACGAGCAGAAGGTCGAGCAGGCGAGCTGCGTCCTGCTCGCCAGTTTGAGCATCCCCACCCTGGACGCCAACACCTCCCTCATCTCGGACGATATTCTGGGGGGCGACAACGACGATGTGGCCAACGCCAAGACGTCGAGGCTCGCGGCTCTGCTGGGCTTCAGCGTCAACACCACCAGGGGTGGCTTGTTGTTGGAGCTCAAGGGCAAGAACTTGGTCAACATTGTTCCCAAGGAGGTCAAGGAGTTGTATGAGATTCTGGAGGAGGTAAGTTTCCCAAAAAAAAACAACAACAACGCAATTCAATTTATTTCATTTAGGACGTGATTACAAAAATTTTAGATGACGAAACTTAAATTGTCGGTGGTGTGGAGATTAATTACCTCTACGCTAGCCGCCGGCGATGATGTTGATCTTCAATTATGACGAGGCATTTGGATGATTCTATACAAAAAAAAATACAAAAAAAAATTGAAGAAGCTCTCACGCTCTCTCCAGCAATCAACGCTCTCAAGCAATCAAACTAACCCAAATCATAATTATATCCCCCCACTCCCCATTCCATAGACAACCGACCCTCTCGTGCTCGTCTCGTCGGTCAAGCCGCTGATCGAGAAGCTGTCCCAAGACGTCGAAATCGAAGGCGCTGTCGGCGTGTCCACATCCAAGGCACGCTACGTCGCCTCCATCAAGAACATCCTCGTGCTGAAGCTCTTGAAGCAGCTGGGAACCGTGTACGACACTCTCTCCATCGAGGCTCTTTCGGGCCTCACGGGAGAGATTGGAATGAGCTTCTACGAGGTCGAAAACATCATCTGCTCTGCAGTGAGCGCCAAGATGGTCGTGATCAGGATCGACCACATGAGCAAGTGCGTGCGCTTCGGGGAGCTCGAGACGAGCAACGAGACCCGTGGCTTGTTGAGCAACCTGGCCAAGAATTTGAGTTCGGTGGTGAACAAATTGAGTGAGGGAGAATCCATATCGAAGGAATCCGCAGCTCGAGTGGAGTTCTTCAAGAACATTCGCCAGAACCTAGACCGCGAGCACCAATCCGTGCTGGAGCGCAAGGCCACGATCGAGAAGAAGAAGGAGGAATCCGAGAGGAAGGCTCAGGAGAAGCTCAGGGCGGAGGCCTTGAAAAAGCAGGAAGAGGAAGCTGCGAGGAAGAAGGAGGAGGCCGCAAGGTGATTGATTGAGCGAGCGAAGCGAACGAGCCTTGATGAAGACGTGAAACTCGCGATGAATCCCGCGAAATTGCTACAGACGGCAAAAATCTAATAGTGAACTAACCCACTCAAATTGCACCTCGTTTCGCTCGGCGCAGGATGAAGAAGGAGGCCATCCAGCGCGCCAGGGACAAGGAGAGGAAGATCGAGGCGGAGATGGAGCTGACCAAGAAGAAGCAAATCATCAAGAACATGGGCAAGGACGTTGACAACATGGACGTTGCTGAGATCAATGCAGTAGATGCCCACGCTCTGATGAGGGAGGCCGAGGACAAGAAGAACAAGGAGGCTGAACTGAAAATTCAGGGGTTGAAGGACCAGGCCAAGAAGCTTGACTACGCGACAAGGGCCATCAGAATCGAGGAGGCTCCTAAGGTCGCCAAGCAGCGCCTCGACGGAATCGCGGCCGACAAGCTCAGGTTCGAGAACGAGCAGGAGGCGAACCTCAAGGCTGCCGAGGCACAGTGGAATATTGACAGCGCCAACAAAAAAGCGCTGTCGGACTTTGGCATTTTCGCCTTCATGGATGGCTGGGAGAGCAGCACCTTGGCCGTGCGCCAGGAGCAGCTAGAGAAAGATAGGGCGGAAGCTGCCGAGATGCAGATGCGCTCCCTTACGGCGGAGAAGCACGGAAGGGCCAAGAAGCGTAAATTGGATGCCGACACGTTGGCCAAGAGGGCCGAGGCGGCAGCGAGGGCAGAGGAGGAGAGGAAGAAGAGGGAAGAGGAGGAGAGGTTGTTGGCGGAGGAAAATCAAAATAGTGGAAATGGCGGGGGTGGGGGTGGGGGTGGGGGTGGAAGGTTTGGGGGAGCTGGTGGCGGAGCCTTTTCGGCGAGTGGCCCCTCCGGAGGCGGAGGCGGAGGAGATGATAAGTTTGCACGATCCTTTGGTGGATCGGGGGAGCGGAAACCTCTGTTTGGAAAATGAATAAAACATTAAGAAGAAACAAAGGTTGAAAAATTAAATAAACATCAACTTTACATCTCATGCATGCCGCCCTTACACCTTTTGCGCACTCGCCGATTTTTTCAAACTCTTTAACCCCTTCCCCCCCTTCTTAACACTTCCCCCTCCGCCTACACTCCCGCTCCCCTCCTCACCCGGAATCTCTATGCTGTCGAGCAACACCCCCCCCGAAAAGCTCCCCTGCATGAGAGCAAATTTGGTCCGTAAGCTCCTGCACTCCTCGTCCTTTTTCTTGACCGTTCTCTCGCTGGTCACCCTGGTCCATTCCAACTTTGTCCTAAGCTCCATGTACTTTTCGTCCATCAGCCTCAGCTGATCCTCGAGAATCTTCCCCCCCTCCTTCAGTTCCGCAATGACCCTCTCCCTGCCGTTGTTCTTTTTCATGATGGCAGTGTTCCGCGCCCTCAGTAGCTCAACCTCCCTGTTCGCCTTGGCCTTCTCGTCGTGGCTTTTGGCCTTGCTCGTGGCTTCGTGCTTCAAGTGAAGCATCAGCTTCTCAATGTGATCGCTCAGCGCCGACACCTTCTTGTTGCTAATCTTCAAATTGTTCTCCGCCCGGCCCCTCAACTCCTTCTCGTGTTTGCACCGTTCTACTAGCACCACGTTCCTCTGCCTGTACTCGTTCAGGTTCTCGCACTCCTGGATGGCGCCTTCTAGCTCAGCCTCGATGGACTCGTACCGCTGCTGGGTCTTGTTCTCCTTCTTGCGAATCTGCACCGAGCGAAGCGAGGTGCATTTTTAATATATAGAAGCAAGAGCAAAACGAGCGAGCCAAACGAATACAAGTTGAGTGGGTTAGTTCAGTTGTGAATGTAGCCATAATTTCTGTAGCCATTTCGCCGGATTCATTGCTCGAGTCTTCCTCAAAGCTCGCAAGCTCGCTTCGCTCGCTCACCTCCTCCATTTGCTTCTCCAACTTTTGGATTCCAGACAATTCTGTGTCGTCGTTGTCGCCTTCTTCAGAATCAGCCCCAGCCATCGTCACTGGCGGCGCCCTCGGCAGCGTGGACGTCCTGCTCAGCGCCTGCGTGTTGGCGTTGGCCTTGCTGTTCAACGCAATTTGGTTGTCCGCCTCCTGCAGCCGAAGCCTCAACAAATCGCTCAAGCTAACGTTGCTGTAGTTGTCTATGTCGCTCACTCCCCCGTTAATGCCCTCGAAGAGAAGCTCCCTGAACTGCCCGACCGAAGATTGGACGTCGGCGTGCTTCTGGGTAATCGACTCAAGCCTCTGCCCCAGCTTGATGTTCTTGCCCCCCTCATCAACCAGCTTCTCGGAGATGTCGTAGAGCTGGCCGCCGAGGTCCTCAGTAGAGGATATTTCGCCCTCTTTCTGAGAGAGGAGGGCCTTCGTTTTCTTCAGTTCTTTTGTTAGGGTTGCGTTCTTTGTGTTGGAGCTTTGAAGTGATTTTTCTAATCGCTCCAGCCGGCTCTCAAGGGTTGTTAGGTTTATTGATTGAGATTGGGATTGGGATTGAGATTGGGATTGGGATTGGGGGTGGGATTGGGATAAGGATTGGGACTGGGATTGGGATTGGGATTGGTTGTCGTGGTGGTCATCCTCTGCAAAGTCATCTCCATAGTCAGCCATTAATAAAAAGGAGGAATATTTGATTAAGGGATCGGCTTGAGGGGAAAGGGTTTGTCAAAAAAGAAGAAATTATTTGGGGTTTGGGGATGATGGGTTCAATGAAGTGGTGGAAAGGTTATTGGTGCTATGGGTATGTCTCTGGTGATTGAATAAAAATGTAAAATCTTCGTTAGGAAAAACGAAAAAAACTGAAAGAAAGTTGCTTTTTTTGAACACTTTTTGGAACACTATAAAAGGATATAGTTGAAGAAGGAGTGCTCTAATGATGAAAATAGCTTCGCCACCAGAACTTGACTTAACTATATAATATTATGTGTTCCTGAACTCTCAAACAAACCATTGAATCCGACAATGCAACAAAATCGGTCTTTCACTCTCCCAGTATCCCACAAAACAAGCTCAAGTGTAGAGTCAATATATTCCTCGAAGCGGCCATCGAAACCGACAAACCGGACTTCCCCAACCCACCAGCAGACAAGCGAGGTTAATTCTTCAATTTCAACTTCGTCCTCTTCCGAACGAATGAGCATTATGCAACGAAGACAGAATAGGATGAGCGGAGTGACTGGAAATGGAGGCGGAGGTGGAGGTGGTGGAAGTGGAAGTGGGGTGGGCAGTAACAACCCGTACGTGCAGCACTTGAACTCAGGCGGAGGGAGCAAGCGGCTTTCCGGATCAGGCTCGAGAAGCATCTCTGGAAAATACAACAGCGACAGAAAATTCAGACCGAGCCCGGATCAAATGTCGGTGGAAGAGTTGCAGCGCGAAGCGGACCGGATAATGAACTCCTCCAAGTCTTATTTAACCCCGGGCAACCAGTTTCCAACCATCAGCAACAGTAACAACAATGATGAGCAGCAGCAGCAGCGGTCCGAACAGAAGCGGCATTATTTGAAGCAGCAGCAAAAGTCGCAGTCGCAGTCGCAGCCGCAGCCGCAGCCGCAGCCGCAGTCACAGCCAGAATCACAACACCAAGATCGTAGCATTATTCAGAACCCAGCAACGGCAGCTCAGCCTGCCGGCGGAAGCGGAATTAACGCTCTTCGCAATCTATCTTCGAGGTCGCCCAAGAAGATCGAGGGAGGCAGCAACAACAGCTTACGTGGAATCGTTGGACTGCAGAATTTGGGCAACACGTGCTTCATGAATTCGGGCTTACAGTGCCTGTTCAACACGTCGCTGCTGCAGGATTACTTTGTGAATGGAGACTACAAGCAGAATTTGTGCAGCAAGGTGAGACGAGGGGAAGAGTGGTAAACAGAAAAGGGATTGCGAACAGCGAATTTAACACACGTCCATCTTTTAATGTAGTCGCCAATGAAAGGCCAACTCGCCCTCGGCTTCGCGGAAACCTTTCAAGCCGTCCAACGGCAAAAGGCCAACTCTTCCGTGAACCCAATGGGGCTGAAAAACCTCGTGGGTAAGTGGGCCCCGCACCTAGCCGGGTACAGTCAGCAGGACAGCCAGGAGTTCATGCGCTTCCTGCTCGACGGCCTGGCCGAGGACCTGAACAAGACGAAGATTGTCAGGAAGAAGCCGGGAGACCAAACCGACGAGGAGCTGGGGAAGCTGACCGTCGAGATGCAGAGCAGGTACTGGTGGAACAGGCACCTGGCTAGCAACGATTCGTTCATCACGGAGACGTTCTGCGGCCAGCTCATGAGCACGGTGGTGTGCATGAGCTGCAAGACGAAGAGCCAATGCTTCGACCCTTTTTACGACTTGTCGGTGCCAATACCCACCGTTGAGGAAATTAAATTGAACAACAACGGCAGTGGGGAGAAGGGAGGGATGAACCTGTCGGGACTGCTGAAGCGGCCGAGTATGATGGGAGGGGGAGACGGTGGGAGTGGCAGCGGAAAAGGTTTAGGTGGAAAAGGTGGAGGGGGGGGAGGATCGCAGCCGAGCGAGTGTTCGCTTGACGACTGCTTGAAGAGCTTCACCAGGGAGGAGGTGCTGGACGGAGAGAACAAACCGATGTGCGCAAAGTGCAAGAAGCGGCGGAAGAGCACGAA
>Ga0302114_10001408_pt1 | contig 15858 bp, 18 predicted proteins | sample AG5_Surface_MG_FD_203107 | JGI IMG/M metagenome (GOLD analysis project Ga0302114, IMG submission 203107) | Marine microbial communities from Western Arctic Ocean, Canada - AG5_Surface | ecosystem: Environmental > Aquatic > Marine > Oceanic | place: Canada: Western Arctic Ocean | collected...
ATCACTCACCCGCAGGTCGCAGCAAAAGTCCTCAATGCCATACTTGCTGTGCGCCTTGATTTCAAAAATTGACAAACCGTTCATCCAAGCCACGAATTTGCTTAGCACATTCTTCCCACTCCCGCTGTCTCCAACCAGCAGACAGTGCCCCATGGGTTGCTTCAAAACCCTGTCGATCCGCAAAACGTGCTCCAAAACTTCGTCAAAAACGACCAGCTCAACGTCCAATTCCTCCTCCTGGAAAACTTTCAACCGCGCACTCACGAAGTCAAACAGTGTTTCCTTGTCGACCAGCTTGTAGTCTCTGCTCAGCCAGTCGCTGTACAGCCCCCCCGGGTCCAAACCCTCAACATTTGCATCCCTCCCGAACCATTTCCTCGCCACGCCAATTATGCAGTCCCTGCACCAAAATTTCTCCTCTTCCTCGACCAACCTGTCGTGAAACAGCCTCATCGCCTCGTGCGCCCATAGACCCACCAGCTCCTCCCCGGTCAGCCCATCAACCCCCTTGACAGCCTCGTAAATCGCCCTGATCCACCTTGTCAGCTCCCTTGGCGAGTAGAAATACTGCGCCGAGCGTTTGTGTTAGTTTAGTGTATTGCTCGCGTATGTCAAAAGCTCCGCTCGCCCACCTGCGGGCTAATGTCAACTGTAAACTTCTCTTGGTTCTGTAGATATACGTCCACCATTGCGTTGGTTAGGTTCCCAACCATCGACTTTAAATTTGGGAAGAGCTTCAATATCCCGCCGTTAAATGTTTCGTAAATTTGCAGGAGGCTTTCCTTCGCTGGGAAGTCAACCAGCAGCAGCTTGCAGTGGCGCAAGAATCGGTTGCTCATAGTCACACGCCCGGCGTCCGTGGGAGGGTTGCACGCTGGATTGGATTGATTGGATCGGATTGGATTAGTTTCTCGTTTGGTTTTAATGCGGGTATCTGACAATGTGCTGCTGCTCACCTCCAACGAACTGGATCCTCTGCAGGGTCACCCACACGTTGTCACCCTTGCGGTAAAATCCGCCGTGCTCGGTCAGCTGCCTCATGAAGCTGATGACTCGCTGCGTGCCGTACTTGTCGGCTTCGGGCAAATTTATCTCATCGCAAAAAACAACCAGCCACTTGTTGTCCCCGAGGTCAGCTAAAGGCTGCAGAACCACTCCCTTGGGCGTGTCCTTGTACTCGCAGTACTGGTGGAACGTTTTCAAAATTAGGCCAGGCGTCGTTGACGAGCTAAAGTTGAGCGGAGCCAGGATGATGTCGGGCAACGATTGAAGCACGGCGGTTAGGGTCATTGACTTCCCGCTGCCGGGTGGCCCGCACAGCACGACGGGCTTTCTCGTGTTTATCCACGTGCGCAGAACGTCAAAATGCCTGCAAGTGTCGCTCGTGGTGACGACCACATCGCTGCTCACAACCTTTGAACTCTCAATTTCCATTTTCGGCACAAGGGTCACCCATTCGTCTAGCTCACCGTCCTCCACCTTGACAAAGAAGTTGGTCAAATTGTTGCTGCTGCCCATGCTAATGTCCACGGCTCCGCCAAATCCCTCGCAGACCTTTCTGCCAAACACATCCCTCTCGAGGTTGCTCAAGCTCGCCGCGAAGCCCCAAACCAGCGCGTAAGCAAGCCAGTTACTCGCAAATTTGGCCAAATGTTCTTTCGTCATTGGAAAATCAATGTGGTTCTCGTTGTAGTCTCCAACCTTGGCAACTCCTTTAACAAGCATACACTCCAGCGTGCTCAACAACCTCTCCCGGGTTGTTTCCATAACGTGGTGCGACTTTTCGCAATTGAGCGAAAACTGCGCCGAGCGAGCAAAACGAGCGAGGTAGTGTTAGTCGTTTCGCACTCTTCCTTTCACAAGGTTCGCACAAGGTTCGTTTGCTCGGCTCGTCCGCTCACCTCCAGCAGCTCGTTCACAATCCCGTCGGTTTCGAAATGGGACCTAATCAAAGCCATGAACACAACTGAGCCGTAGCCAATGGCCATCATCCTGTTCACGATTCCCCTCACGCACATTTCGTTCGTCACGCTCGAGCAAGTGAACCACAGCATGCCGCAGCGACTCACTGTTGCCGGAGTGGCCTCCTTCAAACTGTCAACTTCCAGCATTATTCTCACATTGTCCGGAATGCTCAGCCTTTCTCCGCTCGGCAGTGTCAGCAGCTTGTTGTCGTCCAGGACGCTGTTCAAGTTCTCCGCCCATTCCGGATCAACGTCGCCATCGAACAAAATCCAGTGCCTTCGTTTGCTCTCGCCTCTCTGATTGGCAACGATACTGCGCAGAATGCCAGTGAAGATTCCGTCGGTCCACTCCATCGTCGTGGCATCGAGCTATATATTGTAATAATTGGAATAATGTTAGCTTTTAGTGGTGGCTCGTATTTTCGTCTTTCTCAAGGCTTGCTCACCTTCCCGTAGAGCACATCTTTGCTCACGGACTTGGGCTCTATCACATAGCAATCGCCCTTGACCCCGTCGGAAATTTCCATCGCCTCTAGCAGCACTCGCCAAGCGGTTGATTTACCGCAACCGCTCGGTCCGACCAGCATCACGCCGTGTCGGAAGCTTAGCACCTGTTTGAGCTGCAATATTTTTTCCACCAAGCTGTCGCCGGCAACAAGTCCTTTTTTCGTCAGCGTGCTTTTGAGAATGGTTCGGAGATCCGCATCCTGTGTTTTGGTGGTGTTAAATTGATTAGCTTTTTTTATATTTGGGGTTTTTCTTTTCGCTTTTCGCTCACCTCGAGCTCGGTTATCTTGCTGCCGGGGAAGATCGCCTTCAGCAGACTTTCAAACAGCGGAAGGTCCTCGGCAACAAGCTTGGGGACCACGTTGTTGCACGCGCCCTGAATCAGCACATTTTTCTCCAATTCCTTCATGTTGGCGCTTCCGATCTCACTGTTGTTGGTACATTTGGCCACAGCGACCCTTTTCAACCCCCCTGCACTGACCAACAGGGTCTTCAGCGCGCGCAGCCCAAAGTCGTAGTGGCTTTGGTTGCTCAGCTGTTATGCGAAAGGTGATTAGTGATCGAACAGAAATTTATAAGAATGAGCAGCACTCCACTCACCTGCTCCTCGCACAGCTGGAACAGCAGCACAACCTTAATGCTCAGCTCCTCGGCGTAGATTATCCCCTGACTGAACAGCATGACCTGAGCAATCAATTTTCTGTCAGGAATCACCATCGCCACTGCTCGAAATAGTTGCTTCAAGTTGTCGGGCAGGTTGCTCCGTCCGGCATAGCCTGGATTCATCGTAACAAATATCCCAACGTTATCGTGCAACTTGACTGGCCTGCCTAACAACTCAACCGTTTCCAACTTCGTCTGAAGACTGTTTTGAATTGTTAAGATCTGACTGCTCACGGCGCTCAAAATCCTTTCTTCCAAGCGATTGAACTCGTCGAAGCACCCCCACGCGCCAACTTGGCAAAGACCTGCGAACAGTCTGTCGTGATGAATGTGTTAGTTTTAGTTTTTTGTCTGGTCCGTGTGACCTTATGTGTGTCTAACTCACCTCCCCATGGCACCAAAATCAAACGATTCGTCGCAATTGAATACCAACACAAACCTTCCGAGCTGGGCGCCTAGCGCCTTCACAGATTCCGTCTTTCCTGTGCCTGCTGGACCAAAAGGGTTTCCGCCGAGCCGAAAGTGTAGCGCCTGGGTGAGCGTCAAGTAGCACCGATCCGTCAGTGGAGTTTGAACCAGCCTCTCGCCAATCCCAAGGTATTCGAACCCGTAGTAGAAGCTCGCATTGGCCATTCGGATGTTCAGCCTTTGCTTCAAGTTAGCTTTGGAAGCGGAGGAATCGTACGTGTACCTCAAGTGAGTGAGCCACCTGAAATCGTTCGGTGAAGTCACTTCGTTGCCCTTCAGGAGTCGAGTCACGTCGCGTTGGTGAACCAACTCGGTGATGAGCTGCTCGTATTTTTTTCGCGTTTCGGTTGGCAGGTTCAACAGCACAGTGCTCGCCATGGAGTCGAGCTGGGACTCGACAGTTTTGATTGTGCTTGTTATCCCCCCCTTTTCCCCTTCTCTCAACGACTTCTCGACTTCCATCGTCCAAATCACCAAGCTGGCCAAAATCATTATTTGAGCTGGGAACTCCGAAGCCCAGTTAATGTAGTCAGACTGATGCCTGTCGTCGTTCAGCGCGCGAGAAAGCACAGCCGCTAGTGTCTTTTGCATTTCGCTCTCAACCTCTTGCAGCCACTCCTTGACCGGCTGCTTGTTTCTGACCTTGATGTTCTGCTCCAGTTTGATGAACTCTCCATCTTTGGAGCCCATTTCTGTCAGAGTCAGCAGACAAGATTCGTCGTTGCTGACGTCGTACCGCATCACGTTGATACTCGCGAACATCTTCCCCAAGTGGCAAATCACCTTCCCTGGCTCCCCGCTGTTTCCAATGAGCTCGAGCAAATCTTCGTCGCCAACAAAGTAAAATCGACTGCGCCGGCGCCGAGAAAAATAAAGTGAGGCGCATTGTGTGGTTTGGTTTGGTTTGGTTTGGTTTGGTTTAGTCTCGTTTCGTTTCGCTTGGTTTTATTAGTAGTGGCTTGCTAGCTCACCTGAAACACTCCCGCTGCTTCTCCAAGTATTCGCCTAGACACTTTTGGATTTTGCACATCAAACTCTCGTTGCGGTCTAGCTGCGTTTGGAGATTTTCAATACCAAGCACTCCCAAGGCTTGCGGTTTCGCCGCAACCTTTCTCATCAACTGGACGAAGTCGTTGTCAACAGATTTGAACTTGGAGTATTCGCTCGGGAGCTGCGTTTTTATGTCAGCCGAGCCGAAGAAGATCGACTCGAGATAAACCCAACGCCGCTGAATGTCCACCCAAGAGTTGAAAATCGACCTCAGCTTGGTTAGACGCTCTTCCCAACTTTTGCACCCCTCTTGGAACTCAGGGACGGACTTGAAATAAGGCGACAGCTTCATCAGCGACAACGAGTTAAGGTGCTCGTCAATTTTTCCCAGCAGGTCGTCCCAGCCTTTGATCAGGCGGACGCGATTTTGATACAGGACGAGCTCGAGATTGGCCGAAGACCAATAGCTCTGCACCTGAACGATGAACTGCTCCAGCGCCATTTCTCCAGTGGCAGTGGTGAGGATCTCGCTCAGCTCCTTCTTCTTGTCGAGGAGGTTGGCGTCCCAAAGGTTGCCGAGCGTTAGCTCGTTCATGGAAATTTGAAGTGCCAGCCGCGAAGTAATTTTCTTCCAGTGCCGCAGCTTGAGAGATTCATTTTTGAGATCGGAAAGGAAGGGAAAGCTGTCACTGTACTTCTTGACGGTGTTGTGGAGGTGCCTGTACGTGTCGTACTGGCGCACGGAATTTGGGAGGCTGCGGAGAGAGGCTATAATGTCGTTCACCTGTTTTTCGGCTGCACCGAGCGAAGAAGGTGCGAAGTAAATTGAGTGGAATAATGTTAGTTTAGTAGCGGAAATAGCCTTTATTATGCAGCCATTTCGTGGGATCCATCGCCGAGTATGCTCGTCTTCATGAAGGCTCGCTCGCTTCGCACACTCACCTTTTTTTATTACAATCGTGTTCCAGAGGGTGTCCTTGGTCTCGTCGAGCGCGTTGGAGATTGGCTCTATGTGCCGCCACACCTCCTCAAGTTCTTTGAGCTCTTCCTTGATGGAGAGGAGGGGGTTGGGGGGGGACGGCTCCAGGCCAAGGGCGTCCCGCGCAGAGCTAAGAGACTCAAATTCTGCAACCGCCTTATTGATTTTGACCTCGTAGTCGGCCAACAGAGTGAGCGCTTCGGCGCACCTTACATTGCTTTGCAGGGGTTTGTTCTTCTCCCACTTCGTCTGTATGTCGGCAACTCTGCGCCGAGCGGAGCGAAGCGAGGCGCATTTTTTATGAAGCAAGAGCGAACCAAGCGAGCCAAAAGAATTGGGTGGAATAATGTTAGTTTAGTAGTGGATGTAGCCATTAATTATATTATGTCTGCAGCCATTTCGCGAGATCCATCGCGAACATGCTCGTCTTCTCGTCTTCCTCAAGGCTCGCTCGCTCGCTCGCTCACTCACCTGCTGTTGGAAAATTTCGTTTCGGATTTTACACGCTGCGATTATGATGGATGTTATTGATGTTTGTTAGTATATGAGCGAAGCGAACACCATGCATTTTCGCTTGAGGTTCGCTGTGCTCGAGGCTCGCTCGCTCACCTGCTGCAGGGACGGCATGAGATCGTCCATTTGCTTCGCTCGCCTTGCTAGAATTTGAGTAAGGTCGGAGAAGTGACCCCGGCAGTTTGATACGTGCGTCCAGGAGGGCGGGAAGGGGAAGCGCTGCTTCTTCAGTAGAATTTCGCCCGATTCAAGCGATTGGATTAACTTCGTCCAGGAAGGTTCTTTTTGCTTCATCTCTTGGATGAACACAATCCCGTTGATAATTTGCTGGGTCGATCCCTCTAGTGATACCGCCTCGAGCTTCCTCTTGCCCAGCTCAAACTTTGACAGCGCAGACGTTATGCACGCCTTCAAAACATCCCCAAATCTATTTTGGATCTGCTTCTGCCAAGCGTCGTACTTCAGGTTGACCTTGCTGCTCACGTTGCTGCAGTCAATCTCCACAACTCCAATCCTCTTCTTTCCAGAGAAGTTTTTACTGTTGCTGCTGCTGCTGCTGCTGCTGCTGTTGTTGTTGTTGTCCAACAGCAACCTGGCATCTTTCACCTCATTCAACAGATTTTCCCATTTACTCAAATCCTCCTCCTCCCCCCCCACCGTCTCAACAACACTGGCTATGCTCAAATCCCACAGAAACTGGAATTCGAGCCACTGCTTGATGTACTTGGCAGTTTGCTGGATGTGGTGTTCAATGAGCTTGTAGGGCGCTTGCAATGCTTGGAAATTCTGCGCCGCGCAAGTGTGGGTTAGGAGTGGGTGGTCAACAATTTTTGTCACAAGGTTCGCTCGCTCGCTTCGCTTCGCTCGCTCACCTGCTTGTGGAGTTTATTAATTATTGCCGAGAAGTTTGTGTTTATGGCAGCGTCGTTGTTGGCATTTGCCAGCACCTCGAACCTGTCGAACTGTAATATCGGGAGAGATGTAACGGTGGACAAGAATTTCTCGAGCTGAGCGTAGTACAAGCTCCTCCCCTTTTCGACAGAGGGTGACGACATAATGAGCTGTGCGCCGAGCGAATAAAGTGGGTTGGGGTTAGGGACAAAAGGTATGTGCTAAATTATTGCGTGCGCCGCTTCATCGCTCGCTCGCTTGCTCACCTGATTCTGCATTTGGATGCTGATTTTGATGATATTAATGTCGTTTCCAGTTCCAGTTTCTGTTTCTGTTGCTGTTGGAGGCCACGCCTTGAGCTCTTCCTCCAACCGACTAAGTAGTATGCGTTCTATTTTGGAGTTCAGGCTGGCGACGTAGATATGCAGCTGCGCGAACCCAGACAAGCTGAGCTCGTCGACCTCCTTCTGGATTTTGGACAGAACTGCGGTGAAGGTTGAAAGTCCGAATTCTACCTCCTCGAGGGACTGAATATCACTGTTGACCAAACAAGTCGTGGAAGTCAGAATTTCAACCCGCTCCTGGAACAAAAACACCAACTCGCTGAAACTGTTTACCCATTCGTTGACGTTCGGTGAGTCCCACCTCATTCTTTTCACCTGTTTCTTCGACGGCGTGGAGGCAGCGACTGGGTTGAACGACTGCTGGATGTAGTGTTTGATGGATTCCAATTGCGGCTCCACCAGAACTTTCATTTCGTCTGTGACCGTCAGCCTAGTCTGGGAATAGGACTGGAGGGAAGATTTGAGAATAGTTGCGGCCGGGTACTTTTTCATTGCGTCGTCGGACATGACCTTGAGAGTTGGGGGAATCTCGAAGCCTAGCCAGGACAGGTTGCGAACTTCCTTGAAAAGGGAAACGGAGTTGGTGTTGTAGTTGACCGTAGGGATTAAATAGTTGGCAGAGGGGTGACGTGTAATGGAAATAAGGTAAGATTGGAGGCGGTGGAGTTTTTGGGTTTGGGTGAGCTCTTTTTCAACGCCCTTCATCCAAGACCGGAAAAAGAGGTTGGTGTCGAGCTTGGACAGAAGCTCTTCGCACGTTCGCTTGAGCTGCCTCCCCTCCATTTGCAGTTCCCAGCCTTTTCCCAGTATATCCTCCATCCGCTTCATCAACGTCTTAAGCTGGTTCTCCATCAATTTGGCCCACATAATTTTCCCGGCGACGAGGGGCACGTCGCGACTGCGCCGAGGCGAAGCGAAGCGAGGCGAATTTTTAATGAAGCGCGAGCGAAATGAGCGAGCCAAACAAATTGGGGGGGTAAGTTTTGTAGTTGCTTTGCACACACTTCATCGCGAGTATCTTCATCGCGATTATGCTCGTCTTCCAAAAGGCTCGCTCGCTTTGCTCGCTCACCTACTGAGAAACTGCTCGGCGTTGGACCGCTCAAACTTGAGCGTAAACTTCTTCCTCAGTTGCTGAACACTCGCCTCGACTGTCTTGATGAGGGATGCCTGGAACGACTTAATCTCGGCGCGAATCCTAGGTCGAATGAAAAGCGGGTTGAACCTGCACCGAGCGAAGCGAGGTGCATTTTTAATTTAATTAAAGCGAAAGCAAAACGAGTGAAGCGAGCCAAACGAATTGAGTGGGAAAATGTTAGTTCAGTAGTGAATGTAGTCATTATGTATGCCATTCGAGTCTTCCTCAAAGCTCGCTCGCTTCGCTTCGCTTCGCTCGCTCACCTCGCAAAGACCTTGAACATCTCCTCGGCCCCAACTGCCTGGGCCTCGTTCAGCTTGCTGCGCAGAAGTTTGCTCAGAGAGTTCTCGACTTTGTCAATCTTTCTATTATACTGCTCCCTTCCCACAGCAAACTCCGTCGTCCCCGCAGCGCTGACATCTAAAATGTCAATTTTTGCGATCTGCGCCGAGCGAAGCGAGGCGCATTTTTATTTAAGCAAGAGCGAACCAAGCGAGCCAAAAAAAATTGTGGGTAATTTTAGTAGTAGTAGTAGATGCAGCCGTCTGCCCTCAAGGCTCCTCGCTTCGATTGCTTACCTGTAAGAACGCCTCGTCCAAGCCGGCCAAAATTTCGCTGCTCGCCGAGTCGCCCCCTTTGGTTTTTAAGACATCGGCGACGACCAGAAGCAGATTGTTGTGGTTTGTCCGCAGGATGTTCACGTCGTTCAGGCGCTCGAAGAGGGGGGTCAGGAAGATGTGGATGGACTTAAGGAGCTCCGGTGAGGAAAAGGAGGATTTAGTTATGTCGGACGAATTTTCTGCGCCGAGCGAAGCGAGATTGTGCGCATTTTTAATGAAGCACGAGCGAAACGAGCGAGTCAAACGATTTTGGGTGGGTTAGTTTAGTAGTGGATGTAGCCATTATGTCAGCAGCCATTTCGCGGGATTTTATCGCAAGAATGCTCGTCTTCAACAAGGCTCGCTCGATTCGATTCGCTCGCTCACCTGGGGAGATGGAAGTAATGTCGTTATTGGTGGTGGCGATCGACCCGCGACGCTTCCCGTGATCGAGGTAAAACGTCGTGAACTTCCTGTACATTGTCGTCCAACTGTCGCTCACGGACAGGAGCTCGGTGTACTGCTGGGAGAAGGAGGGAAATTGGAGGGACATGATGGGTTTTGAGGAAAGAATCTTTTTGAGGACGGTAAAGACGGCGAAGGAGGTGGAGGAAACCAGGGAAGCAATGCGGGGGAGGGTGTAAGATTTTGAGATTCGGGCTTTGCTCATTACGTGGGTGAAGAGTTGCTCAATCGAGGCGGACACGGAGGAGAGGACGGTAGCGGTGAGGAGAGCTTCGATTTGGTAGTCCTTGAGGAAGTTGTTAATGTCGTCGGATATTGAGAGGGCTGGAGTGAGGTTGGTGTTATTTTCAAGGGAGGTGGTGGCGAGGAAGCGCTTGTTTGCCCTCAACACCAACACCGTTCCAACAACCCCCGGACTAGTATCTAATTGATTTTCGACATCCTTCAACTTTCCGAGAAGAGAGCTCCAGAACTTCTTCTCCTCCGCGGGGCCGAGGATCTTTTCCGGGGTGGTGTGGTGGCAAGGGGGCGGGGGGGTGTTGACCAAATGGGTCAACGTTTGAATCTGACGAATCCAGCTGTTGACTGTCAGCTGAAGGGTGTTCAACTCGCCGTCGGTGGGGTTGAGGTCTGAAAGATTTCGGGATTCGGATAAGGCGGTGTTTATTGAGTCATGGGCAACAAGCTGGATATTTGGTATTTGGGGAACGATAGTGGACAAGGATAAGGAGGATTTTGTCAGAGTTTGGGAGAATCTTTGGAGGGACGATTCAAGAGAGGATATTGTGGTGGGTGAGCCGGGTGGAGTTCGAGGACTCAAAATCATGAATCTCAGGTTTTGAACGGTGAGGGGAAAGGAGGACGAGGGGGAAGAGGCCTCGTTGATGAATACGAGCAGTCCGGAATTCGTGTTGGGGAAATTTGGGGAAGTTGAGGCAAACAAGTCTTCATTGATGATCCAAATGAACAATGTGTTGGAGCCGGGGGAGTAGGAATCAGAATCAGTATTTTGACACACGTATTCTAATACTGTGTCTTTGATTTTGACAATCTGGTCATCTTCAAGTTCCAAGTGGAGACTCGTGGCTCGATTGATGTAATTGGTAGTGATTTCCATGTTTGCTTGTTGCCGCCTTGTGGCAAAATTGAAAATTAAAAATTTAAATATAAGATGATTCCATCGTTGTTGCTGCTGCTGCTCTGCTTAATTTCATGTGTACCACCTACAAGCTGCGACGATCTGACAGTCATGGTTAGCTTGGATGGCACCAAACACTACATTGAAATCGTCGACAGCTTGAGCAACCAAAATTCCATCAGGGCTGAATCTTTCAAGTGGTGCTCCCAGAACGTTCCTGATAGTTCCGAAGTTTGCACAGAAATGATTCACGGTAGTTTGAATGCGCAATTGCGTGCGCGCGCAAGTCCCACACTCAATCAGTTCAAAATATCAACCCAAATTCCCAACTCCAACTTGATTGTAATTGACAATTTCTTTGAAGATCCAGACAAGCTGCGGGAGTTCGCGTTGAAACAAGACTTCGCGGGAAAGGCGAGGAACAGCGAGTACAACCGGAAGCAACATTTCAGGCGGACTAGAAGCTTCTCCGGCGATCCAAACATGGCAGGAGTGAGGCGAAAAATTGAGGAGGTGCTTGGGGCGAAAACGGTTAACTGGGAGAGCGTGGAGGGGGAGGGGGAGAACATGAGCTTCCAGGTCACGTACAATTTAGAAGGGGAGTTCGCGACACACTGCGTTCATACCGATAAAAGTGATTGGGGGGGAATTTTGTATTTGTCGCCGAATCCGCCAGCAAGTTCCGGGACTAATTTTGTGCGTCACAAGGAGTTGGGCTTGCGTAAACCGTGCGAGATTGATGGCGGGCAGAGGGGTTGTGGAGGTGAGGGGGGCGAGAGAATAGCGGAGATCGATGAGGTTTGGAAGGGAGACAAATTCGACGCAGAAAAGTGGGAGGTGGTTGACACTGTTGGAAATGTTTACAATAGGATGGTGCTGTTCAATGCGACCAACTTCCACAGAAGTTCGGGGTATTTTGGGGACGGAGAGAGTGGCGTAGAGGGAGGGCGGCTGTTTATGAATTTCTTCTTCGATTTGGATAAGCGATAAAAAGTGGGGTGAAGTTAAAGGACTTTTTTACATCCTTCCAGATTGGCTCGATCATCACCGGCAGCATCGCCCCCAAGCTGCAAACCAGCTCCCCGGTTTTAAGAGCCGCCCTTTAAATGATATTATTTAATTGAATGATCATAGCGACTCAAGTTTTGTTTTGTTATTGTAATTTATTGCACACTTTTATGGGCGCGTGGGATGGCTGGGTGGGGCTAACGGCGAGCAGCTTCGGCGGGCTGGGGGACTACAAGGGGGCGCTGGAGATGCTCAGGGGGGCGGCGAGCGTGCTCGACGAGGGACCTTACAGCCAGGCGCACAGGGTGTACGCGAACGAGGAGCTGCACGTAGAAGAGGGAACCACGAGGCCGAGGAAAGGGGGCGACCAGGCGAGTCTGGCGGTGTGCGGAGGGACGATAGCATCAGCGGTAATTGATACGCTGTTCGGATTCGCTGAGCCGCCGATGATGGGGCCGGGGGAGGGGGAGGTGTGGAAAGGGAGAGAGGAAGTCCTCGCGGCGCTGATCTTGGAAAGACGTGAGGTGGACAGGGGCTTTGCTGGAAGGTTGGAGAATGTAAGGTGGCAGGGATTGGTTTTTGACATTGAGAGTGTGGTTGGGGAAGGTTTACAAATAATTAATTTGAGAGAATAGGAAATCTTTTTTGATTGTTAAATGGGCATCAGGAACTCCAACACGACGGAAGTGGGACCATCACCGGCCCCGGGACGTTGAATGCACATATTTAGGAGGGCAATGCCCTTGTGGAGGGTGCGGAGGGAGGATGCGGTGGCGGGAGAGGTGGTTGGGGGTTTGCACGTCTTCTTGTGCCTCTTCCACGCAGACTTCATGCAGGGGAGGGAGCAGTAGAACGTGTTTTTGCACCGTGCACAAGGTTTGGCGGGGGTGGAGCTGCAGGCGTCGCACTTGCGAGCCGGCTTGAGGATGGCCTCAATTTCGACCAGCTCAGCCTTGTCGTACTTCATGTGCTTGATGAACATGCAAGCGGTGTTGTAGGTGCCGAAGATTGACGAGTCGACGAACTGCTTGGGGAGGTGTTGTCGGAGGAGGGTGGGGAATGGGGTGGAGGAGATGTGGGTGGGGGTGAGGCGGAGGACCTTGACCATCTCTTTGCACGCATTGTGGTTTTGAGCATAATCAAATAGTGTTGCTCCTCGGGGCCAAGTGGAGTCTGTAGCATTGAGGGAAAGTGGGTGCCGATGGATCATTCGAAGAGCAAGAAACACGAGGGAGTCGCTATATACCTGGCTGTAGCCAGCAATCTGTCGAAGAAGTTCAGAATTCATGTATTTGAGCACTTCACGCACCAACTCGTCATCGTGCTCATTGATCCACTTGTGACAGTCTGCCCACGATCGTGATTCGATCCATGTAACCATCTCATTCCTCCAATAAGCCACTGGTGCGTACAAGCGGCACATCTCCTTACCACCCAACGAACGAGCTTCCTCGGGAGTTTGGGAGAGCAAGCCGATGATCTCAGCACAGGCTCCACTCCTACGGGCAATGTCGATGGGTGTTTCGCCTTTATTGTCTCGTGTGGTGAGGGCCTCGAAATTGAAGCAAATCGACTGCATGCCCACAATGGCAAGAACATGTGTGTGTGTCTGAGCTTTCGCTGCAAACCAATGATGTGGCAGTCGTCCATGCTCATCTCTCTCCTTGTACTTTCTCACGATCAAATCTACGTCCCTTTCTCGGTGGAGCATGACATCTCGCACCGCGGGCCAATCACGCTTCTTGAGCCACTTGTGGTGCTCATTGGAAGGCATAAAGATATGCTCGTGAATCTTTCGTGAGAGGTGTTTGCTTGCTGGGCAAAGTTAGAACTGGGTTAGATTGGTGTGCTGCGGTGCTTTGGGGCGGTGGTTACCTGTAGGATCGTGAATCAGATCTTTAATCACTTCATTTAATCATTTAAAATTTCCTTTTATTCTTCTCTAGCTCCATGGAACGAAGGTGAGGCTCATATTGCCACGCTGCAGGAGGCACCACAGTCTGCTCTTGACCTGGTATTTATCGACCTACTCCATTAATGGGGCAGTTTCCAACTTCTGGGGATCTTGGGGATCTTCTTGAAGCCCTCGTTCACTCGGTGCTGTTTGTACTAACACACACCAATAAATCCCCATCGACGAAGCCCCTCACCACTGACTGTGGCAGCCTATTTCGTGTTGTGGTATGGGCTCAACATTGCCTACAACATCTACAACAAAGTGGTCCTCAACACCTTCCCTCTCCCTTACACTGTGGCAACGATCCAGCTTGGTTGTGGGTTGCTGTGGATTCTCCCCCTCTGGGCGTTGGGGTTGCGCTCGATTCCAAAGCTCGAGTCGTCCGCCTACACAACCTTCTTCCCAATCGCCCTCTTCCACACCCTCGGGCACACGTTGACGGTAATTTCTCTCGGTGCGGGTTCGGTATCATTTACCCACATTGTGAAGGCTTCGGAGCCGTTTTTCTCCTCCCTCATCACTGCCGTCATGGGAACGATCTCCCCATGGCAGGTCAACATGTGCTTGGTTCCTGTGGTTGGTGGAGTGATCATGGCTTCGCTGAAGGAGCTTAGTTTTACTTGGCAATCTTTTAACTCGGCTCTTGGTTCGAACTTGAGCTTTGCAGTCCGAGGCATCTTCTCGAAGAAGGCCATGATCAACTCGGCAACGCTAGGAAAGGACCTTACCCCACCCAACATCTTTGCGGTTCTGACCATCATGAGCTTCCTCCTCATGCTCCCGGTCTCCTGGTACATGGAGCGCGACTTGATCCCTGACGCTTTGGACGAGGCATACGGTACCTTTGAGGGTGGGCAATTCGGTTTCTGGAAATACACCATGCTGTGCGGTTTGTTCTACTACCTGTACAACGAGTGTGCGTACTTGGTGCTGGGGTGCTTGGACTCGGCAGTGTCTGCTGCCGTCGGCAACACCGTCAAGAGAGTTGTGGTATTGGTTGCCACAACTGTGTACTTCCAAACGGAAATGAGTTCCCAGTCAATGCTTGGCTGCGCAATCGCAATCGGAGGAACTTTCCTCTACAGCATCGTGGGGGCCAGGATGAAGGAGCGATTGGCTCAAGCTAGTAAGGGGAAGAAGAAGAAAATGTAATAAACTTGGCAGGTTAAGAGATTAGGATTGCGTAGGTTTTGGTTGGGGATGATCTTCTTTAAAAAGTGATTTGTTTTACTTTGTTCGCGCTCGTTTGGCGCTGCTACTTTCCTCACCCCCCTCCTCATCCCATTCCTTACTCGCATCTAACTTTCGCTTCTTCACAGAAGTAACAGCAGCCGGTGGGCAGGGCGATTTGCCCCTGTCCTTTTTTATATCCAATTCTTGTTTATTTGTATTCTTTTCCTTGTCCTTGTCCTTGTCCTTGTCCTTATCCGCACCCTTCTCGTTGGTTTTGGGCGTTAACACTAACCCATAGCCTGCTGACGTGAAATTCTTCTTTGGCAGCACTATGAGATCTGAATGGTTGTAATGGGACAATGGTATTGTTGGAAGAGGCTGAGCGTTGGCATTCTGAGCTACCATTAGCAGACCCGATTTGGCCATTGCGTCGCGCTCGTAGTGTCTGCAGCCCAGAAACTTGCCAGCGAGGGTGACGTCTTGGACACTGATGGTGCTTCGTTGGTCAGATTCTGCAAGGACATAAGCATCACAAGACAGAATCTTCTTGTAGCTCTCGCAGTGCTCAATCAACGCGGATAGAGCTTCGGGGGTGCAAGGGGTTGAACCCAAGGCGAGGCTAACCAAGGTTTCGGTAGAGAGGGCGGACGTGGTTTGGAGGTTTGTGGGGAGGTCTGATTTTGATGACGATGAGGAGGAGAGTTTTAGGGTTTTGGCTCCGTTTCCTACTCCACCTGCTTTCTTCTTCTTACGTGGCGGCATTCTGTTCTCTCTACTGAGCGTCTCTTCTGCAAGTGTGGGTTTCTCTACTGAACGTCTCTTCTGCAAGCGGGGTTTAGGTGTTTAGGAAAAAAATAAACTTCAGAACTTCTGGTTAACACATCAAGAAGGTTTCAATCTTATTAGCCCTTGAATTCCCCCAACCCCTCATCAAGGCACAATGCTCCGACAGCTCACCATTCGAGCTATCCCCATTGCAGCGGCGACGACAATAGCCACTGTGATGTGCATCAACAACAACAACAATAGGGATGATGACAAACTCCTTGTGAACCCTATCC
>Ga0302114_10001410_pt1 | contig 15847 bp, 15 predicted proteins | sample AG5_Surface_MG_FD_203107 | JGI IMG/M metagenome (GOLD analysis project Ga0302114, IMG submission 203107) | Marine microbial communities from Western Arctic Ocean, Canada - AG5_Surface | ecosystem: Environmental > Aquatic > Marine > Oceanic | place: Canada: Western Arctic Ocean | collected...
AGCATAATTCACATGAAGTGCAACATCCATAGGTAGGTCATAGTTAAAGCCTAGTAAATAGTGTGTTGCTTTTTCATCTTTACCGCCAAAGTCTTCAGTATGAGAAACTTTAAGACTGAATGCGCTGTAGCTTATTGCCGCATAATATTCATTCCAGTCAACTCCATCCGTACCTGTGAAGACATACCGCATCATACCCAAGTCATAAGCAATGCCATCGTATGCTTCAAATGTATAACCTGCATATACATCAACTTCGAGGTGAGCCTTGTCAGTACCAACAGTAAAATCTACGTTTGAAGCCCAAGCACCAGCATAAAAACCAGAAGCATGTCCGTAGTCAAAACTACCAGACAAGGCCATTTCATTATCAGTTTGTGATGAGCCACGCCACATGTAGTCACTAGAAAGTGCGACGCTAGCGCTAGTTGAGTGTTGACCATCAGCACTTTCCCATGCCATTGCTGAAGAAGCCGCCATTAATGTGCTTGCTGCTAGGCAAAGACTAGATAATTGTTTCAGTTTCATTTCCGTCTCCTGGAAAATTAAAGTTATTGTTCGTATATATTTTGGTTTGTTTGTTTAAACAGACTGACCAAAGTATGATGCGCGCCATTCATTCTTAATTGGTAACGTTTCCATCGATATTACTATCTAATTTATCCTATACTCAAAGAAGAAGACATCCTAGCGCAGTGGACTTGCCTTTAATATGCTAATTTAGTGCATTTCTAACAAGACAATGGGTCGTTATGTTAACGACAATTGAGAAGATGAGCTAGCTTTTATATGATGTTTCGTCCAATTTGTATCCATTTAGCCACATTTTTGAGAGATTTGTATGATTTATCCAACAATTGATCCCGTGGCTTTGTCATTAGGCCCAATTCAGATCCACTGGTATGGCTTAATGTATTTGCTCGGTTTTTCTGGAGCTTGGTGGCTTGGGCGGCTAAGGGCGGAACGATTTGGCTGGACTGCAGTGGAAGTGGAGGACTTGTTGTTTTATGGTGCCATTGGGGTGATTGTGGGTGGCCGCCTTGGTTACTCGTTGTTTTACGACCTCCCTGCGCTGATCGACAACCCATTGAACTTATTCAAAATTTGGCAAGGAGGGATGTCGTTTCATGGGGGACTATTAGGTGTAGTGATAGCATTTGGTTTTTTTGCGAGAGCCACGGGTAAATCTTATTTCTCAATTAGCGATTTTATCGTACCGATGGTCCCCGTAGGTTTGTTTTTTGGACGGATCGGTAATTTTATCAACGGTGAGTTGTGGGGAAAAGTAAGTGATGTGCCATGGGCCATGATATTCCCAAATGCTGGTCCGCTTGCCCGACACCCATCCCAGCTCTATGAGGCTATGCTTGAAGGTGTCTTATTATTTTTAATTCTATGGATATATTCTGCTAAGCCAAAGCCACCAGGAGCTGTTTCAGGTCTTTTTTTATTAGGGTATGGTTTTTTCCGTTTCGTGGTTGAATTTGTGCGCGTTCCTGACCAGCAATATGGCTATTTACTCTTAGATTTGATCACTATGGGCCAAATCTTGTCATTACCTATGATTGTGATAGGACTATTTATTACGGTTCGTGCATTTCAGAGCGTTAAGTAAATAAATAAAATTCCCGTAGCGTGTCAGCAGCTTATTAATTTTTAAAATTAAGATTAAAATAGCATTTTTGCATTAAGCATGGCTGTCTCATGTTAAAATCACTTTTTGATTTGCGTAAAAATTTTGAGTTATTACTATGAGTTATCAAGATCATTATGATGTGATTGTTGTTGGTGGTGGACATGCTGGTACTGAGGCAGCTTTGGCCTCAGCGCGCCAGGGCGTTAAAACACTATTGTTGACTCAGAATATTGAAACACTCGGTCAAATGAGTTGTAACCCGGCTATCGGTGGTATTGGCAAAGGACATTTAGTTAAAGAAATCGATGCCCTTGGTGGTGTAATGGCGAAAGCTGCTGATCGTGGTGGTATTCAATTTCGTATTTTGAATGCGAGTAAAGGGCCTGCGGTCAGAGCGACAAGAGCTCAGGCTGATCGAGTTCGTTATAAAGCAGCCGTGCGTGAAACTCTAGAATCTCAAGATAACTTGTATTTATTTCAACAAACTGTAGACGACTTGGTGGTTGAAAATGATCGTGTTGTCGGTGTAGTCACGCAAGTTGGTTTACGTTTTTCTGCCCAAGTAGTAATTTTGACAGTAGGGACTTTCTTAGGCGGCCTGATTCATATAGGCATGGAAAACCATCGTGGGGGACGTGCCGGCGATCCAGCCTCTATTGGTTTGGCTAAGCGGCTAAGAGCTTTACCTTTCCGAGTTGATCGCTTGAAAACAGGTACGCCCCCGAGAATTGCGAGCAGTAGTATTGATTATTCGCTCTTGGTTGAACAGCCTGGAGATACACCAACACCGGTGTTTTCCTTTATGGGAGAGGTATCACATCATCCGGCACAAATCTCGTGTCATATTACGCATACTAACGAAGCAACTCATGATGTGATTAGGGCTAATTTGGATCGCTCACCAATGTATGGTGGGGAAATAGAAGGTATTGGCCCACGCTACTGCCCATCGATAGAGGATAAAGTGGTCCGTTTTGCAGAGCGAAATTCTCACCAGATATTTCTTGAGCCTGAAGGGTTAAACTGCGGTGAAGTCTACCCTAATGGAATATCAACGAGTTTACCGTTTGATGTGCAGTATGAAATTGTGAGGTCCATGAAAGGCCTTGAAAACGCTCATATTACACGTCCGGGTTACGCGATTGAATATGACTACTTTGATCCACGTGATTTGGAGCCGTGGTTAGAGACAAAACACATGAAGGGCTTATTTTTTGCCGGCCAAATAAACGGGACGACAGGTTATGAAGAAGCCGCAGCGCAGGGTTTAATCGCTGGAATTAATGCTGGTTTGCAAGTACGTGAGATGGAGCCTTGGTCACCTCGCCGAGATGAAGCTTATATTGGTGTGATGATCGATGACTTGGTGACTTCCGGAACCCAGGAGCCCTATCGAATGTTTACTAGTAGAGCAGAATATCGGTTGCTTCTACGTGAAGATAATGCAGATTTGCGGCTGACGCCGAAAGGCCGAGAACTAGGTTTGGTGGATGATCAACGGTGGGCGGCTTTTAACAAAAAGCAGGAGGCTGTGACATCAGAAATTAACCGACTTGACACTATGATGTTTAGTCCAGAAAAAATAGACCAAGAGGTTGCAAAACTGGTGCTTGGTGAGCCTTTGAAAAAAGCGAGTACGGCGATGGATTTATTACGTCGACCTGCTGTTGATTACGTAGGGCTGTTAACTTTATTAGGTGAAGAACAAAAGGTTGAGGATGTTGTCGCAGATCAAGTTGTTATTCGAACTAAATATGCGGGCTATATTCAGCGCCAACAAAATGAAATTGATCGTATGCAGCGAAATGAAACGACAGTTTTACCAGATGATATCAATTACGATAATGTTCGAGGTTTGTCAAACGAGGTTCGCGAAAAACTGGCGAATGCGAGGCCTAATAGTCTAGGCCAAGCATCTCGCGTGTCTGGTGTGACACCGGCAGCAATGTCTTTACTACTAGTACATTTGAAGCGTGACCAGAGAGAAGCCAGCTAATGGGGGCACCATTACTGCAACAAATACAACAGGGTTGTGATGATTTAGCGTTAACATTATCGGAAAAGCAGAGGCAGCAATTGTTGTCTTATGTGACGTTACTAGCTAAGTGGAATAAGGTTTACAACCTAACATCAGTTCGCGATATTGATGTGATGGTAAGCCGACATTTACTGGATAGTTTGACGGTTTTACCTTTTCTTGCCGGTCATTCTTTGCTTGATGTAGGTTCAGGCGCAGGCTTACCTGGTATTCCCATCGCTATTGCCAGACCAGATCTAGCCGTGACTTTGTTGGATAGTAATTCAAAGAAAACCCGTTTTTTACAGCAGGCCAAGGCGGAATTAGCGTTAGATAATGTGACTGTGATTCATGAGCGTATTGAACAAGCTAAGTTACCTGTGTTTGACTTGGTGACTGCACGAGCATTCTCGACAATAGCTGACATTATTGATTTAACCGAGCGACACTGCCATGATGCGAGCAGGCTGTTATTAATGAAGGGTGTTTACCCCGAAGATGAACTAATGAGAGTAGAGGGTAATTTTAAGCTTGAATCTGTGCATGTACTTGAAGTACCAGGGTATGAGGGGCAGCGGCATTTGGTTGAGCTGGTCCGAGGTTAATGTGGTTTTCAGCACAAAAGGTTGTTTGAATGGGTAATGTCTTTGCTGTGACTAATCAAAAAGGGGGAGTGGGTAAGACGACCACAACCGTAAACTTGGCTGCATCATTAGCAGAAAATGGTAAGAAGATTTTGCTTGTTGATCTTGACCCTCAGGGTAATGCGAGCACTGGTTGTGGCATAAACGGTGTGGTGCTTGAGAAGAGCAGTTATGACGTCATTATGGGGGAAGCACCAGCGGCTGAGGTAATTGTAAAGCGTGATGATTTTAACTTCGATGTTATGCCAACCAATTCAGACTTAACAGCAGCCGAAGTTGAGTTATTAGATGAAGATTTACGAGAGCACCGACTTCGATTAGCACTAGAGCCAATTCGTGCAGATTATGACTTTATTTTGATTGATTGCCCGCCCTCTTTAAGTATGCTGACGTTGAATGCGCTGGTGGCATCTAAGGGCGTTATTATTCCGGTTCAATGTGAATATTATGCTTTGGAGGGTTTATCCTCGCTATTAAAAACGGTGGAGCGCGTTAGACAGCGAGCAAACCCGACTCTAGAGATTACAGGTCTGGTAAGAACAATGTTTGATGCCCGGAATAACCTTGCTAATCAGGTCTCAAGGCAGCTGATAACGCATTTTGAGAGAAAGGTGTTTCACGCCCTCATTCCTAGAAATGTACGGTTGGCAGAGGCTCCAAGCCATGGTGTCCCAGTGCTGGATTATGACCGATCATCGCGTGGTTCGATTGCATATATGGCGCTAGCAAGTGAGTTTATGCGACGTGAAAAAAGTTAAACTAGTCTTTGAAATAATTTAGATAAGGACGGTAATGGCGACTAAAAAAAGAGGGTTAGGTAGAGGGTTAGATGCCTTATTGGCAGATGTTGATCATCTGGAGGAAGGCATTAGTGACAGTTTGCAATACTTTCCTTTGGATGTGATTCAGCCAGGAAAATATCAACCGCGGGTAGACATGTCTGAAGAGTCGCTTGGGGAATTAGCGGACTCGATACGCGCTCAAGGACTTGTTCAGCCTATCGTTGTCCGACCAGTCGGTAATAGTCGTTATGAAATTATTGCTGGCGAGCGACGTTGGCGAGCATCAAAACTTGCGGGTTTGGACACAATTCCAGCCCTAGTGAGAGATGTGCCTGATCGTAATGCGATTGCAATGGCCTTAATTGAAAATATTCAAAGAGAAGATTTAAACCCGATGGAAGAAGCGAATGCTTTGCATCGCTTACGTGAAGAGTTTTCGATGACGCATCAAGAAGCGGCAGCAGCTGTAGGTCGTTCGAGGGCCGCTGTATCAAATTTACTGAGACTGAGAAATCTGAATGAAGATGTTAAAAGATTAGTAGAGAATTGTGATCTAGAAATGGGTCATGCACGTGCTTTATTGCCGCTCGAAGGTCGCTTACAGTCAGATACAGCAAATAGTATTGTTGAACGGGGCTTATCTGTTCGCGAGACTGAACAGTTAGTAAGGCGTTTATTGCGCCCAGCAAAAGAAAAGCCTCAGCCTGAAGATTCTTTACAAGCAGAACTAGATAACATTGAAAAGTTAATCAAACAGAAGTTAGACCATCATTTTTCAGTCAAACATACTGTAAGTGGTAAAGGCAAGCTGGTTATTGATTATGCCAGCGTGGAAGATTTAAAGAGAATTGTTAAAAAAATAAAGTAAATCACTGAATTTAATTGACCCGTTAAGGCCTGCTCTATAGAATGTACGGGTTTAGTTGGTAAGAATTAGAAACCAGTGAAATCAATCGAAGGTTTAGTTAGAGTTGAGCCTCTCAATTATTTGCTGAAATTGCAGCTGCTCTCACTGGTGTTATCAATTTCAATCATCTTTCTGTGGCAAGGAATGGCATCAAGCATTGCTTGTTGTTACGGCGGAGTTATGGCGATAGCCAATACTTTACTGCAGAGATGGCATTTGTTAGCTGCTGGAAAGTTTGCTAAAGCAGATGCGGGTATGAATTTAGGAAGGGCTTACCGTTGTATTGCGCAGCGCTGGGCACTAACCATTGTTTTATTTGCTATCGGATTTTCAATGTTGAGAGACTCGTCATTGATGTTGTTAGTAGGCTTTATAGTGGCGCAAGTTGTTGCGCTGTTTGGAAATTATAATCGGACTTAAGACCAAAAATGGCAAGTGAATCATCGATTACTACATCAGGCTATATTAAGCATCATTTACAAAACCTCACTTATGGTGAGAAGCAAGTAGAAACTGCGGCAGGAATATGGGAGCCAACTGGTGAACTAGGCTTTGCGACCACAGGTCAAGAAGCAGCGCAAATGGGTTTCTGGGCAATCAACGTGGATACGATGTTACTTTCAATCGTGCTAGGTACGATGATGATGTGGTTCTTCCGAAGTGTTGCAAAAACGATATCGACAGGCGTTCCTTCTCCAGTACAAAACTTTGCCGAAATGATTATCGAATTTATTAACGATACGGTACGTGGTTCATTTACCGGTGGGAAAAATGATTTGGTTGCGCCTCTTGCGCTTACCATCTTTGTTTGGATATTTTTAATGAATTTGATGGATTTGTTGCCGGTAGATATTTTGCCATTGGCCGTTGCACAAGGTGCGGTATTCTTATTTGACGCTGATCCACATAATGTCTTTTTCAAAGTTGTACCAAGTACAGATCCGAATGCGACGATGGGTATGGCTCTTGTGGTCTTTGGTTTGATGCTTTATTACAGTTTCAAAGTAAAAGGGGCTGGCGGATTTTTGGGTGAATTAGCACTTGAGCCGTTTGGTAAATGGGCCTTACCGGTCAACCTTGTACTCGAAACAGTAACATTGCTAGCAAAGCCATTTTCTCTCGGTTTACGCTTGTTTGGCAACATGTATGCAGGCGAGATGGTATTTATTTTAATTGCAACAATGTATGGCGCTGGTTTGATGTTAGGTTCTGTTGCTGGTTTGTTACAAGTTGCATGGGCAATTTTCCACATTTTGATTATTACGTTACAAGCTTTTATTTTTATGGTTTTGACCGTCGTGTACATTGATATGGCGCATCAGCATCACTAAGTTTAAGCAGGTTTTTACTTTAATTTTTTAGTATTAGATTTTTGTTAGGAGAGAAAAATGGATATGGGTTTAGTTTATATTGCGGGTGCTATGATGATTGGCTTAGGTGCCTTGGGCGCTGCAATCGGCGTTGGTTTATTAGGAGGTCGCTTCTTAGAAGCTGCTGCACGCCAACCTGAATTAGTGCCAATGTTACGTACAAACTTTTTCTTGGTTGCTGGTCTTGTTGACGCGGTGCCAATGATTGCTGTTGGTTTGGCTATGTATGTTCTATTTGCAGTTGCTGGTTAATAGCATTTTTAAACAGTATTGCGATAAAAAAGAGGTATAAGCATGAACATCAATGCAACATTGATCGGTCAAGCAATTGCTTTTGGTATTTTCATTGCTTTTTGCATGAAATATGTCTGGCCACCAATTATGCAAGCGCTCGAAGAGCGTACTAAAAAAATTGCAGATGGTTTAGCAGCAGCAGAACGTGGACGTCATGAGCAAGAGTTAGCTGAAAAACGTGCGCAACAAGTGATTAGCGAAGCAAAAGAGCAAGCGAATGAAATAATTTCGCAAGCACAACGCCGTAGTAATGAAATTGTTGATGAATCAAAAGACACCGCCCGGGTTGAGGGCGAGCGTATCTTGACATCGGCACAGGCTGAAATAGAGCAAGAAGCTAATAAAGCAAAAGATGAACTTCGTGGGCAGGTCGGCAGTATTGCATTGGCTGGAGCCGCGAAAATTCTTAACCGTGAAATTGATGATAAGGCGCATACCGATTTGTTAAAAGAATTGGTAAGTCGGATCTAGAGGAGGTAGACGATGGCTGAAGCAACTACTATCGCTCGTCCTTATGCTAATGCAGCATTCGACATTGCTAATGAAAAGACTGAGTTAAAAGTCTGGTCAGGATTTTTGGCCGTGATGGCACAAAGTGTTGCCGACGAAGATATCGATGCGATGATAGGAAACCCATCGATTAGCGATGAACAAATGATTAGTGTACTGGCAGATATTGCTGGAGAACTGGTCACTACAGAAGCGCGTCATTTTTTGGCTTTGCTAGCAGAAAATAAGCGCCTAACTCTACTGATGGACATAGCTGCTATTTTTGAACAGTTGCGTGCAGAAGCAGAGCAAGTGATGACTGCAGAGGTTAGTTCTGCGAGAGCTTTAACACCAGAACAAGAATCTAATATTGCAAAAGCGCTGAAAAAACGCACGGGCAGAGATGTCACGTTAAATGTTGAAGTAGACGAAAGCTTATTAGGTGGAGCGATTATTCGAGCCGGTGATCTGATCATAGATGGCTCAGCCTTGGGTAAATTGAACAGACTGGCCAACGTTATAAACTAATGGCCTGTATAGAGGAATTAAGATGCAACTGAATTCAGCAGAAATCAGTGACCTAATTAAAAAGCGAATTGAAAGCTTTGATGGGGCTACTGAAGCACGTACAGAAGGAACTGTTGTCGGTGTTACCGATGGTATTGTACGTATCCATGGTTTAGCCGATGTAATGGCAGGTGAAATGTTAGAGTTTCCCGGCAATACTTATGGTATGGCACTTAACTTAGAACGCGACTCTGTTGGTGCTGTGGTGCTAGGGCCCTATCAGCACATTACTGAAGGCGACAGTGTTAAATGTACTGGCCGTATTTTAGAAGTACCTGTTGGCGAAAGCTTATTAGGTCGAGTTGTTGACTCATTAGGTAACCCAATAGACGGTAAGGGTGAAATCACCAGTGAAGCGACATCTCCTATTGAGAAAGTTGCACCAGGTGTTATTTCACGTCAGTCTGTTGATCAACCGCTTCAGTTAGGGTTGAAATCAGTTGATGCGATGATTCCAGTCGGCCGTGGTCAACGAGAGTTAATTATTGGTGACCGTCAAACAGGTAAAACAGCGATAGCAATTGATGCAATTATTAATCAGAAGGGTACAGGTGTTAAATGTATCTATGTAGCAATTGGTCAAAAAGCATCTTCGATAGCTAATGTAGTACGCAAACTTGAAGAGCATGGTGCATTAGCACATACAACTATCGTTGCAGCAGCAGCATCTGACGCAGCAGCATTACAGTTCATTGCACCTTACGCGGGTTGTTCAATGGGTGAGTATTATCGCGATAAAGGTGAAGATGCTTTAATTATTTATGATGATTTGACCAAACAAGCATGGGCTTATCGTCAAATGTCCTTGTTATTGCGTCGTCCACCAGGCCGTGAAGCATATCCAGGTGATGTTTTCTACATCCACTCTCGCTTGTTAGAGCGTTCATCACGTGTTAGTGCTGATTATGTAGAGAAACAAACCGGTGGTGCAGTTACAGGTAAAACTGGCTCTTTAACGGCTCTACCCATCATTGAAACACAAGCGGGTGATGTTTCTGCCTTCGTACCGACTAACGTTATATCAATCACTGATGGTCAAATATTTTTAGAAACAGATTTATTTAACTCGGGTATACGGCCTGCGATTAATGCTGGCTTGTCAGTATCTCGTGTTGGTGGCGCTGCTCAAACTAAAATCATCAAGAAGCTAGGTGGTGGTACACGCCTCGATTTAGCTCAATATCGAGAGTTAGCGGCGTTTGCTCAATTTGCTTCCGATCTTGATGAAGCAACTCGTAGTCAAATTCAACGTGGTCAACGTGTTACTGAGTTAATGAAACAAGCACAGTATCAACCATTATCTATTGCCGAAATGTCAGTCTCTTTATTTGCGGCTAACGAGGGCTTTATTGATGATGTAGAAGTTGAGAAAGTGGGCTCTTTTGAAGCGGCTTTATTGTCCTATATGAAGTCAAATGAAGCTGAGCTAATGACTAAAATTAATGATACTGGTGGCTTTGGTGATGATATTTCTGGCGGTATCCGCTCAGCAATTGAAAGCTTTAAGACAACAGGCAGCTGGTAAGCGGAGCATAAAGCATGGCTAGCGGTAAAGAGATACGGACTCAGATAGGCAGCATCAAAAATACGCAGAAGATCACGCGTGCGATGGAAATGGTGGCTGCAAGTAAGATGCGTAAAGCCCAAGAACGAATGGCTGCAACGCGCCCTTACTCGGACAAAATTCATAATGTTATTCAGCATTTGGCTTTTGCACACCCAGAATACAAGCATGTCTATTTACAGGAGAGAGAAGAGAAAACACGAGTTGGTTATATAGTCGTCTCTTCCGATCGTGGGTTATGTGGCGGTCTGAACAATAATTTATTTAGGGCCTTACTAAAAGATATTCAAGTTAAAGCAGATAAAGGTCTTGAAATTGATGTTTGTGCAATTGGTAAGAAAGCTACCAGCTTTTTTGGTCGTTTGCCGGTGACACTAGCAGCGCAAGTAACTCAATTAGGTGAAACACCAAGTGCAAATGAGCTAATTGGAAGTGTCAAAGTGATGCTCGATGCTTATGAATCAGGCCATATTGACAGCTTGTATCTAGTATTTAATGAGTTTGTAAATACAATGACACAAGAAAATAAAATTATGCAGCTATTGCCTAATAAGCCTGAAGCGCCAGATGAAGAATTAAAACATCATTGGGACTATATCTACGAACCTGATGCTAAAGAAGTACTAGATAACCTTCTGGTTCGTTACATGGAGTCGTTGGTTTATCAAGGTGTAGTTGAGAACGCGGCCTGTGAACAAGCCTCTCGAATGGTTGCTATGAAAAGTGCATCAGATAATGCGGGTGATCTTATTGATGATTTGCAACTGGTTTATAACAAAGCGCGTCAAGCAGCTATTACACAAGAAATATCAGAAATTGTTGCTGGTGCGGCAGCGGTATAAAGTAAATAACACGGGTTTAATCACCTAAATGTATTGAAAGAGGAAGCAAGATGAGCTCTGGAAAGATTGTACAAATTATCGGTGCGGTCGTCGACGTGGAATTTCCGCGTGACAGCATACCTAAAGTTTACGATGCCTTGATGGTTGAAGAAGAAGGCTTAACGCTTGAAGTTCAGCAGCAGCTAGGTGATGGTGTTGTCCGCGCGATTGCGATGGGCGTCACTGATGGCCTTAAACGTGACTTGGCGGTATCCAATACCGGTGAAACTATTCAAGTGCCGGTTGGTCAGAAAACGCTGGGCCGGATAATGGATGTCTTAGGTAACCCTATCGATGAAAAAGGTGACATCGGTGAAGAAGTTAAATGGGGTATTCACCGTAAATCCCCAGATTTTGATGAGCTCGCTGCGAGTAATGAGCTATTAGAAACTGGTATCAAGGTTATTGATTTAGTTTGTCCTTTTGCTAAGGGCGGTAAAGTTGGTCTGTTTGGCGGTGCTGGAGTTGGTAAAACTGTCAATATGATGGAGCTCATCCGTAATATAGCAATTGAACATAGTGGTTTCTCTGTATTTGCCGGTGTGGGTGAGCGTACTCGTGAAGGTAATGATTTCTATCATGAAATGACAGATTCAAACGTAATTGATAAAGTTTCGTTAGTTTATGGTCAAATGAACGAGCCTCCAGGTAACCGTTTACGTGTTGCTTTGACAGGCCTCACAATGGCAGAATTCTTCCGAGATGAAGGCCGTGATGTTTTATTCTTCGTCGATAATATTTATCGCTACACTTTGGCCGGTACAGAAGTATCAGCTTTGTTGGGTCGTATGCCATCAGCAGTAGGTTATCAACCAACTCTAGCCGAAGAAATGGGTGTATTACAAGAACGTATTACCTCAACGAAAACAGGATCTATTACCTCTATTCAAGCTGTTTATGTACCAGCAGATGATTTAACAGATCCATCGCCTGCAACGACATTTGCTCACTTAGATGCAACAGTTGTGTTGTCTCGCTCGATTGCCGAGTTAGGTATATATCCAGCGATTGATCCGTTGGATTCAACCAGTCGTCAATTAGATCCTTTAGTGATTGGTAATGATCATTATGACGTAGCACGAGGTGTTCAAGGTACATTACAGCGTTATAAAGAGTTGAAAGATATCATAGCAATTTTAGGTATGGATGAATTATCAGAAGAAGATAAACAGACAGTCACCCGAGCTCGTAAGATCCAGCGTTTCTTGTCTCAGCCTTTCTTTGTTGCTGAAGTTTTTACTGGTAGCCCTGGTAAATATGTCTCATTGAAAGATACTATCGCTGGCTTTAAAGGTATTTTAAATGGTGATTATGATGCCTTACCAGAACAAGCTTTTTATATGGTTGGTAGCATTGATGAAGCTGTCGAAAAAGCTACTAAGCTTTAATAGGCTATAAGGAGAATAATCATGGCGAAGACTATACATGTTGATATTGTAAGCGCTGAAAAAGAGATATACTCTGGCCCAGTCGATGCTGTGTTTGCTAGAGCATCAATGGGTGAAATTGGTATTTACCCTCAACATACACCCTTACTTACGAGTCTTAAACCAGGCGAGGTTCGTGTGTTGGTAGACGGAAAAGAAGAGCAGTTCTACGTCTCCGGTGGCATGCTAGAAGTACAGCCTCATGTGGTGACAATTTTAGCTGATACTGCCATGCGTGCTGATGATGTTGACGAGGCGGCAGCATTAGAAGCGAAAGCAGCGGCAGAGCGTTCTCTAGCTGAGACAGGTACAAAAATTGACTATGCCGAAGCACAGTCTCAACTTACTCAAGCTGTGGCACAGTTAAGAAGTATCGAGCGTATGAGAAAAGCAAAAGGACATTAGTTAGTTCAAGCTATAAGATGTTATAGATAAAAAGACCGTTTTGATAATGGTCTTTTTTTTGCCTGAAAGAAGTGATATGTGTGTTTAAAGATAAGCGTGCATAATGACTCGATATAAATTTGCTAGAATAGACAAAACACATTAACTATGGACGACCAATTATGTCACTGAGTATTGTTATCCTTGCTGCAGGTGAAGGTAAGCGAATGAAGTCAGCAACTGCAAAGGTGATGCACCACCTTGCTGGAAGACCATTACTAGAGCATGTGATTGATGCTGCCATACAATTAAACCCTAATAAATTAGTGGTTGTGGCGGGAAATGATGAAGGACAAGTAGTACCATTTCTAGAGTGTAATCAAATTGAAACTGTCATTCAAAATGAACAGTTAGGCACAGGTCATGCTTTAATGCAGGCTAAAATAGCGATGACTGATTCTACACAAGTTCTCGTGCTGTATGGTGATGTGCCCCTAACGAAAGTGACTACCCTTCAAGCCTTGATAGATTGCGCTGATCAAAATGGTATAGGTATTCTCACTACCAAAATTGCAGATCCAACAGGTTATGGCCGAATTGTAAGAAATGACTCTGGCAGGGTTAAATGCATTACGGAGCAAAAAGATGCTGATGAGAGAGTATTGGCGATTAAGGAAGTTAATAGTGGGATCATGTTGTTACCGAGTCAGTGGATGTTGTCATCCTTAGATAGATTAGGTAATGATAATGCCCAAGGTGAATATTATTTAACGGACATAATAGCTTTGGCTGTAGCTGATGGCATAGAGGTTAATACAATATGCTGCATTGATGAAGCAGAAGTAGCCGGAGTGAATACACGTTGTCAATTGGCCAAATTAGAGCGGCATTACCAGGCTTTACAAGCAGATAGACTAATGACTGCTGGCGTGACTTTAGCTGATCCTAACCGGATCGATGTACGTGGTGAATTGAATGCGGGTAATGATATTTTCATAGATATAAATGTAATTTTTGAAGGCAAAGTATCGATTGCTTCCCATGTAAGTATTGGTGCCAACTGTATTATTAAAGATAGTGAGATTGCTGAGGGAAGCGTGATACTTCCTAATAGTATGATTGATTCGAGTGTGGTTGGAGCAGGCTCTAGTATTGGTCCTTTTGCGAGGTTACGGCCTGGTACGATATTAAGAGAGAAAGCGAAAATTGGCAACTTTGTCGAGGTTAAGAACACGAATGTTGGCGTGGGCTCTAAGGTGAATCATCTGAGTTATATTGGTGATACTGATATGGGAGCGGGGGTCAATATTGGTGCGGGGACGATCACCTGTAACTATGATGGGGTAAATAAGCATCGGACTGTGATTGGTGACAATGCTTTTATTGGCTCTGATACTCAGTTGGTGGCACCAGTGACAGTAGGTGAAGGCTCGACAATTGGAGCAGGGACAACTTTGCGAAAAGATGCACCTGCTGGACAGCTGACATTGACTAAGAATATACAAAGGACGGTTGAGGGCTGGAAAAGTCCGGAGAAGAAGAAGTAACTTAGCCTATTGAAAAGAGCCATAACTAATAGTGAGCCAGATATAGTAAATACTACTCTGTTTATGTTGGCTTAACGTAGCATCAGGAACATCGCTCGGCGGTTGCGAGTGAGATTAAACAGCAAGCGACCGCTGTTTCGGGCTAAGATCTTAAAGTCATCTAAATTATTAATTGCAGTTTTATTGACGGAAGTGATTATGTCATTGGGCCTTAAGCCTGCATTCCAAGAAGGACTGTTTTGTATGACAGAATAGACCATAACGCCCAATAATTCGCCATGATAAGGCGAGGATTCTTCAATGTCACCAAATGAGGCTCCTACTAATTTTGGGTGAACAGGCTTTAGCTTTACTTGTTTTTGAATTTCTTTAACTGTGGCGCTCAAAGTTTTGTTCTTACCATTTCTTAAAACCTCGATTTTAATAGTTTGCCCGACCATGAGTAACCCGATAGTGTTTCGTAAGTTATCAGCATTGATAAGTTTTCGGTTATCGATTGCTTTGATCACGTCGCCTATTTTTACACCAGCTTCAGCAGCAGCTGAGTCTCTTTGAACACGGGTGACGACAGCCCCATGTCCTGATGAGATGTTGAAAGCTTGGGCCAATTCATCGTTAATATCCTGCATTTGGACGCCTAAATAGGCCCGCCGCACTTCACCATACTCAATAAGTTGGTCACTAATTTGTTTTACCATATTGCTCGGAATAGCAAAGCCAATACCGATGTTACCGCCTCGTTGACCTGAGGAAAAAATAGCGGTATTAATTCCGACGAGCTCACCTCTCAAGTTGACTAAGGCTCCGCCAGAATTTCCAGGGTTAATAGATGCATCAGTTTGAATGAAGTTCTCATACCCTTCGATACCTAGACCACTTCTACCTAAAGCACTGACAATGCCTGATGTCACAGTTTGCCCTAGCCCAAAGGGGTTGCCGATAGCGACAACAAAGTCACCGACACGAAGTTTATCTGAGTCTGCTAGTGGTATGGCTGTAAGATCATCGGCAATGATTTTGATTAATGCGACATCAGTAGCAGGGTCACTCCCAACCACTACCGCCTCAAAGCTACGACCATCTGTTAATGAAACTGTAATTTCATCAGCACGTTGGATTACATGGTTGTTAGTTAGGACTAGTCCTTTACTTGCATCAAAAATAACGCCTGACCCCAGACTTTGCCTTGTTCTCTGGCGAGGTTTCTGGTGTTGAGGAATGTTAAAAAAACGTCGAAAAAAAGGGTCGCTTAATAATGGATTATCTCTTGTTTGAACATGACTTCGGGTTGCAATATTAACAACAGCAGGCCTAGATTGGTCTAGCATTGGTGCAAGA
>Ga0302114_10001411_pt1 | contig 15844 bp, 14 predicted proteins | sample AG5_Surface_MG_FD_203107 | JGI IMG/M metagenome (GOLD analysis project Ga0302114, IMG submission 203107) | Marine microbial communities from Western Arctic Ocean, Canada - AG5_Surface | ecosystem: Environmental > Aquatic > Marine > Oceanic | place: Canada: Western Arctic Ocean | collected...
CCCGCCCTCCCCCTCGTCCTCAACCCAAAACCCGTCAACCTTCAACCTCGCACTCGCATCAACCCCCCCATCCTTTCTGCCAAGAAGCCCGTCCTGCAAATTCGTCAGCGCGAATGCGTCAACGCCAAGAACGAGCCGATGGGCCAAGGCTAGGTGAGATTCGAGCTCGTTAACAGTAGTAGTAGTAGTAGTAGTAGTAGTAGTTGTTGTAGTTGAGGAGAAGTTTAATGAGGATGAGAAGGAGCTTGCCTTTAGTTCCCAGGATGTGGCGAGGGAGAGGTCGGAGATGACGCCGTTGTAATACCTGAGGGCTTGCCGTAATATGGAGGTGTGCGGCCCGAGGAGTGATACTAGCCCCGGGACAGGGAACAATGGCCCAAGGGACAATGAAAACGTAATTCCATTCTCCCTCTCGAGGTACTCTCTAACCTCGTCGTGGGGCTCTGCCCAAATCGCCTTCCCGTCCCTGACGAGGTGCGTCAGGGCGTAGTGGCTCGTGACCACCCTCCCCGTGCCGCTCTTGGCGTTCGTGTTCTTCGGTATCGTTTTGTAGTCGACCGAGCCGCTAACGTCGCGGACGAATTCTAAAAGGGAGATGCACCAGAGGAGGGCGCGGTATTCGGGGGTTGTTACTGGGGATAGACGGTCGACTTGGGAGCAGAGGGTGGAGAGGTCGGAGAGGTAGAGGAGGGGGAGGGAGGAGGTCATGCAGAGGCCGGAGAGGGTGTTGGGGAAGGAGGCGATGGAGCCCCCAGAAGGAGCGGAGGTGGAAGGCGGAAATGGTAATGGTAATGGAAATGGAAATGGGGAGGTTGACGGGTGGATGAGGAGGGGGGGGGAGACTGTAAGGACTGTTGGGGCGCCCTCGTCTAAAGCGCTCAGCGCGCTGGGGGAGAGCTTTAGGCCGTTGACGAGGCTGACGATTGGGGGGGTGGTGACGTCGAAGGGAGTTAGGTTTACAGGGGCCGGGACGGGAACTGTAAGGAGGTAGCCGGGGGGGGGGGGGGAGGGAGCCGAGGACACCCCCTCCCCCAAACGGTGGCGGTGGCGGGGAGGTTTCTTGGGGCTGGAACGCCACGCCACTGCCACTGCCACTGCCACTGCCACCACTAATTTTACCGCAGACAAAATAGTCAACTCGGCGCTTTACCTTCTCGAGCGTCTCGACAATCTCAACCAGACTCGGGTAAATAGGAAACTCAACGGACTGGGTGATTGGAGAATTAACCAGCGATCGGAGGGAATCTAGAGTCCGCTCGATCTTATGGGCGTTCTCCCGTCGCCTGCGCCTCGTGACCTTGGCCCCGAGGCCGAGGGTCTTCACCGCCGAGAGGAACGCCGAGGCGGATTCGTAGAGAGTGTGAATTTTAATTAAGGAGGAGTTGACGTGGGGGGACCAGGGGGGGGGAATCGAGGCGGAGGAAAGGTCGCCGAGGTCGAGGAAGAGGCTCTCGCACGACTCTAGGACGGAGAAGGTTGTGAGGGAAGGAGGGGATAGGATCGTGGAAGACAGAAAGCAGGCCTTGAGGAGTTTTATTGCGGCGGATAGCTGGCGCCATTTGATGGGGTTAGTTGGAAAATATTTCATTTTCCGCTCATTCCGTTCGCTCACCTCCTTCTCGAGGCCAAACTCAAAATTATACGCCTTGAGCTCAAGCTTGAACCCCTCGAGGTTCTTAATAACGCTCTCCGATCTCTCTTCGCCGAGCACGTCCGCATCTCTCGCAATCTCTCCGAGGATCTTCCCAACCTTGAGAACGATTTTCTCCGTCGCGAGCTTGACCTGTAGGATTTTGGAATGCTCCGGACTGTTTTCGACCAAGCTCTTGGAATTTAAGAACTGCAGGAGGGTGTCGACCGATGGTCGGGTGTGGAGGAGAGCCATTGCGGCCTTGGCGCGCCAAAGCAGGTGTTCCAGGTTGCTGTGTTTGGCCGAGAAGCAGTTTTTGAAGAAGTTTTTGGATTGGGATTGTTGGGTTTCCATCAGCACCTTCTCGCCCTCCTTCACAAGCATGGTGAGATTGAATTTCATGGTTGCGAGCTCTGCCGCGGTGGAGCTCGCAGCAGGGCCGCTCGGAACGGTCCTTGAGTTCCACTAATGTAATGGCAGGCGGCATAAAATGTTAGCTACGCAACATCATTCCATCATTCCCACCCGCTCAGTTTTCGCTCACCTGCAACGCATCTCGCACAATTCTCACTCCTTCAACTTCCTCGCTCGTGACATTTAGCTTTGCTGCACGTGCCAAGCAGTCTGTTAACTTCTCCAGAAAGTTTGTTGAGCTGCTGTCCTCCTCCACCTCCTCGTACTGTTCCAACATTCCTCTACAGCTCTCAATAACCGTTTCAGCTGCTCGAACGAGGGGCGTTAAAATCGCCTCGCACTCGTCGTTCTTGACCTTCCCCTCGTCGTACTCAGTCTTCAAGCTTCTCAGCGTTGTGAATTGCACCGGCTCGTTGGATTTTTTTTTCAGAGCAGCAACTTTCTCGGCGTAAGATTTTGCCTGCCTGTGAAGTGTTTTGAACTCGGAGAGGTTTGAGAGAAGAGGCGGAATCTGTGTCGGTGTGAATTGAGTGGGTTAGTTTTGTTTAGTGGATGTGGATGTGGGTGGCAGACAGCGCTCACCTTCTCCTGAATGAATTTGCACCTCGACGAATCGTCTCGGTTGACCGTGTGGTGGCCAATGACTTCAATTGGGGTGATAACACTCAGTGTTTGCTCGAGCGACTCCGAGAGGGAGGTGAGGGTGCCCAACGTAACAATATCTTGGTTTAGGACATTTTTGAGATTGGAATTCCATCCTAACGCGGAATCCAAAACACAAATCTCGTCGGCAAACTCTGGCCAGTAGCAGCTTTGTTTTAGAGATTGGGCGTAGTTGGTTATCTCGCTGTTGTCTAAAGGGAGGTTCAGGAGCCATTCGTTGAATTTGCGCTCGGGCTCGGACTCTAATTCGGGTTTTAATTCGATTTCCAAAAGCTTGCTTTTGAGCTGGGGGACAAGGCCGCCAAGGGCTTCGTTATAATCGCCGATAATTTGCACCGACATTGTGGTGGGGTCGGGGGAGGGCAGGGAAGTGGTCGTGAGGGCAGCTAGGACCTCTTTGCGTTGGGGGTGGGAGACGGCCTGTTGGAGACTGGAAACATGTCGAAGAATGTTGAATTTTGCCGTCAGTTTTTGGACAAGAGGATTGAGGTCAATGTTGGAAAGGAGGGAGGTCGGGGAGGTTGTGGTGGAAAGAAGGGATTGGATAGAGGCGAGGTTAGGGTTGAGTGGGGTGATGGTGGGTGACGTTAACTCTATGGCTGATTGAGTGAAATTTTCGTGAGCGGACACGATTTGATGGAGGTGCGGAAGGTTGTTGAGTTGAATGTTCCTAGAGGAGATGGTAGCGAGGGTGGAAGTTAGGAGCTCATTGATGGAGGAGATGGGGGTGGAGGGGGAGGAAATGGAGGTGAGGGTAGAATGGGCTGTATTAAACTGCACAATCAGGTGGCTCATCTCTCCCATCCAAACAACAATCTCGCTCGTTCTAGACATTATCTGCGCCGAGCGAAGCGCCGAGCGAAGCGCCGAGCGAAGCGCCGAGCGAAGCGCCGAGCGAAGCGCCGAGCGAAGCGAGGCGCATTTAAACAAAATGGGTGGGTTAGCTTAGTAGTGGATGCAGCCGTCTGTAGCCATATCGCGCACTTCATTCGCTCGCTCACCTTGTTGTAAATGTTCGTGTTGGGGTAAAGTTGGATTTTTGATTTTGAATTGCTTCGGGGCAAGGGGGGTGGAGGGGGGAAATTTACAGTTGTAGCCAGCCGATCATTGAATTGTTCCTCCGTAACGACGGTGTCGAATTTGTTCGAGTCTGATTGGAAATTGCAGAAGATTAGCTTCTGAAGGTAGAGGTCCAAGCGGGAAGATGTTGCTTCGTCCGCAGGGTCGGTGAGGTGAGGGAGCTCGGCAAGGAGGGATTGGAGCTGGGGGATGAGGGATGCGGGGACGGGGGTGGTGGTGGAGGTGAGGAGAGCGTGAGAGAACAACTCCTCCTCGTCATCCTCCTCCTCGTCAGTGAGGAGCTTTGTGGAAGGCCTCAGGTCGCCGAGGAACATTTTGGCCCGACGGTTCCAAAATTCGGTCGACGGCCTCACGTTCTTCTGCACAAGCTTGATGTTGTGAGTCAGATCTTCGCCCTCAAAGCGGACGTGGAAAAGGCCAGTGGTTGTTGAGTATGAGAGAATGACAGCATCATAGTATGCATCCTCATAGTCCGCATATTCATCGTCATCAGATTCTGATGTTTCGGCCTTCTTCACAAGCTGGTCAGTTGTATCGTCTGCTGTCCAGAAGATTTCACAGGGCACAATTGGTTGGTTGTGGGGGTGGGTGGATGATAGAAAGGGAGAAACCCAATCCGGAAAAGGATGCATGTTTATGGTGCGTTTGGGAAGTTGATAAAGTCAGAATCGAGAGATATCATCATCATGATGGAAGTGTGGCTTGAGAAGCGACATTATATTCGTATTTTATAAATTTTGATTTTTTGGTTTTTTTGATTTTTTCTTTTTTTCACACTTTTTTGGAGATTTAGAATCCATTCTAAATCGTGAGGGCGACTTAGTCTTAAGTTTATATAGTGTAAAATGCTCACCCAGGCAACAAGCAGACTTTTTAATGCAGCAGTGCCGAAATTGGCAACGAAAGCATTCTTCTCGACAAAGGTGTCAGTTGTCGACTCAGCAAAGAATTTCTCCTCAGCTGCAGCTGCTTATGAAGCCCCTGCTCTCGACATGGGCATCAACAGCGAGTTTAGTGTGGTCTTCACTGACCGTTCTCTGAACCACATGGCTCAGCCATTTCAGCAGGTTATGAATGGTAAGGTGTAAATATTCTAACCTCACCTCTTTTTGTCACATTTATTCGTCATTTTTTTTTCTAACCCCCCTACTCCAGATCTCAATCACACCCTGACGACCACATACAATTGCTCCAAGTCGATCATTATGCCTGGCTCCGGTTCTTACGGGATGGAGGCTGTGGCACGTCAGTTCGCCTCCCCTGAAGACCACGTAATGGTCATGAGGCAAGGCTGGTTCAGCTACCGATGGACCGAAATGTTTGACCAGCCTGGTGCCAATCTGGTTGCAAGCCACACGGTGCTGAAGGCTCTGCCCTTGAAGGAGGGCGTCAACCCTTCGTTTGGCCCTTGGGATGTCGATGCCGTCATTGCCAAGGTCAACTTGGAGAAGCCCAAAGTGTTCTTCACTCCTCAGGTTGAAACCTCCACTGGGATCATGCTCCCGGACGAGTACATCAGGAAGGTTAGCGACGCTGTTCATGCGAACGGGGGCATCTTCGTCCTGGACTGCATCGCCAGTGGTACAATTTGGTGCGACATGACCAAGTGCGGGGTTGATGTGTTGATCAGCGCTCCGCAGAAGGGCTGGAGCGGTCCCGCAGGGTCGGCGCTGCTGATGCTCTCGGACAGGGCCTTGGCGCAGCTCCCCGTGACGTGCTCGAGCTCGTTCGCGCTGAGCTTGAACAAGGTGAGCGAGCGAAATACTGCGAGCGAGCCTTGACGAAGACCAAAATTTATACGAGCCACTACTAACTAACATTATATATGCGCAGTGGGACACCATCATGAACGCGTACCTCGAGGGGGGGCACGCGTACCACACGACCATGCCGACCGACAGCATCAGGCAGTTTCACGAGGTGACCAAGGAAATGGAATCAATTGGGATGGAGGAGCTGAAGCAGAGGCAGACCGAGCTGGGAGCGAAATCGAGGAAGATGTTCGAGGACAGGGGGCTGAAAAGCGTGGCCGGCGCCGATTTTGCCGCCCCGGGAGTCTTGGTGTACTATTCTCCGGCGGAGTACGACAACCCAACCATGGTCAAGAGGTTCATGGAGAAGAAGATGCAGATCGCCATGGGTGTGCCCTGGATGATCGACGAGGGGCCCACGAAGACGTTCAGGATTGGCTTGTTCGGCATCGACAAGCTGATGGACATTGATGGCACGTGCCAGAAGCTCGACGCGGTGACCGCGGAGGTTATTGGGCAGTCTAACATGTATGGATGAGATGAGGGATGAGGGATGAGGGAGATTATTATGATTTCGGAAGGGTAGTTAAAAAAGGGGGGTTTATGTGTATTTTGCTTGTTCTGTGTTGTGAGTGTTTGTGTCAGAATTCTTCATCAAAACTCTTTTACTACCTCTCTCCCCACAAAACATCATGTTACATGTGAATCAACGGATAATTTGTCAACAGTTGGCAGGATAGTTACTTCCTCATTGGCTGTGTAATTCTAGAGTTATGGCGATCATTTTCACATGCGTTGCGTTGCGTTGTCGTTGCGACTGTTACTCACCTTTAAAAAAATCGCTTTAGTGCTCCTGTCGGCTTCTCCTTGTTTGAAATGGCGGCGGCAATATCAATTTTGCCCTCCCCCTCCTCCCCCCCTCCTCCCCCTCCCTCTTGCTCTTTCCGCAACATGTTCTCCTGCACGCTAATATCCCTCAGCTTCTTCAAGTTCTCGGTCTTCTGCTCGACGATGTTCTTGCTCTTCCTGGCTAGCTTTTTACTGATTTTATTCCTCCCCCTGGCCTTCTTCTTCTGCTTGCCCTGGCTCTTGATGTCTGCGTTCTGGGCAATGTCGCGCTGCTCCTTGATCAGGGCCGCGCGGTCTCGCTCGACGGTTCCAACAACGTCCGGGTTGAGGGCAATCATGTTGGGGGAGAGCTTATCTAACAGTGATCGCACCTCGGACTCTTGCCGCTGCTTCTTGTCTTGGAACATGTTCACGGTGAGGGCATCGTAGTTGGCTTCTCCGGCGCCCGGAACGACAATGGAGGAGAACCCGCCACCGTGCCCCAAACCGCAAACGTCCTCGTACGGCCGAAAGGTCAAGCTCGCCACGTTTCTCCCGTTCAAAGAATGGGTCATGTACGGGTCCTTCGCCTTCATGGTTAGAGCGTCCTTCCAGAACGTCGCCTTTGAACCGGCCCCCCACCCGAGCATACCAGTCTGCGAAACGTCCAGGCACGTGACCGGCGTTTTGCTGTAGTAGGAGTGTAGTAGTTTAAAGCTGCGCATGATGATATGGGTAGTTTTAGTTTTAGTTTTAGCTTTAGTTTTAGCTTTAGCTTTAGCTTTAGTAGTGGATTCAGCCGACTGTAGCCATTTCGCGCTCACCTCCGTAAGTCCCAAACTTTGACCTGGCCGTCGCTCCCTCCGGTGGCCATGTAGTGCCCCGTGGCGTCGTTCGCAAGCGCCGTGATTGGCCCGCGGTGGCAGAGCATCTTCACCAAGGGCTCGGAGGACGCTGGGGACCACAGCGTTACCGTGCCGTTTCCGTGCCCGAGGTGGATCACCGAGTTGTGAGGGTTTTGGTTCATTACGGCGCAGGGGCCGAGCTTCGATCGGTGCTGTGACACCAAATTTCCGGTGGAGGTGTCGTGGTACTTTAACCACCCGGCGCGGCCGACACTCGCGAGAAGCCAGTGGTGGGGCAGGAACTGGAGCTGGTAGGGATTCACGTGTTGGTCCATTCTATGAATCTCAACACCTTGATCGTCGTAAATGTAAGCGTGCTCGTTCTGCGCAATGGCAAAAAGAGTCTCATTGTGGAGGAAGCAGCTATCGTGAATCTTCTCCCTCAAATGTACTTCGCTTTTCAGCTTAACAGCCAGCGCGTCCATTACAGCAACGTGGCCACCGCTCGTGCCAGCAAGAATCATCCCCCTCCCGGACCGACTATAGCTCACAGTATAGGGCGAGAAATCGGTGAGATCAAGGTCGTAAATTTGCTTTTGGGACTGAATATCTAAATGGGGGCGGAGAGACGCTTGGGTCAGTTTGTAGGTTTTTTCCAAGTAAGTCTCAGTTTCAATGTAACCATTGGTTTCGGTGTTTAAGATTTCGGACTGTGTGTTTGGCAAGGATATTACATTATAATATTATATTATATTATGTGGGTGAGGTGAGGTGAGGTGGGGTGTTAGTGAGTTGCCCTAACACAAGAATCATCGAACTAATTTAATTTCGAACTCACATCCATCGCAAACTTGGCAGCCTTGAGACGTTTCTGCTCGTGGAGGGATACTTTGGCATTGAGCTTTTTATCCAGGTGGTTGGCGTAGTTTGAATTGCCAGACTGGTTGACTCTGTTTTTATTCTTGGTGTTGGAAGTAGCATTTGTTGTGGATTTGGTTGAAGGGGGAAGGGTGGTGGAATTGTGCGTGTAGTGAATAGATGCCTTCACCCTGGCTAGCTCAGCTTTCGCAAAAGCCTGGGTTTGGGTTTGATTTTCATTTGCACGTCGACGCTTCCGGGACGAACCAGTAGGAACCGAGAAGAGATTGTCGTTATTTTCTACTTTGTAGCCTCCCTTCGCAATATTCGATGTCGTGGACATGTTATTTTTAAACACTTCAAGGAGTTTTTTTTGTGGTTATTGGAAATATAAAACTTGATTCACATCAAGGTCAGTTCGAAAATGTTGCTGTTCGCATTGACAACGTTTTTGAGATTTTCGGGCACGGCTGGTGGCCGTGACCGAGGTGTAGGCATTCCCGAGGCCGCTCGAGCTCGAGCGAGCATGAAGAACCGTGGCTTAACCTCTGCACCTGAAGTTGCCAATCCAAATTCCAGAATTCTGTTGGAGTCGCAGGAGGAGCCTGTGTGCTGTCCAACTAACTCGGCTTACGACTGTCCGACCGGCACCAAGGACCTCTGTTATAAGAATATTGACGCAAATGGAAACCAGCTGGTGGGGGAGACGAGGGATGCACAAATGAGTGATTATCAAATGTTGGAGCTTATTACGAATTGCGGTTCCCTGTGTGATCCTCGCTTGTGCGCGGAAAATATGCCAATTGAAGGCGTTGACGTTTCCCCTTATTTGGATATGCTGTTTGATGATCCTGATTATACTGATCCGATTGTAGGGGAAAACTGTAGTCAATGGTTGACCTGGGGGCAAAAGTTTGATGCCAGCATGAATGGTTGCATGTTTTACGACAACCACAAAAGTGTTGATCCTCTCCTTAAGGACGAGTTCAATGCCATTAGGGATGAAAATGGTGATGGGGGTTACATGACCGACGATCAGGTAAACGAGCGGATGGAGCGAGAGGAGAAAAGAAATGTTGCTAACCCCACCCCTCAAACCACCCCACACAGTTGTTCACGCTCCACCTTGCTTGTGCCAACACTTGCGCGACTTTGCAGAACCAGGATGAACAGTACTTCCAGTTTGACTACTCTGATGTGAGTAGCTCAATCTCAAGATCAAGTTCAAGATTATCCTCAAACTAATCCCCCAAAACCCCCCCCCCACCCCCCCCACCCTCCTTCTGCCAGATCTACGACAACCGCGAGTGCGGCTCCCAGGGGCGAAATGGAACGTTTGCCCCTAATGGGACAGCTTGCGACAGCAACGACACTTTTGAGCTCTTCACCGCTTTCTCCAACCAACTGTACTTCTTCTACCCGTTAAACACTGATGGAGAGAGCATCAAAGTCCTCAACTTGACGTTGGACGACAGTGGGGAACAGACTATTTCAGCAGATGACGAAAACTATGTGAAGTACAGCTGCGGGAGGCTGGGGAGGATGTTTGTGAATTGCTTCGAAGACGATTTTGTGTTCGAAGTTAGTGATTATTACGAGACAGACTTCGAAAACACGATCATGGAGCCGATTACCGAGGCACAGAGGAAAGAGGTGATTTCCAACTGCGGGCTTGAATGTGATGTGGGTTGCTTTGCGAAGGACGGATTCAGCACCTACGTTCCTCCGGATGCTCCGACGGATGCTCCGAATGCTCCGACGCCGAGTGGGCCGACGCCGAGTGGGCCAACTCCGAGTGGGCCGACGCCGAGTGGGCCAACTCCGAGTGGGCCGACGCCGAGTGGGCCAACTCCGAGTGGGCCGACGACGGAAGCTCCGAGTTCGGATGGCGTGACCAGCGGGGGGTCACGAATTGGGGGAAGTGTTGGGTTGCTCATGACGCTGATGATGATGATGATAGTGATGACGTGATTTGGTCAGTAAGGGAGGAGTGAGTTTGAGTAGAAGTGAAGTGAAGTAAATAAAAACAGCAGGGAGGACAATTTGTTGAAGAAAACTATTCCTGTTTAATTTGACTATGATTTTGGATCCTCAACTCGTAATAACCGTCTAACATCAGGGTGGCGCACGCATCTGGACAACCAGAGACAATTGAGAATTTGCAAAAGCAACAAGAAACTGTGAAAGAGTAGCTTGAAATTCAGAACAAAACTCGCATCAGTGGCGATGCTGCGCCGCCGAGCGAAGGGAGCCAAACGAATAATATAGGAGTACGAGTGAGTGGGTAAGTTTAGTAGTTGTTGTAGCCGTGCGAGCGAAGCGAGCCAGCAACACCATAAAATAGTTGTGACCCAGCTCCGCTTCGCTCGCGCCTCGCGCCTCGCATTTTCGTCTACCTCAAGGCTCGCTCACCTAACTTGGTTCATCCACTCTGAGGACTCGAATAGCACGCTCCTGTAGACCACGAAAAAGAATATGTAAAACCTGCGTCGTGAGCGAAATGATTGTGCGCATTTTTAATCAAGCACGAGCAAAAAGTGTGGGGTTAGTTTATTGTCTCTCTCTTGTTGGACACGGTGGCTAGTTGGACAAGGTGGCGCATCTTTTTGTGCGAGGGTGTTGTTCAGGGACGGTCCAAAACACGCCCATCTCAAACCATCCGCACCTGACCCCAAACCAAACGCATCTTTCTCTCTCGCTTTGGTCGCCTCACTCACCTAAAATACACAAACACGCAGCAGCTGATGGGGTGGAACACCCTCAAAATCCTCCTCCGCCACCTCACCCTCCTTTCGGTCATTTCGCCACTGTTGATGAGCATAACCAGAACGTTCAGAAACAGATGGCTCATATCCGTTGACCACAAAACCAAGGCTCCTAATCGTCTAGTGCTGCTCAGCACGTAGCTCGCGAACAGCAGAACGACGACAACGACGTGGCTGGTCACATCTCGGCTCCTGCCCATTGTTGTGTTGTGCGGGCTCGTCACGCCAGTCGCCAGCATGGCAATGGCTGAGAACGCCGAGAAGCCTGCGCAAGAGCAAAACGAGCGAGTCAAAAGAATTGAGAAAGCATGATGTTAGTTTTAGTGGATGTAGCCGTCTATAGCCTTTCGTGGGATTCATCACTCAAGCCATCAGCCATCAAGGCTCGCTCGCTCACCTACGCTGTGGAGGTGGAAGGAGGCCTGAACCAAGTAATAGATACGCAGCGCCACCTTGGTGCCATCGTAGTTGCTGTCCAATCCACCAATCACCCCGCCCGATAGATCCCAACAATGAAGGGTTCCGCTGTTGGGATTGATTCCGCCCAAACTTTTGGGCCAAAACTCGGCGGACCGGAAAGACACTGCTCCCAAAATCGCCACGCACGAATAGTACATTAAGCGGAATGCTGCCGTTGCAAGCCTGGTTCTCGTTTTTATTGTGTTGTCGTTGGAGTTGAGGTTGGAGTTGAGGTTGGAGTTGAGGTTGAGGTTGTCGTTGGAGGAGGAGGTGGAGTTGGTCCGACGACGCCGAAGGAGCTTTTTCCTGATTCCCAGAATCGTTAAAATCATGTCGAGGGGATTCTTGCGGTAATTTCTAAAGGTCAACTGAAAGATGTTTACATTTGCATCGTCCGACTCCGAATCTTCCATATCCTCCGTTTCCTCCTGATCGTAGGAAGCCGCATTCAAATAGTTCGAACTCTTCTCTCGAACAAAACCTCGGAGGTTTCCCTTTTCGAATGGCTTCGTCACGAACAGGGAAACGAAAACTATTCGCAAAACAATCAACACAAACGAAAGAACGACAACGAAAATCAAATCGTGCGCGAGCTCCGAACTATTTAAAGTGTCGCTCTCAAGCCCCAGGGGAGAGTGGGCACAAGACCCAAAAGCAAGGTATTTGCTCGTGCTCGGCAAGTAGTGAGAGTAGGCCATTGACTTGCACAGCACGTCGAGGAGCGAAGTGGTGGGAGTGCTGGGGGTTAATTGGGATAGGCAGAATGCTAAATTGTACAGGAAGGAGGTTAAGGCTGCGTACAATGAAGGGAGTAGGATTGCTGACAAGTAAATGATGATGGCTGCCTTGAGTGTTTCTATCCATTCAATTCGAGATGATTGGTTGGAGGGGTTGGGTTTGGGGTTGGGATTCTGAGACAGGGGCTGAGGCTGGAGTGGTGGGGTGATTGGGATTTCGCCTGTGTCATTAAGTGGTTCGTTGACAACGACACCAAGCCATGAAGTTGAATCTTCAGTGAGCGAGTTCTCGCCTGTAGAACTAAAAGAGAGTGAATATGCCATACAAAGAATGAGAAGGGGAATCGGGAATTTTATCAACCACTTCAACACTTCAAACACTCAATATTTTTCACTGTCAAGATTAACCCACATTTTTCTACGTAAGCCACTTCCAGTTTCCAGACACAACAATACCTCGTTATTCCATTCCATTCTGCTTCTAACCTATCAACTTTTCACTCGCTTTCCTACATCGCCGACACAGACAGTTCTCTCATCATGCTTTCTAAATCAATCTTGCACGGACGAGCAGTTGCGTCTCGACTCTCTGTTTCCGTGTCCACCATTCCCCCCTCCTTCTCGTCACAATGGCCCCCCCGAGCGTCGTTCACATCTCAAGCAGAGGAAGAAGCCCTATTGATGACTGCTGACTCTGCTATGCAGAAATCGTGCTACACAACCATTAATTGGACGTTGAAAGGCTCCGAAAAGGTGTCGGAGGCTGTCAAAATGATGGTGGCCAACAAGATTGGCGCCCTTGGAGTGACTGACGAGACGGGTATGATTCAGGGAATTGTTTCCGAGAGAGATTATCTGGCCAAGGTGAGCGAGCGAAGCGAGCCGACATTCCAATACTGAACTAACATTAATCCACTCAATTCATCCACTCAATTCATTTTTCTCGCTTCATTTGCTTCATTTGCTACATTATCGGTGCAGGTTGCGTTTCTCAATGCCGACCCTGCCAAGACTACCGTGAAGGAAATTTGCACTTGGGGGCTCGCAAACCTTGTGACCGTGTCCCCCGAAAACCCCATTGACCGTTGCATGGAGAAGTTGCTGCACTCTGGCGTTCGACACTTGTTGATCCGCAGGTCGAAGGATAAATCTTCTGGGATTATTGGAATGATTAGTGTCAAGGACATTGTCAAGTGCACGTTAGCGAAGAATGATGCCCAGCTGCACCGTCTCGAAGACATTGTGATGGTCCAGGAAATAGCCAGGGGACTGTGATTAATTGAATTGATGAATTGTATTGAATTGAATTGAATTGGATTGGCTTTTTGAAATCAAAATTTCTCTAACTATCATTGCCCCAGATCTCTGGACCATCCCTGAACATGTTTTGGCCAAACTAGCCACCGTGTTCAAGTTTGATGAGCCATTGAAGTCGTTGGTGCGTTGGAGTTATGGCGCGTGATTCGCCTGGATTCTATTTTTTGCCCAATTTTTTTCTTCGCTCCTTTCCAATCCACTCCGCTTCTCAAGACAAAACAACTGCCTTCTCCATTCTCTTCCCAATTGGAATGAAAATGCATGTCAACACTGTCATTATGCCGAACATGACCCAAGGGGCTGCTGCCGAGAAATAGTACTTGTCGGCTCCTGTCAAGCACTCCGGAACGCCGGTCTCCTCAATCCCCCACGTCATGACTGCGGCGGCTAGCAGCGGCCCAACAACCGAGCCGAGGGACTGCAGCACTTCCATCCCACCAGCAACCTTACCGTACTCGTCAGGTTGGAAGTTTGCGAAAATTTTACCCCGCATGATGGCGAATATGAAGTTAAAAATGTTGAAAAGCGCCCCAATAATAAACATAGTTGGTGTGGAGGCGATGCAGTACATGACGAACTGGACGGTGAGGAAGGAGGCGCAGATCAACGATATGTCCCACTGATCATTCATCATTTTGTTGAACGTGCTCACCATTGCCGTGTTCCCCCAAGCGTTGGCAAATATCAAAATTACAAGGAACAATCCGAATGTGCTTGTGCTCCAGTCGAATTGGAATTTTCCGTAGTAGTAGAAGATGTTCAGCGCCCCGCTCTCTATCAACTTCATTAGGAACAGGATGATACACAAGAGCCGCACGAACGGGATCTTCAGCATCACGTTCACCAAAAACATGCTCGACTCTTTCAGAATGGCCACCGTGATTTTTGTGGGGGCTTTGCTCTTATTCTCATCTGCCTCAACACAAATCTGCACGCCAACCTTCCCTAGCCTGAGGCTCATCAAACAGCAGACTGTTCCAAAGAGCAAGGAGGCGTAAAACGAGGGCATCAAATGGTTGGTGGATTTGTGTATGGTCTCCTCGTCGAGCTCATCACATACATTTTTTATATCTGTGGTGTTGGTCGAGTTCGTACCAAGCCCCCCCTCCTCCTCCTCGCCATCGTCTTTGTACGTCAAGACAGCGCTAATCGCGCTCCCTGTCGCGAAGGAAAACGTGTAGCACGCCAGCATTCGGCCGATGAGCTTGCTGCTCTTCTTTCCGAATCTGCCTTGTGTAACTTCCACCTCTCTGTCGGCGGGCGACACGGACTTTGCTACGACAGAATCTGTCCGAACAAAAACTCGCGTAAGATCCGCGAGGTAGCTCTGCTCGATAGGCTCCCGAACAAAGACTCCGGTGAGGAAGGAGCCACCCAGCATTGTCACTAAGGACGGAAACCAAATGAACACTGCTCCAGATGCAAGAGCAACAAGGGAGGCGATAATTATTGAAACTCTCCGGCCGAGCACATCAGAGCAAACACCCATCATCGGTGCGCCAATCAACAACCTTGTGAGGTATAGGACCAAGTTGTTAACAACACCCATCTGCGCCGCCCACACTATGTCTCCATCAAAGGCTTGTTGCAGAATGTACTCTCCATAAGGGTTTGTGTAGCAGGCCGTCATGAGAGCATTGGTCGAGATGTAGATTCCAAGTAGTCGGAGTTGCCGAGTTGCTTTGCGACGTTCTTCTTTGAGTTCTTCCATGACCGATATGAACCGAGATTTATCTTCAAATATTTTTAATTTTTTTTGGTGCAAATGTGCCAATCGTCCAATGTGTGAATGTGCCAAGTGCCACACATCAAGCTTCCTTTTTTGAACTCAAATAGCAAACGCGATGATTTTTTTTCACAAATATTTTTAATTTTTTTTGGTGCAAATGTGCCTCGTCCAATGTGTGAATGTGCCAAGTGCCACACATCAAGCTTCCTTTTTTGAACTCAAATAGCCTTCGCGATGATTTTTTTCACAAGCAGCAGCAGCAGCAGCAGCAACAGCAACAGCAACAGCAACAGCAACAGCAACAGCAACAGCAACAGCAACAGCAATAGAAAACCCCCACACAATGCCTTTGTAATTTCCAAGGCCCACAATCAACTTCCCCAAGACATCGAAGGCACATACCTACTTACCCCAAATCAAGATAATACCTTTCCCAACACGCCCGCAAACTTTGGCCTGTCTACGCCCTGTACAGTCCTCGAGTCGAGATTGTACTCGCTGCCATGTGTTGATTTCCACCCCCCAGCTCTGATAGTTGAATATCACTTGAAATTAAATCCAAACGAAGTTGTTTTAGGTTCCAACATGCTGGTGCTGCAGCTGACCACCCTTCTTGTCCTAACCTCCTCCCAGAGTCCCTCTCTCGCACCTCAATACAGTAAATACTACACAGCCGTGTCCGAAGTTGCCTCTGTCACCTCAGCCCTCCCCCACCCCACCTTGCAATGCTACGATTCATCCCAGCCTTGCCTTTTCAAGGCAGTCCTT
>Ga0302114_10001414_pt1 | contig 15835 bp, 9 predicted proteins | sample AG5_Surface_MG_FD_203107 | JGI IMG/M metagenome (GOLD analysis project Ga0302114, IMG submission 203107) | Marine microbial communities from Western Arctic Ocean, Canada - AG5_Surface | ecosystem: Environmental > Aquatic > Marine > Oceanic | place: Canada: Western Arctic Ocean | collected...
CGTCTTTCTGTTCGTCTTCCATAGCCGCGAGACGAGCAGCACGTAATGCCGTGTTGCACTTCTTGTCCGTCATTGCGCGGAATAGCGTATTTGGACCCGTTTTTGGAGGCGTTGGTGTTTTGAAGTTAACTCTGCCGGGCGTCTTGGCTGGCGGTCCGGGCGTTTTCATCGCCGTTTTCAAGAACGGTTTCACTTCGTCGTCATCGTCGTCGCTGGGAGCGAACTCGGAGTCGTCTGCTTCCTCTTCTTCTGCAATTTCCGAGAGCGAATCATCATCGTCGTCCTCGTCGTCGTCCTCATCTTCTGAGGTTTCATAATCGTCGCTGTCTTCCAAGATTTGATTTCTTCTTCGATTCGATATTTTCTCCGCTATTTCGTTCCGCTTATTTGCGACGCGCCTCGACGCTCGCACCGGTGCGGCGCTCGTATCTTCTTCTTCAGCTTCTTCATCTTCTTCATCTTCGTCGCTAGAAGATAAAATTTGAACTTTCTTCTTAGTCGCCGCGTTACGCTTCGGTCGCGCGGGTATAACTTCGTCCTCTTCTTCTACCTCAGCCTCCTTTTCAGGAGGTGCTGGTTCGTCCTTTATTTCTTCTTCTTTCTTCGAAGCGCGTTCTATGATGCTCTCAACGAGAGGCGACGCGACGTGTTCAGTGCCCGCAATACTCCCGACATCATCGTCTTCATTGTCCTCTTCCTCCTCCTCGTCGCGGACTGAATAATTTTCGTCGATATCCGTAGCGGCGACACTTTCGCTATCGTCTGCCTCCTCCTCATTCTCTTCGTCCAACGACGGTTGCTCTGCATCCATCCACGTTCTAATTGGCGTCATTTGTTTTTGCGGCTGCTCGTGTTTGACTACCGGGAGCTGAAATGGTCCGTTGTTTTTCAACATTTTCTCTTTCGGACACTCGAGCTCGCCGCAGTTACACGGATCAAACGTGCCTTCGATATCGCCTTCTTCATCTTCAATTTTCCCTTCCGGCGTGCCAAACTCTTCGTCTTCTTCTTCATCGCCTGCTGCTACTGCTACTACTACTTCTTCTTCGTGTTGTTCTTTCGCGTTCTCTTCTTTCTCGCCGCCATTCCCGGACCCGAAACTCAATCGTCTCGTCGCGTGGTCCTCGAGCGACAGCTCCGCGTTTGGTTTTTGCTTCGAGTCAGCTTTGCTTTCGCCCACGTCCTCTTTATCTTCGACCATATCGCACACTTCTTCTCCATCTTCTTCCACGTCTTCAAACATCTCCTCCCGAATCGCTCTCGCCTTCTTCACCGTCGTCGGCGCCAACTCCACGCCCGCCAACGCCGCCATCAACCTCCGCATGGTCGCCCCATCCTTTCGTTCCGACAAACGCAAAGGAAACGCCTCTAAAATAGCCTCGGACGGGTCCACTCCGCGTTTCTGCCACGTCGCAACCGCGAGCTTCAATATTTGCATCGGGTCTTCGTTGTCCATTTCTTCTTGTATCTTTTCTTGTTCTTGGACGTGTTGGTCGTTGTCGTCCACGTCGGACGCGGTCGTTGTCGGATATGTTGTTTCCATCGTAACTTCCTCCTCTGGCTGTTTTTGATCCTCCTCTTCCATCTCTTCCTCGTCCTGCTCCTTTGTCCCTTTTCGCGTCTTTCTCGCCGCCGTTGCCGGTTTCTCCCGCTTCTTCTCGCCTATTGCTTTTGTTGTCTTTTTCCCAGCAGCAGCAGCAGCTCTCTTTTCGCTCTTCTTCTTCTCCTTCTTCCTCTTCCCGTTTTCCTCTTCCTCTTCGACGGTAATAACGTCTCGTTCGTTCCCTCGGTCCATCAACGGCGACCGTTGCGTCTTCTTTTTCTCGTCGTTGTTCTTGTTTGCGCCTCCTTTTCCTCCTCCTAATCGAGAAGTCGTCGTCGTCAAAGTCTCTCGAATCTTCCCCAACGGCGTCTCCTCGTTCTCCCCCATGTCGCCGACGATGGACACGGACGGGCCTAATAACCGTCGCGACCGACGAACAGTATTAGCGGCAGGAGTGTTGTTCTTCGTCTTTTTAGGCGTATTGTTCGAGATTCGTTCGAGCAACGCGTCGGATGAACTCCCCATGATGAATGCTTTTAGATATGGTTTTGTGAAGCACTTTTTTCTCTTTCCCCTTCCAAGAGACCGTATTAGGGTTGTACACCCTAAATACTTTTTCCTCTCGATTTTTTTCATGCAAATCTTTTTTTTTTTCTCGCGAAAAAAGCAGCGTTTCCCCCTGTGTTGTACTATCTGTGCATCTGTATCTACCCGGTCGCTTTGATTCGAGACCTGAAAATTCACACGAAGGATGTGAACACGTATGTGTACATGGGTACGAATTTTTAGAAGCATTTATGGCGAGACGTGGAAGATACGTGCGCACGAGTGATCACAAAACTCTCTCTTCTTTTTCCTGTTTTTTTCTCGCTTTTTTGCTCCAAAAACCAATATGACTGCGCACGCGCGAAACTTTGAACGGATGATTGAAGAATAGCGATTTTATGATGGTCGAACACGCGCTGGTTCCGAATGTATGCATATCCGGCGTCTCCGTGGCGTGCGCGACGGCGACGACGAACCCGATCGATGTCGTGAAAGTGAGGATGCAAGCGTTGAACACGACGAATGCGAAAAACGCAAACAACAACATGTTGCAAACGTTTCGCTTGGTCTTTCGAGAGCGAGGCGTGGGAGGTTTTTACGTCGGGTTGACGCCGTCTCTTGTGCGAGCGACGACGTACGGCGGGTTAAGGTTAGGGTTGTACGACCCGATTCGGAGGAATCTCGCATCCAATTCGGAATTCTTCGGGGGGGTGGATGAAAATCGCGTGACGACAAAGTTGCTCGCGGGCGGATGCTCTGGAGCTCTGGCGGCGTTCACGTTGAATCCGACGGAGCTCGTGAAGACGAGGAGAATGAAAGGCGACAGTTGGCAAACGATCAAAACACAAGTTGGGAGGGATGGAGTGTCGTCTTTATGGAGAGGGAGTTCGATGGCAGCATCGAGAGCGGCGCTATTAACGGCGAGTCAAGTCGCCGCGTATGGAGAAGTGAAACGGCTGTGGATACAGATGGTGCCAAACGCTAAAGACGATTGGATGGCGCACGTTGGAGCGAGCGCGGCGGCGGGGTTGATAACGACAGCGACAACGAATCCATTGGATGTGGTGAAAACGAGGATGTTTATTTCCGGAGAAGGGAAGAAGTTATCGGCGAAAGAGGCGGCGATGGAAGTGGTGCGTGAATACGGCGCCCTGAGAGGTGCGATGCGAGGTTTCACGGCGAACTACATTCGGTTGGGGCCGCAAACGATGGTGACGTTTGTCGTCGCCGAGGAATTGCGGAAATGGTTTGGGTTAGAGAGTTTGAAATAGAAGTAGACTAGACGTTATTAGTTTTTAGATACTTTGTATTATTATTATTCCTAGAATTGCTGCGCTAATCATCTATTTATTTACCCGATGAAGCCCGTTCGGGGCACCGCCGGGGTCCACAAATTCCCTACGGTTTGTCTGTGCGGCATCATGCTTTGGTCTAACACGCATCCGTCCGGTAATTCTGGTTTCACGTCGGAAACTGTCCCGTAGCTACATCCACCTCCTGGCCAATTGCACTCTTTAAACTTGTGACAATTCCACCCTTTATGCACGTTTGTCAAGTGAACGTTTTCGATGACCAAGTTACTGACTGCCATCTCCGGTAATCCGGCAATGACGCCGGCGTATCGCTTAATACCTTCAATGTGTACGTTCTTAAAGTTAATATTCTTTACGATGGGCGTTTCTTCTCTGGAAACCGGACCTACATTCGTGTCTTGCTTCGAATAATACTCGTACAATTCCAGAGCGTATAACGCGTTCCATCCTCGAATGTTTTGAAACGTAATCTGGTCTACGACACCACCTCGACCGCGCATTGTTTTCACTCTCGCGCTCCCCACGCCAAACTTGTTATTTCTACCGTCGAACGTAATATCGGAGAAGATAATGTTCGACACACCTCCGCTCATTTCGCTTCCAACCGACAAGGCGTGACCGCCCAAAATCGTCACGTGTTCCACTCGAATGTTCTTCGAAGGCACGTTTGCTTTCCTACCGTGGTAATCCTTCCCGGATTTGATCGCCACCGCGTCTTCTTTATCACCGGTAGTAATGAACGAATCTCTTAAGAATGAGTTCGACGTAGAATCAAAAACCACGCCGTTCGTACCCGGTGAATTCGCGGGATTCGAGATGTGGATTCTCGAAACGCTCACTTTGTCGCAATATTGCGGCCGAACCGTAAAATGGGGCGAGTTTGTCAACACGATGTTCTCAATCTTCACGTCCGAGCAGCCGACTAAATGAACTAAATTCGGCACGTGCGCTTTTTTACGCATGGAGGGTGAATACTTCTCGTCCGTCTTACGGTCCCACCAAAAATCACCGTGACCGTTAATCGTACCGCCGCCGGAAATTTCAATGTTCGTTTGATTATAGGCGTGTATAAACGCTCGAAAAATGGGTGTCGGGTCATCCGAAGGTAAAGACGGATGCTCTTTCCAATCGTCGATGGGCCACGAATCAGTCGATTTTACCGCCTCTAGAAAACTTCTCGGACCATCCAAAACAATCTTCACGTTCGATTTCAACTCTAAAGGACCGGTCAACCATCTTCCCGGCGGAAACGCCAACGTCTGCGTTCTTCCTTGCGCTTTCATCGTCAGACTATCCATCGCGTTTTGTATAGTCTCCGTATTTACCGTCATACCATCACCAACTGCTCCAGCTAACGCTACATTCACGCACGACAACACTGGACACTCAAAACTCACTTTCGTCGAATAGGGATGCTTCTCCGTGGCGTGAGAGCTTTCAAACTTATCCCGCGCGAAGTTCGTCTTCATCGAATCCACCACTCGCCTCGCGTGAAAGACTGGATGAAACAAAGCTTTGTGAAATCGACTGTCGCCAAATTCTGAGCTGTCGTACTCTTCTCGGTACTCCTCGCGTTCGTCGTTATGAATGTACCCCCTTTCCTCGTGTCCGCGCACCGCAAACACGCCCACGAAGAGAAAAAATCCAAGCACGAAAAGAACAATCATTTTCACGCTTCTGTCCAAGACTCGAAACTCTCTCAGTTTGATCGCCACGAAACCCGCGAATCGCTGCACATGATATTTCAAATGATACGGTATTCTTTGTAAAGGCGTGTCTGGCACGTGTGTCAATCGGCGGCCTCGTAAAACCGATGCAGTCGTCGTCGGGAGCTCATCCGGCTTCGCGCTTTGTTTCTTTCGCTCGTGTCGGATCGAGTTCGCTTTCGACGCGAGGTCGTCGAGCTTGGCGGAAAGGACCGCGAGCTTGTCCGAGGTGGAGGACATAAAAAGGAGGAGGAAGAGGAGAAGGAGGTCGACGCGGTTTCAAAGCGCGAGGTGTTCAGTTATGTTTGTTCTCGTAGTAGAAACTTTTTTTATGAAGAAATGGAGTTGGTGGTTGGGAAAAGGAAACCACTCGAATGTGAGCGCGACCAGATAAACGCTATTTCCAATGTGCTCTTTCAATCGGTCACAAGCTATGTATGCACGATTCAACTCACATCTACTAGTTTCTCTACGAATAATAGTCGCTTTTAAACTCCCACGGGCAATTCTTCTCTTTCTCCTCACCAATCGGGTTTTCATCCTTCTTCGCTCGAGAGCGACACGAGTAGCCGCCTTCGGCTTTGCTCGCGTCGCAATAGTTCAAGCACGCGGCTAAGCATCGTTTCGGCGCTGGTTTGCCGGTGGCGATGTAATCGAGCCTGTGCATGAGCTCTTCCGCGCCACAGGTGAACTTGGAGCTGTCCACAGATTTGGATAAGGTCCAAGGTTTGTTCGATGGTAACGTGTTTTGCGAGGACGCGATGGATTTCCACGTGGCGTGGCCGAAATCGATGACGCGAACGCGCACTTTTGGTTTGCCCGTTTTCGGGCACAATCCGTACGCGAGGAGGAGGGAACTGTCCGTGAATTCGACGAATCGTTGTTTGTGCATGAGTTCGACGATATTTTCGACTTCCGTCTTGAGTAAAGCGGCAAAGATTTTACTGTCCGCGGCTTCCCCTAAGAAGGACCGGGCGTTCAAGACGACGTTCTCAAACACGTCGGAAATTTTGGAGCTCACGCACCTCGCTTCGCGTTTCCAGAAGAACCGGTCGCCACTGGTGATGCCATCGCCGAGACGAAAGTTCTTCACGTCTAAAGAGCAATAGCGACAGACCGAAGCTGGTGCTCCACTGACGTCGACGTCCACGATGGAGGCGTTTTGTATGCCCCGCGTGATGTCTTCAATGACGAGAAACTCGAGTTTCTTTTCGGCGACGAAAGAGGACGCGTCTTCCCCGTCGTCCTCCGAGTTGTCGTCACTACTGCTAGTACTACTACTACTACTCTCACCACTGCGACACTCGTCCGTATCCGGTTTAACTTTCTTCACCATCGCGACGCCTTTGAATCCAACGAGGTACCCGCCTCTCACGAGCTCGTTCAATCCGTCGCTTTCCTCTTCGTCGTTTTCGTTCTTTACAGTTTCACCTACATCGCACCCTCTCTTAATCTCCGACACCACCTCCTTAAAAAAACACGTCTCTTGCCTTCTTTCCCCGTTCATTTGTTTCATCAGCGCGTGTTCGCTGGGCACCGGTCGAAACTTTCTCGCTTTCACGCCTTTTCCGAGAAACCCGAACCTCGCCGCATCCGTGGCCGCTTTCAGCGCCAACCTCGTCAATTTTTTACCTTTCGTTTCCTCCCGGCATATCGGCAACGCGTCGTCTACCGATTCGCATTTTGCACCGCTACTTTTCTTACACACTAACACGCTCGCATACTCTTCCACTTTTCCATCATCGTCTTCGACCACGTACCGACTCCCGCTTTCGATGAATACCGATTCGCCTTTAAATTTCTCCTCTCGAAACGCTCTCGCGACGTGCGCTTCGTCCGTCTTTATCCGTTTCGGATTGAAACACGCGTGCGCGCGAAACGATCCAATCGAACACTTCAACCGTACTTTTCGAGCGGTACTGCTTTTCCTCCCTCTACTCTCGTCGACGTCCTCGTTCTCGTTACTACTCGCGTACACCGCAATTGCGGCGTTCCCGTTACAGAATTCATCATTGTCATCGTCGTTAACATTTTTCTTCCTCCTCCTCCTCTTCCCATTCGTGTTCTCATCATCATCGAAAAATCCATCGTCTGTCTCGCGACGGAACATCTCGTCTTCTCTCCGTTCGTACACCAAAACGTCCTCATCAAAGTCGTTGTCCTCGTCGTATCTTTTCGTCGTCGTTGTTGTTCTTATTGTCGATGATGATGACGATGGAAGCAACGCAAACTGTCTCGCAAATTCCCTCGCGTGTTTCCCCCCGAACGTCATCGCGACGAACGCAAACGCGAAGAGTTTTACCAGGAAAAGCGCGAGTAAAACTATCGCGCAACATTTTCGTTTACTCGTGACAGTAGTATTGCGCACTGAAGGGAGTAACGAGGACATGAGTATCTCTCTCTGTCTCGCCCAAAAGCGCTTCCTCGAGAAAGTTTTGGAGATTTCTTTCGAGACTGACGGTTTTCCCCAACGAAAGCTTCACAGTTTATCCATCTCTCTATCTCTATATATTACACATACACCCGCATCCGCGCATCGCATCATGATCACGACTTCTCGTTCTTCGGTGGTATTCTGCTCCTGGAGCAAAGTGACGGGGAGGAAGAAGAGGAGGAGCCATCAGAGCAGAAGCGGGAACTCATCATCGAAACCATCGTCCGTGTCCTCGCAGCAAGAGCAGTTACTGTTCCAATTCGACGAAGAAACGGTCCCATCCGGCGAATGGGAAGGCCACATGGTTGATTTCGTCGTCGACGATGCGACGAAACTTCCGAACGCTTCGAAACTTCCAGACCACGTGGTACCTCCAGCGTACGACGATTGGGCGGTCGACGTCTTCGATTGGCAGACGCAGTGTGCGATGTGTGCGAAAGAAGGAGGAGAAGTCGTTGTGTATAAAGATATGAAGTTTATACCCGTCGCTGGGTGCGAAGTGGACGCCTCGGTTATTCACGAACAGTTTGAAGGCGAAATGAAAAACGTTCTGCACTATAATCCAGGGTGCGGGGATTTCAACGCCAGCGACGACGAGACGGTGACGCACGTGTTGACGAGGAAAGGGGGAACGCAGAAAGACGGGTACGTCGATTCGGAACCGCACGTGAGAGTGAGAATAACGCAACAGCGTACAGAGGCGAAGAGAAACGAAGTGAAAGTGTGGCGAGAGGCGTACTACGAGAAGTATACGAACGGCGCGTCGTTAGTCGCGAGCTGCGGCGGGACCAAAAATACGATGAAATACGGCGAGTACCCGCGAAGCGAGGTGAAGTTTAGCGAGATGGACGGCGTCCCGAAAGACGCGATCACTCAGTACAACGGCTTGGACATTTGGACGTTTACCGACGGTGAGACGTTTTCGTGCGGATGGTTGACGCCGGCTGGAGAGCACATCGTGAGCGAACGCGTCCTGGACGGTTCGACGATATCGTCGGCGAAGATTACCCGGACAAAAGTTGTTCCTTAATCGAGCGCTTCTTCTTAATCATCATCGAGAAAAGACGATTCGAACCTCGAAAGTGTATTCTTTTTGTGTTGTTGTAAACTACTACGAATGCGTGCAATGTGTATGCTACTACGCCATTAAAGTCATCATCTGTTTCGTCCGCAATCCTCTATTTCTCTTCACAAAACTTTCCCCAATATGACAGAGGAGGACGCCCCTCCAGGGTTCAACTTCCCGACAAAGACGAACAAATCGAAACTCTTCTCTATCCTGGGCGTTTCCTCGACGGCCACTCGATCTGAAATCAAATTCGCGTACCGAGAGAAGGCGAAAAAGTTACACCCGGACGTCGTGTACCGCGCAAAAGACGACGGGGAGAATTCAAAATCCGACGACGAACAAAACGCGGCGAAATTTCTGGAGCTGAAAAACGCGTACGAACAACTCACCAATCGAGGATCAGACGAAGACGAAGAAGCGGGTAAGGGACCGATATTTGGTCCAGGAATGCGCGCTCGAATGAACGCGGCGAAAAAAATGCGCGAGAAGCACGGGCAAACCGGTGGGAGAATGCGAGCGGCGAGAGAGTGGAACAACGAGGACGAAAACGACCCCCAAACGAACAACGAAAATACTCAAAGGACGACGACGAAGCGAGAGGACGAGGAGAGGAGAAAAGAGAGCTTGAACGACGGAGGAGAGGAGGACGAGTTATCTGCGGCGGAGATTTTGTTTCGAGCGAGGCAGAAGAGAGGGGTAGGTTCATCGTCGTCGACATTTAGTAGAGGTGGTCTTGGAGGACATCGACAACGACATCCGAAATCGAGCGGACTCGGTGCGAATGTAAGCGGGAGCGGTGGAAGGTCGAATGTTGCGGCGAACATGAAACCACCTCATAATGGGTTTGAGAGAAGTGGTAATGGAAATGTTCGCGTGAAAGTGTTGGCGGCGATTGCAGTCGTCGGGGCGGTTTTCTTAGCCGCGAATCGGAAGGCGAAACGGAGAGGAGAGGAGAACGCTTCGTGACGACGACGAGTTTGTATTTAATTGTATGTTTTGTATTGTAATCTTTGCTGTTGTGTAGCTGTATGATAATGCGTGCGCACGCGTCTCTCTCTCTCTTTCTTTTACTATCTTCTAATACTTTGTTGGATTAGAATACTCCGTCGCCATTTTTAAGTCGCCTTCAAACACTTCCAGGAACTTTGAAGCGATCGCGCCGTCCTTTTCGCGAAAAATCACGTTTATGTCGCGATTCGCTCGGCTGCAGGAAGACTTGCCGTGACACGGCTTGAAGATGTTACCTTCTGGTAGGTCTGAGGGAGATAAATTTCCCGTCATTAAAAGTGTTTCGAACGTGCCTTTTCGATCTTTCACGATGAACTTCAAGTGCGAGTACCGAAAATGTTTCGGTGCGGAGTGGATGATGATATTTTTACCTCCCGCTTTACTCAACCTCGTCTGTACTTGACTCGCTTTTTTACGATCCCAATCCGCGTAGATGCGCGGCGAAAGCATCAAAAATACCTTCACGTGTTTCCTCATCGCCAGGTCAACGAGAGTGTCTGCGATTTCATCGTCCGTGATTTGGTACGTGTAAACGTACACCACGTTCTCTGCGCTTCGAAGGAAGCGCAAAAGCGAGTCGCGCGAGAAATCCGGCGACACGAACATTTCGACGCTGCTCCCTTCACCGAGAGGTATTTTTTCCATTTTCGTGACGAACGGTTTTACTGAGTCGTCGTTTGTTATAGTATTTTTAGCGTTTTTATTCGCCATTCCTTTCGTCTTTGCAAGTTTTGCATCACCAACAGCGCTACCTTTGATGATTGCCATCTCCTCTTTCGCGATGTCCTCGACGCCTCTCGCGTGCTTTTGCGCCCGCTTCCAATCGTACTCAAACGCGCGGTTCGACACGCGATCAAACAGACGATCAGGACCATCGCCTTCTCTTAAAATAATTCCCGCCTCTCGATTTTCTCTCATGCTTTCTCTCGACCAATTCACGGAAGAAATTGACATCGCTTTCCCTCCGTCTCGAGCGATGTATTTCGCGTGCATGAACGAAGTGCTTCGATAGTAGCGCACCTCCATCTTTTCCGGATTCGCCAAGGATAGAAAATCTTTCATCGTGACCCTCCCATCGCACCCAACCTTCTCGTCGTCGTATTTATTCGTCAACACTCTCACGGTCACATTCCTTTTCGCCGCGTTCAACAGCGCGAAGAACACCAGAAAACTCTCTTTCGCCATCGCTCGAGACGGCAACACCCCGTCGCAGTTGTTGTTGTTGTTGTTGTTGTTGTTATTCTTAGTACTATTATCCGTGATAGTCGTAGCATCACCCCTTCTCTCGTAGGACCAAAACTTCACCCCTGGCGTGAATATATCCAGCGTCTCTTCCGCGTCCTCGATCATTTCCAAAGCGACGGTTTCGCTGTTCTCGGGAGAGAAAAACGGCTGCGCAGAAATCTGAGCACCTTCTTTAAAAACGCCGTGGCTTCCCCTTAAAATCAGTTCCACGTTCGGGAACACCTCGTGAGGCGCAATCGTACTAACGTACGGTGTCACCTGGTGGTCGAAATCAAAGTTCCTCTGATTAAAGAAGCGCGCGAATAATAAAAACCACCACCACCACCACCCGCGCGCCTGCCCCGCGATTTGAGAGGCGAGCACTGATGATGATGATGCGTTTACCATCATCGTTCCTTCGTTCGTTACGTGCAAACGAAAGATGCCGTCTGGTGCTTTTTGTGCAGTCGAAGTGTGTTTTTTTGGCGAAAAAGCGAGTTTTTGGACTTCACGATAAGAATTCAAAAAATGACGCAAAACGAGTGCTGTGATGTGTGCGTTAAATATATACGCGTAGAGTTTCGACACCATCCGGTACCACGTTTGATAAGTTGATATACGTTTATTAAAGTTAGCACAGGTACTCACTATTACCATGGTACATAAGTTACATATTAAGTTATTTCGTTATTAAGTTTATCAGTACCAGCCGGTGATACCCCAGTGATAATATAATCACGATGCCTCGTGAAATTGGTTATCTTCGTAAAAATAGAGTAACATATTATGGCGGCGCAAAAACCGGAACCGCGGTACCGCGCGTAGACGCGGGTATCGCGTCACATTTTACACCGTTTTCACCTCTCTAATCGTTGTAGACACGCCACGCGATTTCATCGGTGTCGCTTGGCCGTAGTTTTCTTGTATGAAATCGAGGACGTGGTTAGAGCCGATGAATACTTTAAAACGCATCTTGGCGCTGAAGATGGCGTTGGAGATTGTGGAGCCGAGCCTGGTGCTTCCGCAGAATATGACGACAGATGACGTGAATTTTGGTCGTCCCTCCCAGTAGTCACGCGTGACTTGAGTCATTAAAGGTGCTTGCGTGAGCGCTTCGAAATCTGGTCGATGGAGACGGAGCGCACCGCTTTTGCCGAGCGTGGTGGCGCTCGTAGTACGCAAGAGCTCGTCGGTTTCAGTCGCATCCTTACTGGTACAATATACCTGAATTTCGATAAATTTCGATAACGATTTGCCGTACACCTTGTAAGCTTTCTCGTACGTCTCGTTCAAATCGTTCCAGATCACCGCGCAAAAATCAGCTTGGGGAGTAATCATGACGATAGTTAGCTTTTCGGTGATGTTTTTATCTTGACCAGTTTTGGCGAGGAACGAGGATACGGCGCCAGATTCCGCTTTAGAAGTCAAAGAAACACCACTCAGTGTACGACAAGCTCGGTAAACCGAGAGAGCAGCGTATCCCCACACGGCGTACCCTGTCCAGAGCCTTCGTTCTTCGTGAACTATTCGGTACCAGAATCCAAACGATAGTGCGGAAGTCATCGTGAAGAGCATATCGATGTACCACAGCGGTTCGTTGATTGTTTCAAAGCACCATTTTATAAAATAGTAAACCAAATTGACCAAAAGGATCCAAAGTGGTACCTCGCGCATGGCTTGCGTGGCGATACCTTCGTTAACGTAGAACGAAATCAGCAAACCAACTGCTGCCAAATCGAGTAACGGAAAAGCGATTTGTACGACTTGCCAAGCCTCGAAAAACATGCTTCTGCGGAATTTTTTCTCAAAAAATTTCTTCGTAGGATTGTCCGTCTTCTTCTCCAGCTGTTTGCGACGCCAACGCGTTTGTATCCCTGCGATCGCAATTTTTCCATCGGCAAAGATTGGGGGGATATCCACGATTTGATTTCGTCCCCCGTGGAAAACCGCAGACGCGAGATTTACCAACGGTTGCGCGACGTAACGAGATTCTTTGCTGTATTCTTCGGCAAAACGGCGATTTGCTGCATCTGTTTCGGCGCGCGCTCTGAGGTGCATCGCAGGCTCCCCTAGTAACAGGGGGTTCATATGAGACTTTAACAAAGAGAGCATCGGAACTATTCCAGTACCCGAACCGATGCCCAAGATTTGCGTTCGATCACTTATGTCGTTGAATCCCGAACCGTACGGACCATTGATTGAGACTTTTGTTACTAAGCCATCCTTTGCATCTCGCCAAAGTTTATGCGTCCAACTGTCTGAACCGTCCACTTTCGAGGTGCTCATAACTTCTACGTAGAAATCAATCGTTTCTTCGCGCGGATCAGAAGCAATGGAGAACGGATGACAATGTAAATCGATCGTTTTAATGGCGATGAACACATATTGACCGGGACGGAAGACGAAAGTTACGGGTCGAGTGAGTCGCAATTTGACCACTTTTCGCGACTCATCTGAATCATCACCGAACACTTTGCATTCTTCGACGTCGCATTCGCGCGTGGAGAAAGACGCTTGAAATCTGTCCGTAAGATACCACAACAACGACGCGCTGAACTATTTGAAGTTTTGCGATCTCACTTGTCCACGTCTGAACTTGTCATCCAACGTGTGCGCTATGGCAAGCGAGAACATGACAAATACCAAATGATGTACGTAGTAAAAGATTTCATATTTGATTCTGTTTCGCATGTATGAAGTCACGGCGACGAGAATTAAACACCCCGTAATCGCAAGACCGGTGGCCATGATTTCGTTTGTCATTTTCTTACAAAAAGTTCGAACGCCATTCGGTGACGGTTCCTTCCCCGAACGTTGCTGCGCGCACCCTTGACCGAAGAAAGCGAAAAAGATAATTGTCGCGGCGAAAACGAAACCGCACATGACGTATCCCAGATGCACGTGCATCGCGACCACTTTGTGCATAGGCACGAACTTGCGTCCGATATACGTATTCGATAACGCGGCAACCGTCTGTCGCGCCGTTGTCAGCGGTAACAACGCCATCTGAAACAGAATCGCGTGCATCGCTCCAAACTCAATCGGCGGCGTCAACCGTTTCCACCAGTATAAATTTGCTTCGTCCGGAACCTTCGCCTCTTGCACGCGATATTTCACGTAAAAGAAGTGCTGCCAGATGATCAGCGTCGCCAGCGCGTGCGCGACCGCGAGAAAGATCATTTTCCTGTTTTCCGCCATCGTCCCTTTTTGACACAGAGTCGCCAACTTTCCTCGTTTTCGTTCTCTTTTCGTTTGGAATCGCACGGCTTCTCGTATCAATCGTTTCTCCTCGCCGAATGCGAATTGCACGCATCGCGCGTTCAGCCAAATATCTTTTATCGAACTTTTCTTTTCCCGAGCGAGGGAGGTACTTTTGATCGTTTCCAAGCGCTTGGCAAAGCTCAACGACGACGTCGACATTATTATTGTTGTTAGTATTCTCTCCCGGAGGAGCAGTACCTCGGGTGGTGTGAGTAATCAAAAACAGTTATCTGCTGAGTCAGATTCTGACGAAAATTCTCACGTAAGGAAGCTGTTTGGTGCTCACTTTGGAAAAAATAAGGAAAAAATAAATCAAGAGACTTTTTTTCCGCAAAAAAAAAACAGCTCTTGATGAAGTGTTGTGGAAACTAAACCTGAAAGCGAAGAAGAAGAAGATGAAGAAGAAGAACACCAACATGAACGACGATGACGATGCTTTCATCAAAGTCTCGTCCAGACTGCTCCAAGGATTGCGGTTATCACCATCGTCATCAAAATTATCGGAAGAGGAAAGAACGTCCCCGTCGAAGAGGATGATGATGGAGAGGAAAACCTCGATGTTGTTTCCGTTAAAGAAAAGGGTCGGGCTAAAAAAAGAAGCGCATCGTCCTCGGTGTTGGTCGGCGACATCATCATCACGCGAGGACGACGAAGGAGGAGAAGATGAAGATGATGAATACTGGAGAGAACAGTTTACGCCTTGGAGTAGTTCTCGCGCGAGTTTCGACACAGAGGAGGAAAAGAAGGAGGATTATTATTCGCGCATGAACGAGGAGTGGTGCGGGACGGAGATGATGGATTTGGACCAATTTTGCGCCAACGTGAAGATGACGGCTGTCGGGGAAAGCGACGTCAAAAAGAGCCGGTCTACGACCTTTTTTTTGACGACGGCAAAAATAACCAAGAGACTGCTGGAAGGCTGGAGTTTAGCGAGAGAGACGTGTAGCGAGTGCGAGATGCCCATGATGAGGAGGAACGCGCGTCGCGGAGATGTGGGTTGGATGGACGAGGTAGTTTGCGTCGAATGCGAGGACAGAGATGATGAGCCCCGCGAGCGATTTGGACGTCGTCGTCCCGGAAAACGATTGGCTTTGATGGAGGGGAAACTTAGGCCGCCGGTGGGTACGAAAGCATTCGCAAAATTGTACCGCGGGAGTAATTATTCGGGAGAAGAACAAGAAGAGTTATCGCCGACGAGCGTATTGTAAAAGCGGTACATAGTGTCACGTGTAGTATTTGTAGTGTAGATGTATATTTAGTTGCGTTTGAAAACTCTGGAATATGGTTTACTATCGCGCTTGTCTCTCTCTCTCTCTCTCTGTTTTTCTTTCTCTCGCTCTCGCTCTCGCTCTCTCGCTCTCGCCCTCGCTCTCTCGCTCTCTCGCTCTCGCCTCGATGTTTTTGTCGTCGTCTATCTAAAAATGTCTCTTTCTCGTCTTCCGCACCTCCTCATTTATGCCCACCCGGACTCAAACTCATCGACATCTTCTGCTGCTTTTTGGACGACGTCGCTTTCGTCGTAGTCGTCCGCGTCGCTTTCGTCCGCGATTCCGACGTGCTTCTTCTTCGCGTCGCGAGCCGGGAATAATTTTTCGTCGCCTTCACCCTTTCTCATCTTCAACTTCGCGTAGTTTCTTTCGAGAAACGCAACCTTTTCTTCTGCCTCGACGAGTTTTGCAGAGTAAAGCATCTTCTCTTCTTCCGAGTGTGGTCTGCTCACGATATCTCGAA
>Ga0302114_10001417_pt1 | contig 15821 bp, 27 predicted proteins | sample AG5_Surface_MG_FD_203107 | JGI IMG/M metagenome (GOLD analysis project Ga0302114, IMG submission 203107) | Marine microbial communities from Western Arctic Ocean, Canada - AG5_Surface | ecosystem: Environmental > Aquatic > Marine > Oceanic | place: Canada: Western Arctic Ocean | collected...
CCTCTCCCCTCTCCCCTCTCCCCTCTCCCCTCTCCCCTCTCCCCTCTCCCCTCCCCCCCCTCCCCCCTCCCCCCCCCTCATATCCCCACTACGGCCAACGGTAGCTACGCGAAATGCCAGGGAACGATAGAAACAAGTCCGGAAGATTTACTGGCTTGGTACTGGCATTTCGATTCCAATCAAAATAGGAAGAAGCATGTGGAGCAGAACGGCGACGACGAAAATGCGTTCCCGTCAAGGTGCGAGTCGCTCATCAACAACCACCACCACTTGCTATACGCTTGCCGGAGAATGCCTTTTCCACTTGTGGCAAGGGATTTCTTTAGCCGAGGAATTTGGAAGAAGCTGGACCCCAACAAGTTCGTTCTGGTTTACAACTACGACGACGAGAAAAACAGCGGTTTGGAGATTAAAAAAACGACGCTGAATAAGTCAAAAGTCGTCAGGGCAGAGTACCAGGGATGTTATTTATTCGAAAGAGTAGCGAGGAACAAAACGTTCATGAGTTATGTTGCCAAAGTTGACGTGAGAGGGATGATTCCAAGCGCACTCGCAAACACCGGATTGAAGGGAGTGGTGGGGACGGTGGATCGGGCGGTTGAATATTTCGAAGATCAGAGCTTTCTGAGGCGAGAGCAAGATGATTCTACGGACACTCCGCGGAGCCATAAATAAATGTTTTGTTTTGGGAAGGTAAAGAAAGGTAGATTGCTAATTGCTGGGGTTTTGTTGAAACGTGTCAACATATTTCTACTTTCAAGTTGGCGGAAGGCCAGAGTTCTAGCCTTTGCAAGGTATACTTTTTTGACTCCTCACAAATTTCAATTGCTGAAGCAGGTGACCGATTCTTGTCAACAAGCTTCCAGACCTGTGCGAGCGTATATGTTAGTTTTTAGATAGTGGATGTGGACAGTGGCGCGTTCGAGGCGCTTTTTTGTGTGCGAGGGGGATGTTCAGGGACGGTCCAGATCAGGGTCATGTGCGCGCCCAAAAAAAGGCGATCACTAAATAGGCCGCAACTTCAACGCACATCGACCACTTCGTACGACCAGAATTGGACACGGTGGCTAGTTTTGCCAGGCACATCTTTTTGTGCGAGGGTGTTGTTCAGGGGCGGTCCAAAACACGCCATCTAAAACACAGGTTCCCGATCGTCTCGCCTTCGCTCCGCTCCGCTCCGCTCCGCTCGCTCACCTTTTCGTTCACAATCTTTGCGTACAAAATACACCCAATCCCACCAAGATAGTTCAACAAATCATCTAACACATCATCCGAAGAGAATCTCCGCGAGCATTGTTTAGTCCCAACCAATATGTTGATCACCGACACCTGACCAAAACCGGGTTCCTCTGGGCATTTTTTCAGAAATGCCAACCGCTTCTTTTCTTCTCGCTCCACTACCGCAACGTCAGAGCTAGTACTGATTCCGTTCGCAATGTCTGTGAGCTTCGTGTTGAAGATCATCTCGGCTTTGGCTGCGGAGTATTCGGCCGACTCACGCGCCACCTCGAGAGAGGACTTGCCGAGATACAGGAGAGCAAGGTCGACCTGCCCCTCAAGGAGGAGGATGTTCTGCGGCTTGGTCTTGAACCCAACCGCGATGAGGATATCTATGGCTCCAGGAGCATTCTTCAGCGCGTTTTCGAACGCCTTGTGGTTCCGATCGATCCGCCTGTACTTTGGATTTGTAGGATTCTGTTGTATCATTGTGATTGTTCGGAGGAGAGTGTCGATTGCCAGGGGGTGGGGTGAAAGTCGTTTTGAAGATCGTTTGATCTGCTCTTCTTTAGGCTTCTTGGAAAGAACCTCAGGGATCTTCAGGTTCGGGTGAGCCTTCTTGGCTGCAGATGCAGGAGAGAGGGAGGTGGTTGTTGTTGTGTCGCTGCTGTTGGTGGTGCGGGATTGGGCGGCCTCCGCTGCCTTGTTTTGAGCGGCAGAGCGGGTGCGAGCAGTAAAGTTCTGGACTGCTGCCTGCTGCCGCTTACCATTGTCCGCCTTGGATTGTTGGACGCTCATTTTCAAAGCCTTCTTGAAGTCTGTGTCGGTGTCTGTGACAGTGGTTAAATCTGCGACGGTTGGAATTAAATTTGGTGGTGGTGGAGGAGGTTGTGAATTGGCGTTGCTAACTCCAGATGCAGCTCTTTCATTGAAACTCGCTTGAGTGAGGAGAAGCTGCAGTGCTCCTTCAAGATTGTTGTTTGATGCTTCAAGAGCAATTTTTGATTCGTCTATGCCAAAACCCATGTCGACGAGTTGGGCTGCAGCCATATAAATGTGTGATATGGTGTAATGGGGAACCAAGAATGAAATGTGCATCTCAGAGGAATCCCATTCCAGGTTTCAACGACCCCAAAACCGAACTCATTCGACAGCAGCAGCAGCAGCAGCAGCAGGTGAGAAAAATAACACAGGTGAAACCTTTTATGGAAGCAATTGAGAGACCGACCATCGTGTGAGTGCCTAACGACTGTGACTGAAATGAGCCACCACTCACCCAAACCCAACACATCATTTAGTCCCTCTATGTCAGGCCTCTCTGCCAACGTGGCTCTCCTGGAAGGAGATAAGCAGGCGAAGAAGGCTCTTGTTCTGCTGCTCATCGAGCAGCAGACAGATAAGGAACTCTGTGATGCTCTTTCACCCGGCAATGGCCCTAGGCTACCTCTGCAGATCGACATTTTGTCCGGTGGTTTGACTAACTACTCATACCGCGTTTTTTGCAGTGAGACCGACAAGTACAAAGAAGGGGACGGTGTGCTGTTCTGCAAGCTCGCGTTTTCGTACGCTCTATGGAGCCCAACGAAGGAGTTCTACGACAGCGCGAGAGCACAAGACGAGATGACAAGCATGGCACACTTTTCGTCGTGCTCGTCGTCAGCCGTAGTTCCGTGCGCAAAGCCGTTCGTTTGCATTGACATTCCGAACGAGGACAAGGATGCTGGTGGCGACTCAAAGCTCTTGGTGACTGAGTACACAACGGGTTTCGACGAACAGCTGTGCAACCAGGTCATTGAGGGTGAGGTTGACCCTCGAACTGCCCAACATATCGGATTCGCGTTGGCTGACTTGTCAACGAGCGATGAACAGAACGCTCTCGTCGATTTTAATCGATATGTTGCTGAGGGCTATGAGGGATGCTTCATCCACATCGGTGAAACCCTCGGGAAGGTGCTTGCGGACGACGACGACACCTCCGATTTCAAAAACCTGCTGAAGGGATCTCACGATGTGGAAGATCTCGTCTCCAAAATCGCTGCCTCCTACAAAAGGAGAGACTGCTTGGTGCACAACGATGCCCACGTCTTTAACATTCTGTGTGAAGGCAAGCCACCGGTCGAACATTTCGCCAACTTCGGCGCTACAGGCCAGGTGCGCATCGTCGATTGGGAGCAGTGTTCCTATGGTTCGATAGGACGGGACCTTGGAATCCTTTGGGCGTTCCCCGTTGCCAGCGCGATCAATCTGTACCGATTGCAGGAGGCTGACGACTCAGACAAGGTGCTGAAGTGGATTCGTCTGACTTGGGCTCACTACAGCAGCAAGGTGCGATCGAATTTGGCAACGGGTCGTGCTTCCTCCAGCGAGAGTGAGATTGACCTCCGACTCAAGCTTGCCCTCAGTCAGAGCATCGGGTGGGCTGGAACTTTCATGTTAATGATGCACACAATGTCCTTTCACTTCGATCTTCTTTCGGAGCAAGAAGATGACGTAGCCACGGCCGAGGTCAGGAGTGCTTGCGCTTGCCTATCTTTGCTTTTTATCGACTGGGGGTTCGGCGAGGAGATTCAGAGCCTGTCAACGGACGACATGCTCACCCACTTCGTGAAATTGGTTGAGAAGGCACGCACGCATCTCTTGATCCGTCCTCGCGTAATTCGCAGGAATACGAGGCGTCTGAGCGTGCTGAGGGAAACCGGAAGGCGCATCAGTGATGCCGGGCTGTCTCAGTCTTTCGCAAGGAAGTGTGAATCAGCAGCAGCAGGAGGAGAGTGGAAATAATGATTCGTAAGGAAGTGTAATCAGCAACAGCAGCAGCAGCAGCAGGAGGAGAGTGGAAATAAGATGTTGAAACACAAAAAAACAACAATGTTTTGAAACAAAAAAATCTACGGAAAGATTATTTTACAAATTCACACGATCCCCAGCCACTCCAAACACGATCACGTCCTTCAGACTCGCCCAGTTCCCTCCACTAACCACCCCTCTCGTGGTTGTGCCGCCGTGCGCAGAGACACCAAAGTTCCCCTCCCATTCTTTCCCGAGCTCCACGCTGCCCAATTTTCGCAAACAGTAGGTTGTTGACATGCACGCAGTGATCTTCGTTCCCTCGCCGCTCTTGTCAAATTCAAGCCGAATAGTCACGTCGCTAGTAGCATCAATATCAGCCACTTTATCGACAACGCTAGCAGCACCCCCAATTTCCTTCGCAAAAATTAACTTGCAATCTCCGTCAGATCCTCCCTCGACAACCAACTTCACGTAGTTGTCGTTGTCCGAGTGGAGGAACAAGCCAGCCTGCTCGCCTCTGTTTAAAACGTAGTTGTCGGTTGTATTGAGGGTTATTGTGGCTTGGAGCCCAATCTTCTTGTGATTTGCTGAGTCGGAGGATAGGAGGGGGAGGTGGATGATAGGGGGGGGGGTCGGGAAAACGCTGCGCCGAGCGAAGAAGGTGCGAAAACGAATTGAGAGGAAAAATGTAGTATTTTAGTAGTGCCTCGTATATTTTTCTTGTCTTCCTCCAAGGCGAACGGAGACTGAGTGAGACTCACCTTTCCCAAATTCCGCCGCTGTTCGTGCGGAACAAAATTGAATTGGAACTGGGATCAATGGCCAATTTGTAATCTATGCCGAGTTCACAGGGAGGAGAGGACGGCAAAACTGTCAGCAAATCGCCTTCATCAGGGGATTGCAATTGAGAAAGTACAGTCTCACCCCCAAACAAAAAGAGATCAGAGGGAGTGGGGGGCGAGGAAGTTGGGGTGGCACAGCCACTCAGGAGAGCTTCTATTTGGCTACGCTTTTCGTCCGACACTTGGCTGGAGATTGTCTGTTGATTGCCATTAATTTTCGGGATGAAGTCTACATTCTCATCGAGAGGTGTTGTCGCAATCAACGATTCGATGGCAGATCGTGTCTCAGCAGAAATATTATTTGATATTGTCCAGGTCATGTCGTCAGCACCTTGCTCCTTTTTGCTAATTTGTTGACGAAACATGGAAGAAAGTGAGATTTCTTACCTTTAATCTCGCCTTACTGTCAACTCACTATGGACCAACGGCACAAACAACGGCGCGACATTGCCATAAGCCGGCTTATAGCCGACCTCACCACCCCAATCACCCCCCCAATTTCCGGCAGAATCTCTGACGACTCCTCAATCTCCTCCTCAGAGTCCACAGACCAGTTCTCGTCCCTCCTTGGCTCCACTCTGTCGGCTGCAATAGAGCGTAATATTGACACATCCCTTCACACCTCCTTAGATCTTTCGTCCACAAACTATGCGCAAAAAATCGATAATATCTCCAAGCATCACCATACCAATTTTCTCCAAGCCCTCGACCAACTCCTCGCCCTGCCCCCTCAAGTTTCCTCCCTCGCCAGCGATCTGGCCACCCTCTCGACCCACCTCCAGGCGCACATAAACAGCCTCCTAATAGCTAAATCTTCGCAACAATCCCACACCTCCTCCTCCCATCGTGTCAAAAAACTTCTCCGCCTCCTCAACATCTCAGTGGAAGCTCGTGAAGCAGTTCTCTCCGCTTCATCCATAGCCTCAGATTCGGCCTCCTCTCCCCACCACCAGGACGCAGTTGCCTCCATCGAAAAGGCCCGCAGGGCGATCAATGGGCCCGTGTGTCTAAAAGGCTCCCCCTTTGGCGCCCAAATCCTCGACTCACTTCCGAAAATCGAGGCGCAGCTCCTGGCCTCCGTCCGTCGCAACGTCAACTTGTGGTTCCTGGACATTCGCAAGTCCGACTGGAGCTCAATTGTTGGGTCCGGCGCCATGCGGAAGTTCGGCAACAGCCCCATCAACTCCAACACCAACACCAACAACAACATCAATTCCCACCAAAATCAGCTCAGGTGGAAGCTAACTGATAGCTCAACGATCTCCGACAGTCTAATAGGACAAATTGCAAAGCATTCCAGGCTTTCAGACGAGCAAATAAATCTAGAAACCGCCAACCTCTCCGACAACCTTAAGAAAACGGTGTTTCCCTCCCAATTTGAGCAAAGCAGCTTCATTTTTGGCGAAAACTTTGCCTTCACTTCGTCATGGGGCACTCCGCCCGCTCCCATGTTAGAGTCTCCCCCCACGCTACAGTTCACCCCCTCCGCCTCCGCCTCCCCCACCCCCACCCTCAGTGATCTCCAAGACAAAATCCACGAGTCTGTCGCCCCTGTTCTTGCGGCACAATCTACCTACAAGCTTCTCAACAAGCAGAGCGATTTCATTTCCTACTACGAGAAGAACCGCTACACGAAAACCAAGGTCCACGACCGTTTCAATTTCAATTCCGGGGTCAAGGACAATCACTACCAGTCCGCGATTGCCTCTCTCACCGGAGAGTTCATTTACAATAAAAACCACGACGACAGCAAATTTCAAGATGTCCAGCTCCCTAAAATCCTCGCCAGTATAATTGTGTTTGCAGTTGTTGAGAGTACCTTGGGGGGGGCGGTTGACCCACCCGGGCGTACTTCGAGTTCTTCGAGCGTGTACGAGAGCCAGCTAATTAGCGAAATTTCGTTAATCATGTGCAAAATGCAGAAGACTGCAGCCTCGCTCAACACAATTGCGCAAACATGTGGGCTACTAGTGGCGTTCAAGTCAACTCTACAAAACCTTCACCCAAGCTCCCCTGCACGTCTCCACGACAACCACTCCCTCGCAACCGCAGTCGATAAGGAAAATGCAATCACGCATGCCATCGAGGAGCACATAGCAGGTGAGCGAAGCGAGCTGTGAGCGAAGCGTTGACGTGCCTCGTGTTTTGGTTCGTCCCTGAACAACACCCTCGCACAAAAAGATGCCCCTGGACGAAACTTGCCACCGTATCCAATTTTGAGCGCCTAAAACCTCCATACGTTGGAGTTGCGGCCGATTTAAATTCGCCTTTTTTTTAGTTTTTGTTTTTGTTTTCACATTGGCGTGCACATGACCCGATCCGGACCGTACCTCAACAACCCCCTAGCAAAAAAAGATGCGCCTGGCCGAGCCCTTGTTGATCGCTTCGCTTCGCTTCGCCTCGCTTCGCCTCGCTTCGCCTCGCTTCGCCTCGCTTCGCCTCGCTTCGCCTCGTTTCGCCTCGCTTCGCCTCGCTTTGATTCGCTTCGCTTCGCTCGCTCGGCGCACATCCAACCAATTTACTTAACTAACATTATCCCAGATTCATACGACTTCCTCTCCACCGACACCCTCGAGCCCCTGGCGCGCGAATCCGGCGCTTCCCACTCTCTCCCCTTTGGCCTTGACGAGAAGTCAACCCAGCCCGTCACTGACGCGCTCGACTTCCTCGACAACCTTGCCACAAAGAAGAAAACCTTCCACCAGGTGAGCGAGCGAAGCGAAGCGAGCGAACCTTGATGAAGTCTCGACCGATGAAATCCCACGAAATGGCTACCGACATAATGGCTACACCCACTACTAAACTAATCACACTCAATTCTGTTGACTCGCTTAACTTGTTTTACTCTTGCCTTCGTTAAAAATGCGCCTCGCTTCGCTTGGCGCAGAACGAGCACGAGCACGGCCATCGCCACACTTTCAGCTCGAGCGTCATTAACATGATAAAATCTGTCCACACTAAGGTTATACTGTTGGCCTACATTGCCAAAACCCAAGCCAGGTGAGCGAGCGAGCCTTGTGCAGAAGAATGCGAAGCTCCGTGCGAAATTTGTATATATGGCTACATCCACTACTGAACTACACTACTCAACTAACCTCCTATCAACTATTTTTGTTCGCTCGCTGCTCTCTTGCTTCGTTAAAAATTGCACAATCTCGCTTCGCTCGGCGCAGCTTCGCCACCACCAACGACTCTCGGGTCGAGAAGGGAATATCCTGGAGCCGATCAATCCTAAATTTCGTCAGCTCGGCGTTCAGCGAGTCGCTGGATCTCATCAAGGCGAGCATCAAGGTGTGTGTCCAATTTTGAGTTGTCTGAAGACATTAACTAACTAACACAACCTACAATAAATAATGCTTTTTATTGGCGCAGGACGACGCCAACATCCACCAGGCCGTGCAGCTCACCGCAAACGCATGTTCGTTGAAAACGGCGACAACCAAGTTTCTGGCCACCGTCGTTCGTGGCCTCGTGATTTCTGGGTTAATTGTCGCTAGGTTCGAAAACATTTACGATGTTGCGGAGAGCATAAGCAAAAATGTGGTGAAGGCGTGTGACAGTGTGGAGGTGAGTGAGTGAGTGAGTGAGCGGGGAGACTTTGCCAAAAGAAAGAGTTTTGTACTCACACCGACGACACATCATAGAGCTCGTGCCGGGACAACGTGTTCTACGTGATTCGAGTGAAAATTGACGGCCTACTTGACTTTGCGCTGGACGGCGTGGATTGGAACGCCAAGAGCGGGAATAAACAACCGAATGACTTCGTTGAACAGCTCATATCATTTTTGAGGATCACGTTCGAGTGTTTAGATCCGCTGAGTAACGTCGCGAGGGAAGCAATGTGCTTCGGCGCTTGCTCGCACATTTCGAACAAGATGATTGGTTTGTTGGTTGGGTTGGACTACGACGACTACGGAATTACCCCAATTCAAAAGATCAACCACAACGGCATTCAGAATCTTGCGCTTGACGTGGCCGCCTTTGAAACTTTTTCAACCGGCTGCGGCGTGCCCCAACTGAGCGAGTGCTTTCGCGAGCTCCGTTTTTTCACGCTTGCGCTCCTGGATCGCGAGCTGGTTGACCTTGTTGCCGACGAAGACCGGCGAATGGCAAAGTACCCCTTATTAGACCTGAACAAGCTGAAAAACGTGCTGGACAAATATGACGTTGCCGTTGTTTCAACGACGGACAAGCTGAAAGGAGGTTTCGGTTTGGGGAAGGGGAAAGGGGGCGAGGGGTCCGCATCGGCTCACACTTTAGATTCAAAGGATTTGGCAAAGCTGAAGAAGAGCATATTCTCGCAAATTTGAAACGACCCAATCTATAATTTTCAATTTTTCACAACGTTGATGATCCTTATGCTCGCATCCCCACCTGCAACCGCAAATTTGGTCTCCTGTTGCGACCAGTCGACGGTAAACACTCCCCGGCTCAGCCCTGTGATGCTCCCGATGCAGCTGTTATTGTTTGCGCAGTCAAACACTGCGCCGAAACGAAACGAGCGAAGATGTTAGCTAGGCTCGCGATTCGTATTCCCGCTTCTCACTCCGCTCACCTCTCGCCTCGTTAGCTCCGCTGCCACCAGCAGCAATGAACTTTGGTTTGTCTGCGTACCCGTTAGTGTAGTTGTCCTTGCTGAACTGCGCGGCATAGAGCATGCAGCTCTGCCCCGACATTTCACTTTTGAACCAGTCGACACTGGCTATCTTTTTACCCGTGCCAAAATCCCAAGTTTCAAGTGGGTCGTCTGATCGCCACGAGCCCGTGACGAGGACGTCGCCTGGGTTTGGTTGAGTTAGTCTTGGCATGACATGCAGCCAATTTTCATTCATTTACCTTGCAAGTCCAACGAATCGCCGCACAAATGCGGGCCGTAGATACTCCTCTGACTGAACCCAGTCCTCGCATCCCAGATCTGCACCGTGTTGTCCCACCCCCCGCTGACAATGATGTTGGGATCGCCGGGATGATACTTGCAACTGAAGATCCTGTTGCTGTGGCCGGCACTGCTGTTTGGCCCGAAGCCCATCCCACGCTCCATAGACTGAACTAGCTGCACCGGCGCCGAGCGAAGAAGGTGCGAATACGAATTGAGTGGAATAATGTTAGTTTAGTAGTGGCTCATATTCTCGTCTTCCTCGAGGTTCGCTCACCTGCTTTGTGCTCTCGTCGTACAATCGCACAATCGTATCCTTACCCGCAGTGACGAACTGCGTCGCGTCTGGCCTGTAGTCCAAAGCGAAAACTTGGTTCTTGTCACCTGTCCTAGGAGTCGTCTCGGTCATTGTGTGTAGCCGCTTTCCGCTCGTCATGTGCCAATGGTCCACGCTCCCAACCGCGTCCGCGCAGATCAGGACGTTCTTCGTCTTTACAGAGTCGACGTCAGGGCGAAACTTTACGCAGGTAGAGGGGAGCGCGAGGGAGCTTCCGATCTGCGTGGCACGGCATGGCGTTGCTTGAGTACTTAGTAGGCGGATTTGGTTTTATTTTCAAGCTTTTTCAACTCACCTGAAGATTGTACGATAGTCGCCCAGTCGAGCAATTGAACACCCGAACCGCTCCATCCCCGCAGCAGGCTGCAAGGAACTTTCCATCGTTGCTGAATTTAACCGAGAAGACTTCGGAAGAGTTTTCGGAAATGGTAATTGCTGCTTGAAGAGAATAGGGGGAATTGTTGTTTGTAGTTGTTGAGAGCTGGACTGTCTCAGGGGGAGTTTGTGGGACTTCAGGTGTAATTGCAGGCAAAGGTTCAGCCGCAGGAGGAGGGGCTGCGGGAGGGGCGTCAAAGAAACTGGCCATGTGCTATGATTTAAAAATTTGTAAAATTTCCCTTTTTGTCACTTTATCACTTTATTGACCTTGATTCCTTCAAATCAACAAACAATATTACTTTCATGGAACTGATATGAACCTTTTTTCATATGCCGACCACCTTCTGAGCGCTCCTGACGTCTCCTTGAGTTCTCCTCCAAAATATGACAACTCAAATCAACAATATCTTCCCAAGCCAATGCTGTCGATTGGTGTTCAGGAGAGCAACGCAAATTTAGAGTCCCCCTCCCGCACGAAGCCCACCCTGTTCCTCCTCGACGACATCCTCGGAACCATGGACACAACCCGCAACAAGGTGGTCGAACGGCGAAACGTTCGAAAAGAGCGGCAGAAGGAAATCGAGCTGCAGCACTCGCGGACCCAGCTGATTGTGAGCGACGCTAGCGCCTACGGCATGGGGACGGAGAATTTGAGAGCCAAGGTTGGGGACATGAAGAGGAAGACGCCCGCCGGTCGAGCTGCTAGCGCTGCCAAGGCGCTTCAGGCGACCAAACAGATTAAGGACGAGGACGACGCGAGGGAGCGAATTCGCGAAGAGACTCAATACGAATATGAGGAGACTCAGTCAGATTCGACCCAACACGCGATCGATAACCACCGGTCGGACAAGAAGGTCATCATCGAAGCGGTGGAGAGGCGCTTGGCCAAGGACAAGCAGGTGAGAATAGCTACTACTCAACGGAACTAACATGAAATGAATATTATTATTATTCACAACTAATTTCTTACGCTGGGCGCAGCTCGCGGAGACGGCCAAGAACCGGCCACCCAAGGAGTTCGTCAAGAAACTAGCGGCAAAGAACGAGGCCAGGGCCCGAGAGGCCGCGCTTTCGGCCGGGGCGAGTAGCAGGGGCGCGATCGCGGCCGGGAAGGCGGCGGCGGAGAAGGTCAAAGAGAAGTACCGCAAGGCGCAGCTGTCCAAGGACGCGATGGAGGAGGAGGAGGTGAGTGAGCGAAGCGAGCGAGTCTTGAGGAAGGCGAGAAATGAAATATATACGAGCCGCAACAACAACTAAATCTTATTATTATTATTCCACTCAATGCAACGTATTGGGCGCAGGAGGCCGAGGAGATCGAGTACCACCGCCTCAAAAAGCTCAACGCGGTGAAGAGCAAGGTGCCGGTCATGGCTGTGGACAAGGCTAGCGGGGCTAGGCTGACGGTCGACGAGCGCAAGTCGGACTTCACCGCCACCGCCCAGTGGAAACTGTTCCAGGAGGAGGTGAGCGAGCGAAGCGAAGCGAACGAGCCTTGACGAAGACAAGCATTCTCGCGAGGAAGTGCGCGAAATGGCTACAGACATAATATATATATTGGCTACATCCACTACTAAGCTAACATTATTCCACCCAATTCGTTTGGCTCACTTCACTCGTTTCGCTCGTCCTTCATTAAAAATGCGCCTTGCACCTTCTTCGCCTCGGCGCAGATTCACAATTGGGACATCACGGGGGGGACCAACGAGCCGGACAACGCGAGGGACGGCTTCGCGGAGTATTTAACGGACAAGTACATGTGCGGGAAAATGGACGGCCTGCCCAAGACGATCATCGTCACCAAGGTGCGGAAGGACATAATGAGGATCATCGATAATTTCGTTGCTAGTAAAGGGAATGGTAAAGGGGGAGGCGAAGACAAGGGGGGGGACATACACCGAAATAAAGACAAAGGCGAAGAACAAAACAAATATTCCAACTCCGACTCGGACGCGGACTCGGACGACAGCCGATACAACGAGAGCCTTCAGGGGCGCAGCGCCCAGGGCAAATGGACGGACTTCGCGCTCAACGAGCAGCGGCGAAAGGTCGAGGAGGTCAGGTCCAGGCAGCTGCTGCAGGTCGAGCAGAGGGAGCACGACGACCCGAATGTCGACGCGGAGTTCCAGGAATTTCTGCAGATGAAGAGGGAGAAGAAGACGAGGCAGGTCAAGGACAAGATTGACAAGTTGAGGAAGGAGAAGGAGTTGGAGGAGAAGAATAACAACAACAACAACAACAACAACAGCAAGAACAACAAAAATAGCGGATCCAAGCTATTCCAGCCGTGGAAGTGCACGGTCTGCAGGTGAGTTTTCATTTTGTGTCCGCTCCGCTCGCCTTGCCACTCCTAAAACCACTCTTGCACTCGTGCTACACGGAAAATGCGCCTCGCACCTTCTTCGCTCGGCACCGGCGCAGCAAACAAAACGCAGCGGAAGACAAAAAGTGCACAGTCTGCGGCAGGCGGAAAAACATCAACCTGCCGCAGGTCATCCCCGAGGCTGACAAAACGGCCGACCAGAAGAAGAACGAAATGGACGCAATGAAGAAGGAGAACGAGGAGCACGCCAAGATCAACCAGGAGTACATGAACTTCCACAAGATGAAGACCAAGACCGACGCCGTCGCGGACGAGCGGGGGGCAATGGCCGACGACATTACGAGCTTGCTGGCGAGCTTAAGGGGCTCGATCCAAACGATCGAGGACGGGAACTTCAAGGGAAGGCTCGCGGATGAGGTTAAACCGCCGCCGGTGGAGCACAACGAAGACTTCAGGGTCAAGAACCCGAAGGGGAGGACAGATGGGAGGACGGTAGAAGAGGCCAACAGACCAACGCCCGACGTCATCAGGCAGATGACTAGGGACAAATTTTTGAGCAAGGTTGGGGCCGGGAAGGAATTCTCGCCGCATGAAGGACCCAAAGTTGATTACAACCTCACCGAAGCGGAGAGAAATTACAAGAACATCAAGAAGCCGTTCGACTACGATGTATTTGAGAAGAAAACGAAGCCGAAGCCGAAGATGTAAACAAGTATGTGTAGGTGACTTATCCGATCTTGACCAATTTGCTCGAAGAGGATGGAAAATTAGTTTAAAATAGGAATTGGAAACAATTGTATTTGTTCAGTCGATTCTCAACAGTCATGCAAAACCCGCAATTCTGCCTCACTCGCCGCCACCCTCGTCGGCACCTTTCAAGTCTTCTTGTGCTTCTTCCACACTTAAGAATATCCCGATAACACAGACATCTCCTTTTCTTCTCATTTCCCTAATAATCCGCCGCGTCCTCAAAATCATCAACGACGAACACCGTATCAGCGTCAAATCTCCAGCTCTTCGGCCTGTCGCTGTCATACCCCTCTTCCCCCTCGATTGCCCCGCTGTTGCACGACGTCAGGCCCTCCCCCATGTCCCCCCACGACGCATAAGCCACGATCCGCTCGAAACAATAGAGGCCCGGTCGGGCTTTGAAGTCCTCCCAGACTCGATAAAAAACCGCAGCTTCCCCAACAAGCGAATCTCCGAGTCCCCTCCGCTTTACAGACGCGACGAGGCTGCTAACGCAGCGGTCGACCTTTGCGTCCATGAGGTACCAAAAGTTCGTCTTACGGGACACAAAGTCGCGGATCTCAATGTCGGTCGCCGTAAGCCTTCGGAATTTTACCTTGGAAAGCGGGATCGTCGGACAATCCTCGGGGTATTCAAGGGGGCGGAAAAGTGCCTGCGGGCAGAGGGTGATAAGGAGAGAGATCGACTCCAAATCATTACTGCTGTGGAGCGCCATGTGGAGGGGGGTTCCCTCTGCGATGGTTTCGCTATAGACAGACCCTCTGCTTGCAGGGTCCAACAGCTCTTCGTGGAGGGTAACGCTGTCTTCCTCTTGCATCATTTTGAGCATTTTCTTGACGAACAAGGGCTCATTTTTTTCGATCGCGAAATGGAGGGGGAGCATACTGCCGTAGCTGATCCCTTGGCTGTACTTCGAATTGTAGTACTCGTGGTAAAAGAGTTGCTTTTCGACCGGGGCGTGGTTTGTATCTTTGTCGTTCGTAAGTTTTCTGCCTTCAAAGAACAAATCGAGGAGAGAATCGAGCGTCGCTCCGTCCAGGTACATCATGACTAATGACGTGACTGTGTCAGACCGTAATAGATGAATTGACGCCTCGCCGAAACCATGCTCACCAGCACCACAAAAAAGGGCGAGCGGGGGGATGTAGTCGCCACCACCGTCTTCAATGTCGTCTTCACAAGCCCGATAACCGTACAATGGCCTGTTTTTGTTGTTGAAGAGTCCGCCCTCCTCCTCCGAGTCGTCGGAGTCCTCGTCCTCCTCCTCCTCCTTTTGCCGCCTGGCATTCAAATCATCTAGGATCTCCTCCACTTCCTCCGCCTCCTCAGGAACGGTTGGAGTCGTGGGTTGTGGACTCACGAGGTTCTTGACCACGTTAAACACATCACTGATTGCAGATAACATGATTACTGGTGGGTTTGTTGCTGCCGGGGGTGTGGAGGGGTTGGGAGGGGCGGGAGCGGGGGGGCTATATGTGGTCGGTCGGTCGGATGGCTGTCGAAAAAGTGCTCTTTCGTCGTGGAATTCAGGCAAGGTGTATCATGCACGCTTGCTTCGAACTTGCTTTTTTCCAAAATTACGCTCCAATGTGCCAATTTCCCTCATTTTTTTAATCACTTTTTCTTTGCACATGATATAAGTGACAAGATGAAGTTCACGCCAATCACAATAGCTGCCCTCTTAACCACCTCAACCGTCTTTGCGCAAGAAAATAAATACACTTTGGTCACTGAGCTGCTCCAAACGAAAGATGTGAAGGCAACTGGTGTAATCAAAGCCTTGTCGATAGATGCACCAACCATATCAACCACCAACTTGAAAGTCGAGAAGATCGAGTCATCCCTCTTAACCCTTTCTGGGGCCCCTCGCAGCATCTACCGTCACCTCCACAAATCTCATTACAGCCAATTCTGGTCTGAAGGCTACAGGCAAAGTAGAGGTTACCGGCGACCTTACAGTTTCGAATGCCATCCAGGCGGCGACCCTCGCGTCCAACGGCGAGATTACTGGCTCTACTCTGACAACCACCGGAGCCGTAAACACAGCTTCCGTCGTCTCAACGGGCGCCATCAGCGGAACTTCCCTCTCTACAACTGGTCAAATCACCACCACGTCAATTTTAGCCACTGGCGCAGTGAATGCTGCCACCCTTTCCGCAACGGGTCTGATCACTACCCCATCGTTGACCTCCACCGGCCTCATCACCACCAAGGACATGACCGCAACTGGGGTTTTAGATGTGACTGGCGCAATCACCACGAAATCTGGCATCACGTCGAGTGAGCTTACCACACCGCTGATTAGAAACC
>Ga0302114_10001418_pt1 | contig 15814 bp, 21 predicted proteins | sample AG5_Surface_MG_FD_203107 | JGI IMG/M metagenome (GOLD analysis project Ga0302114, IMG submission 203107) | Marine microbial communities from Western Arctic Ocean, Canada - AG5_Surface | ecosystem: Environmental > Aquatic > Marine > Oceanic | place: Canada: Western Arctic Ocean | collected...
AACCCAACTCACCCAAACCCTCAAACTCAATCCTCAATCACAGTTATGGCATCGTGTGGAAGGCCATAGAGAAGCGATCCCGTTCGGTGATTGCAATGAAGAAGTGTTTTGACGCATTCCGAAATGCCACTGATGCCCAGAGGACATTTCGCGAGATCATGTATCTTCAAGCCCTGAGTGGTCACGACAATCTGATTCGAATGCAGCACGTCATCAAGGCAGAGAATGACCGTGACATCTACCTGACTTTCGACTTCATGGAGACTGATTTGCACGCCGTGATTCGTGCTAATATCCTCGAAAACATCCACAAGAAATACATTGTATACCAAGTTTTGAAGGTGAGATAGCTGTGAGTGGCACACGAAGTGAGAACTTAGAATTGTGTCGGGGGAGACTTTTCGTTCGCTTTGCTCGCTCGCAAAAGATGCTCAAACTCACCCACCCCCTCATTCAATTCAACTACCAGGCATTAAAATTCATGCACTCTGCCGAGCTTCTTCACCGCGACATCAAGCCGTCGAACCTATTGCTAAATTCAGATTGCCACGTGAAGCTGTGCGACTTCGGCTTGTGTCGTTCAGTGGCGCAGTCCGCTGGGCCCTCCCCCGTGCTGACGGACTATGTGGCCACTAGGTGGTACCGAGCCCCCGAAATTCTTCTTGGCTCCACCCGCTACACAAAGGGCGTTGACATTTGGTCAATAGGGTGCATTCTGGGCGAGATGCTATCCAACCGGCCGATCTTCCCCGGAAATTCCACAATGAACCAGCTTGAAAAAATCATTGAAGTGACAGGTCGGCCTTCTGGGGAAGACGCTGAGTCGATTAGATCGCCATTTGCTTCCACCATGCTGGAATCCATCCCCCCCACCAGACAAACATCTCTCGCTGAAATGTTCTCAAGTGCCAGTGCCGAGGCGCTGGATCTCATGAGCCAGTGCCTTCAATTCAACCCGGTGAAAAGGTGTTCTGCTGAAGATGCCCTCCGGCACCCGTACGTTGCCGAGTTCCACAACCCCAGCGATGAACCAGCTTACCCCCACGGCCCAATCAAGATTGCGATTGATGATAACAAGAAACTGTCGGCTGGGGACTACCGAGAAAGGCTTTACAGGGAAATCAACCAGCGAAGAAAGGATGCGAGGCGGAGGGAGCAACAGAAAAATAGGCACAAATCCGCGATTGCTGCGGCGACAGAGCCTCCCCAGGAGCAGGCCATGTAATCATAAAAAAATGGCTTTTTTTCGGAAAAATTGGTTCAATGGCTTATGAATAATTTGTTATGCAAACAGGAATTGCGACAGTGTATCTTTTCATGCACGGGTTTTGGTGTTTTCACTCTTCTTTGTTTACCGCTGGAGCGGCCGCTGCTCCTGCTCCTGCTGCGCCAGCCGCGTTTTCTGGAGCCCCAGCCCCAGCCTTAGCCCCGCCCCCCGCTGCCTTTTCATTTTCTCTTATCTTTGCAAGCTGCCGATCAGCAGCGGCCTTCTTCCGCTGGAGCTCCAGCTTTTGCTTCTCCTTCTTGTGCTCTTTCTTGTTTTTAAGAATCATATCTGAGGTCACCCACAGTGCACTCTTCCTTCGCTGGTCTTCCGCATTTGAAAACACCACAATTCTAACCTCCCTCCAAATTTCGAGCGTCTTCTTCGGCTTCTCAGTTGTCCCGAGCCCGTCCGATGGTTTCTTCATGCAGGTTTTAGGGCCTGCTGGAGAGATTGCACTAGCACCAGCACTAGCACTGGTACTACTCGGCTCAATAGCTGGAATTACCTTATTCGATGCCCCTGGCGACCCAACCATGTGGTAGTTGCTCGGCCGTCTCTCGGGAAGTGACGACACCCTCCTGTTGGGATTCTGCTTCGCGAGCTCCGTCAAATTCCGCTGGTGAAAATCGCTCTTGTTCACCTTCATGATGTGCTTGTACCTTCCAGGACCATTTCGACCATACTTCCTGGTGAACAAGGGCTGCTTAGCAAAACCCGAAAACAGCTTCTGGTTGGATGCTCCGCAGGTAAGCATCAATACGACGATGTTGTTGAGAAGCTGCAAAGCCCCCCTGATGAGATTGGATATCCGCATTGGCAACGAGTCTGCTCTGTTGACTTCCCAGCTCCCATCGTCCACCATGAACTTTGGGATGCACTCTAACCCTGTCTTCTTGTTTGGAATTTCCATTTTCAGTGAACCGAAACAAGTTGGTTCTCGGTCCATTCGCTTGAAAGGGTCTGCCTCAATTTGTTTCTTGACAACCGGGGATTGGGGTTGGGATTGGGTTGGGGTTGGGGTAGTAGCTGTTGTGATTGAAGGGTCAGATGTAGGTGGAGGGTCGCTCATTTGATAAAATATTAGAGTTGGGATTTATTAAGTAATTGCAGGAGTTGGATTAACGTTTTGAAGTTTGCAAAATTTCTTTATGGTAGTGATAGCACTGAAACTATTGGTTTGCAAGAAAGCGAAAATGCATGCTGGAAATGTTGTGAAGGTTTTTATGCGAAATAGCGAGCGACGTTCAAAATTCGCTGCAGCTGAATTTGGGCGAAAAATCAAAAAAAAATCCGTTTCTAGGCGGCCCATCTCATTCCCTCATTTTTCCTCAAATGAAGACCAGTCCTCAGTAAATAGTATTGGGCAATATTATAATTCATTCATCATCACAAACCCTCCCGCATGCTGCTGGCAAAATCGGAAAGACCGCCTTCGCCCTCTTTCTTCTCAGCGAAACTAAAAATGCTTTCAGCTGCCGCAACTCCAGCTCCAGCCCCTCCGCCCCGTTCCGCTCCGCCCACTGCACCGTTGCTCTTGTGCCCGTAGGAAAACAAGTTCGCATTGAAGTCTTTAATCCCCTTGATTAACGTTCCATGGTTGCCCGAGTTACTCCTCGCCCCCGCCGTTGGCCCGCTCGAATGGTGCGTCCGCTCGTTGCCGCCGTTCACAATCTTGTGCACGCTTTCTTCGAAGCTGTGGGACATGTGGCAGAAGAGAAGTTCCAGCGAGTGACAGCTGTCTCTTGCGGCCGGAAATTGGAAAGCAATTGCTATCCGCACCAGACACTCCAGGAACTCCTCGAACGTTAGCCCCCCCACATCATTCACAGCATAAACCTCTATCGAGTCGACAAAGGCCGTACTTAGCTGCTGCAAGCTCAATGCGGTAATCGAGCTCCCAGTTCCAGAGCTCAAATTGCCCGCAGCAGCAAAGTCCAGGAACTTCTCGTAGTGGAAGCTCGAGTTCTGGTGATTAATGTCGTGCCTCAAGGGGTGCCTCCCGAGCGTCTCCAGCTCGAACTCTGTTGGTTGTCCAGCGAAGAACCGGAAGATGTTCTTCAGCGCGGGCGTGAACACCTCCTGGAGATCCTTGCAATCTAGCATATCCTTTGTGCAGCTGCTCTTGATGTGGAGGAGTTTCTGGTCATTCAAAAAGTGGTCTGTGATCATCTTGTGGAAAGCGTCGTTCTTGCTGAGGTCCTTTTGTTTCCTGTAGGCCTTCACAGCGATTGCCTCGAGGGCAGTTTTGAAGTCGTCAAACTCGAACCGCTTTGAATGCTTCTTGCCCGATTCGAACTGGTGAATCACGTTGACCTCTGCCTCCATCACGTGAAGTTCAGTGTGCCTTACGAGCATAACGAGCTCGCGTTTTTTCATGTTCTGCCAGTCCTTTGCGTTGTTCTGTATGTTGCAGTGGAGAAAAATTAGCCAAAGGGTTTGATCCGCACTGTGCTCGACCACCGGCACGGGGTCTACAGTAATTTTCTCCTCGAGCCTGAGAATATCCCAAACTATTTTGCTGAATTCGTGAGTGCCGGCCTGCAGCATTGCACCGCCAGATGACGCGTCTGCGCCGAGCGAAGCGAAGCGAAGCGAAGCGCATTTTTAATGAAGGACGAGCGAAACGAGCGAACCGAATTTGGGTGGGTTAGCTGTGAATGTAGCCATTATGTCTGTAGCAGCCATTTCGCACTTCTTCACAAGTATGCTCGTCTTCCTAAAGGCTCTCTCGCTTCGCTCGCTCACCTCTGTGCCCAGACGATAAACCTTTCATCCCCCCGCTTTTCTCTGTCGTGTTGCCAATCTCAAGTAACCGTGACACCGAGTCCTGTGCCGAGTGGAGCGGGGGAGAGGGGGGGTCAGCGTAATTGCTTCACAAGGAATTATTTCTTTACATTCATTCACTTACCTCCAAGTTATTGCTAATATGCGTGAAAAAGAGAACGATCTTCCTCTCCACGCTTACAACTTTATCATCCCCGTCCTTCTTTGTGGTGTCTTTGCTCCCACCTTGCTTCGCAGCTGCTTTGTTCTTTTCGAAATTCAGCAAGCTGCACCTGACAAGAACCTCCCACAGTTCCTCCACGGTCAAACCTCCGACCGCATCCTTGTACTTTATATTGCACGAATCCATGAAGGCTTTAGCTAGCGTCGAATTGGTCAGAGCCGTAAGGGCAGACCCCACACCGCTGCTCATGTTGAAGCACGCGCACAAGTTTTGGTAGTCGTGAAAATTGAGCGACTGGGTCATTTGGTTTATATCCTTCCGTTTAGTGTGCCGTTTCAGTGTTTCCGTCTCATAGTTGCTGGGCATCTTCGCGAAGAACTGGAACGAGTTTTTCAGCGATGGCATGAACCTCTTCTCCAGCTCTTTGACGCTGGCTTCCTCCAAGATTTCCGCCATGCCCTCTCGGACATATCGCTTTTGCGACAGTGGAACGAAGTACTTGCTGATTACGAGCGCGACCATTTCAAGCTCGCTATACTTCGCTGATTTCTTTTTAGTTACAACTGGCGGGCGGGTGGGTGGGGTTAGATGTGTTTGGGTTTTGATATTGTTTGTTTGTCAATCTCTCACTCTTTATGACAGCATCGACAAAGCAGGAAAACTTGAACTTCCCCTCTGGGTGGTTTGAGGCTTCCCCCTTGTGGAGAATTTCAAGATCTGCTCGAATTGGTGGTTTCAGAAACTTAACATCGTTCAAGATCAATTCAACAAAATCCCTTTGTCTCATGGATTCAGGGTCATTTGGGTTGCGTTTACAGTTGGAGTTGACAAAGCAATCCCACAGGACAGGCAAGTGTTCCTCCATCGTGAACGCAAGACGTTGTGCAAAAAAGATATTGCAACTTTCTTTTGAATTTTGATTTGTTTGATGTTGGTTTCCGTTTTACTCCTCATTCACAGCAGCGAAAGCGAAAATGGCGAGCTCCCGAAGATCTGAGATGTTCTCATCTCGATTACCTACGGTAAAGTAAATTATTCTCCCAGCGACTCGTACGAGTCGCTCTCGCTGCAACATTAAAATTAAATATTTATTTGCTAACTTCTTCTCTCACCTCTCTTTATCAGACGGACCGGCATGTGGAAAAGGCGGCAATCCAGGCACAAGGATCATACCGACCGCCTGTACCTAACCAAGATTCAGGCGAAGGAGACATGATTGAGCTTGAGCATGTTGTGGGTTACACTGGAAATTATTGGGAGACTATCATGGCGCACCCAAAGTATGACAACATGTACATAAAGGCAATGGGGTCAACGGTGGCGATTTGCGATATCAACGACCCGCACAACCAGCAATTTTTGAGGGCGCACGACATGGAAATCTCCGCTCTTGCGATCTCAGCTTCTGGGGGTCTTATCGCAAGCTCCCAAGTTGGCACAGTGCACCAGCCAGGTTACCACGCGCCGGTGATTGTTTGGAACTACGAAACAAGGAAGGACATATACGTGTTGACGGGTCACACGAAGAGGGTTAGGTTGTTGGAATTCAGTCCCGACGAGCGATTTTTAGCAGGCACTGGGGATGATTGTTTGCTTTACATCTGGGACATGCAAACTGGCGAGGTTATATTTGGCAAGAAGTTTGACGAGCCAGTGATCCTCTTCGAGTGGGGAAATCTATCCGAGAAGGGGAGGAGAAGTACGTACGAGGTGTTACTGGTCAGCACTGGAGGAGGTCCTCAGGATGATGTGCAGGTAAGAATGAAAATTTGCATTGAATTGATTTGAACTGAACTAACCCGAACCCTCATTCGCCACACTAATGCGCAGCACTGCGAGCTCGCATACGATCCAATCCGAGCCCAGTGGATGCTCTCCATGGACAACGTTAACATGCCTTCCGGTGGTCTTGCTCGCACTTATTATTCCGCCATGATTTCCGCCGACAAGCAGTTTATGCTTTGCGGAACGAGCGTTGGCGACATGCTAGTTTTCAACATGAAGAACTCGGTGTATAGGGCGTCGGTGCCAGTTTGCAGCTCTGGGCTCATTTCGCTCTGCGTCAACGAGGAGAGCGGGGAAGTCTACTGCGGGGGGGGGGACGGGACCTTGAAAAAATTGCGCGGCAACGACTTACGGTGGGAGCTGTGCGGGGAGACAATGCTGGACGGGAAAATCGTCTCGCTGAGCATAATGGCCAACAACGTGGAAATGCTCGCGGGGACAGCGAGCGGCACACAATATAGAATCTTATTGCACGACCTGTCCGCTACCATCATCAGCACCAGTCACACAAACAAAGTCACTTGCAGTTCGTTCGGCTCAAGGTCAGATGTGTTTGCCACTGGCGACGACAGCGGCTGCATCAAGGTGTGGGACTTGTCGGACTACGCGACAATCATGACTCTAGCGGAGAAGAAATCGGGATCGGTTAACTGCATCTGCTGGATAACAAACGCCGCAATCGTGGCTGGATTCGACGATTCATTTATTCGGTGCTTTGACGCTGTGACGGGGAAGAAGATGTGGGAGGTGAGCGAGCGAAATACTGCGAACGAGCCTTGTGGAAGACGAGCATACTCATACTCGCGATGAAGTGCGCGAATTTGCTACAGACATTCATTATATATTTTGGCTCATCCACAACTAAACTAACATTATTCCACTCAATTTGTTTGGCTCGCTCGTCGCTTCATTAAAAATGCGCCTCGTTTCGCTTCGCTTCGCTCGGCGCAGATTCCCAACGCCCACAAGGGGGCCATCAGCAGCGTTGCCACGCACACAGACCAGAGGTTGGCGTTCTTGGTTTCGGGTGGTGAGGATGGTGGGGTGAGAGTTTGGGCGTTGAAAAACCGGGAGTTGATGATACAGGTGAGTGAATGTGAGTGAGTGAGTGAGTGAGTGAGTGCCAACTTAATACCAACCAACACAATTAACACGTTAACGTTTCTAGTTCGTTGAACACAGACGACCAGTCACACAAGTTGTTGTTGACGTGAAAAAACCAAACTTGATCCACTCCAGCAGCATGGACTGCAGCGTTCTGTCGTACGACCTGATCAAGGAGAAGCGAATAAAGTCCCACATGGTCAGGGAAGGAAGCTTCCTGTCCATGAGCCAGAGACTGGACAGCGAACAGGAATTAGTGACGAGCGATGCCAACGGCAGGCTGTTGTTCTGGGACTGTGACTACCCGGAACCAGTGCAGATGCTCCAAGACCCGTCGCGGAGCATTCTCAGGGAGGTAAGCGTGAGCCCTACCGGACGATACGTGGCCACTTGTGGTAACGACCAGCTGGTCAAAATATTTGACTTGGTGGAAGGTGGAAAGTTGTTGTCAGTTGGCCACGGCCACAGCGAAACCATCAACAGTATCCAATGGTCACCAGACGAGAAACAGCTGGTGTCAGTTGGAGATGACTGTTGCTGCTGTGTGTGGAACTTTTACGGCAACGATGGGGGGGAAGCATAGCATAGAAAGAAATTTCAAGGGCTCTACTAAATGTGGTAATAATTGAAAAATACATTTTGCATAAGCTAGCCTTGTAGAACGTTCGGGTCATCCACGAAGCTAGCCTTGTAGAACGTTCGGGTCATCCACGATGGCCAATTTGAAAAACTCAGAAAATTAAAAAATTAACAAAGATTTTCGATCCACTGAATGAATGAGCAATCAGCGTAAATTGTTAATCCTTCTAGTGCTTGCAATGCGTTTTAATGTAGCAGCGCCACTTCGTCTGCTGTCGACTAGAATGAGAATACAACAATCACCTGGTTTCCGTTTGCTCGCCACTTCATCCATCTACTGCACTTCCTCCACCCCATCTTCCCCCGCCCCCACCCCATTAAAAATGGACGACCTAATTTCCTTATCAAAACGTCGAGGTTTCATCTTCAAGTCTAGCGAGATTTACAATGGATTTGCTGGGTTTTACGACTATGGGCCGTTGGGCTCTGAGTTGAAGAAGAACATCAAGGACCAGTGGTGGCGCAAGTTTGTGAGGGAGAGGGAGGATGTGATTGGTTTGGACAGCTCCATCATCTGCAGCCCCAAGGTTTGGGAGGCTTCCGGTCACGTTGGTTGCTTCTCTGATCCAATGTGCGACTGCAAGGAGTCCAAGCTTCGCTACCGTGCGGACAAACTAGTGTACGGGGAGATCATCGTTGGTGGCGAGACGCTAGGCTACGTTTGCGTCGAAGAGGACGACGAGGAAAAAATGCTTAAGGATGCCAAGAAGCAAGCCAAGAAGATTTTGAAAGAGCAGGAGAGCGAGTTCACGACACAGCAGATGGAGCCACTAAAATTGAAGAATTTCATGGAGGCGCCAGAAGAAATCATGCCGTTGCTCCCGTCTCCTGCGACTGGGAAAGCTACCCTTACCCCTCCTAGGGATTTCAACTTGATGTTCGAGACCAGTGTCGGAGCCATGTCCGATGGCAGCGCTAAGGCCTACCTGAGGCCTGAAACTGCCCAAGGCATCTTCGTCAACTTCAAGAATAGCCAAGCTACTTCCCGGAGCAAGGTGCCGTTCGGAATTGCGCAGATTGGAAAGGCGTTCCGCAACGAAATCACCCCTCGTAATTTTATTTGTGAGGTAGCGAAGTTGAAAGATCCGTTTTAAGTGCATAACAACAACTAACCCACTCAACTCAATTCGTGTCTTGCTTGGTTCGCACGTGCTTCATTAAAAAAAAAAAAGTTCGCTCGAGAGAATTTGAGCAGTGCGAGATCGAGTACTTCATCCAACCTGGTGGCGAAGAGACTTGGAAACCCGTTTTTGACCAGTGGTACATTGATGCGAGGTCCTTCCTCCTTTCAATCGGCGTGAGCGACGAGCTCATGGGGACCGACGTACACAAAAAGGAGAGGTGAGCGTGCGAAATTTCTGTTCATGGCTAATTGCAAATTTTACTGAACTAAACCTACTCAACCATTCTTGCTCGCTCGCTTCATCTGTGCATATATTGTAAACGACGCGCCCTCGCTTCGCCTCGGCGCAGTTTGGCGCACTACGCCCTAGCTTGCACGGACATCACGTTCAAGTTTCCGTTTGGAGAGCAGGAATTAATGGGCATTGCCGCCCGGGGAGACTACGACTTGACCCAGCACCAAAAGGCGTCGGGCAAAAATCAGGAATACTTTGACGAGGAGCTGAAGCAAAAGTACATTCCCCAGGTGAGCGAGCGAAGCGAGCGAGCCTTGACGAAGACTCGAGTGTACTCGCGATGAATCCCGCGAACTGGTTACTAAGCTAACCCGCCCAATTTGTTTGACTCGCTTCATTCGTTTCGCTCGTCCTTCATTAAAAATGCGCCTCGCTTCGCTTCGCTTCGCTCCGCTCGGCGCAGGTCATTGAACCTAGTTTGGGCGTTGATCGGCTCTTTTTAGCCCTGCTGTGCAGCGCCTATGCCGAGGATGAGCAGGCTGGCGAGAGGCGTAGTTATTTGAAGTTTCATCCCAGTATAGCGCCGGTAAAGGTTAGCGTGTTGCCTCTGGTCAAAAACAAGCCCGAGCTGGTGGGCGTGGCGAGGGAGCTGTACGAGACGCTGAGAAAGAGGTGGAACGTCGAGTTTGACGCTGCCGGGACCGTCGGAAAGAGGTACAGGAGGGCAGATGAAATCGGAACGCCATTTTGCGTTACGGTTGATTTTGACACGATCGAAAAGGATGGGTGTGTTACAATTCGAGATCGGGACACGACGGAGCAGCGTAGGGTGAAAATTGAGGACGTCGTGGAGACACTAAGTAGGGAAATTGACGACTTTTGAATGTGGCTTTGTTGCCGATTTTTAATATCGCAATTCTTTCACTGTCTGAACGAACAAATTTGCTTTCTCTTCTGGGGTGTCGGCTTCGATGCCGTGCCCGAGATTCATCACGTGACCCCGGTCACCGGCCTTCATGATAACCTCCTTCGTTCGCTCAACGATGGTGGCATCGTCGGCAAACAGCAGGGCTGGGTCCAAGTTGCCCTGAACGCCGCACGGGCCCGAAAACCCGGCTGCCGCCCTCGCCTTGTTGAGACGCTCTCGTCCCTCAGCCATGTCGACAGTCCAATCGAGGGACACGATGTCAACCCCGGTGGCAGCCATGCGCTCGAGCAAGGCGCCCGAATGTTTGATGTACATGATCGTGGGAACCTCCGGGTGCCGCTTCTTGATCTGGTCGATGATCATTTTCTGGTAAGGGGCCGCGAAATTGTCGTAATCTCGGGGAGAAAGGTGGCCCGCCCAAGAGTCGAATACCTGTCGCCGAGCGAAGCGAGATTGTGCGCATTTTTAATGGAGCAGGGGAAAAAAGCGAGTGAGCAAAAACGAATGTAATTGAGTGGAATAACGTTAGTTTAGTAGTGGCTCGTATTCTCGCCTTCCAAAAGGCTCGCTTGCTTTGCTCGCTCACCTGGATCACTTGTGCTCCTGCCTCAATTTGATAGCAAGAGTACTCAATAATCGAATCGGCCAGGTTTTTGAGCATCGCATGGAGGAGCTTGGGCTCGCTGTTCATCATCTGCGCCGCCGAGCCGTTGTGTTAGTTTATGGCGAGCCGTTCGTTAGTTTTATAGCACACCGCTCACTCACCTTCTTGATCTCAAAGTAGTTCGTCGAGGATCCACCCTCCACCAAGTAGGTGGCGAGAGTGTATGGGCACCCAACGAACCCCAGAACGGTCGTTTCCGGGGTCACTTCGGAGCGAAGCGTTCGGAGGGCGCTATCTACGAAAGGGCACGTCGCGAAGGGATCGATGAGGTGCATCTTATTTACCGCGTCCCAAGTACGAACGGGAGTCATAACCGGACCTTTCTTTTCCTGAATGTCGAAATCCAAACCAAGCCCAGGCAGAGGGGTGAGAATGTCCGAGAAGAGGATGCAGCCATCGGTTTTGTAATTTCGCCAGGGCTGGAGAGAAATTTCAACAGCAAGCTCCGGAACTTCAGACCGCTCGCGAAAAGTTGGATGCTTTTTAACCAGCTCGCGGTACTCCGCAATGTGGCGGCCTGCTTGTCGCATCATCCATACTGGAGGTCGCTCAACTTTTTCTCCTCGTGCAGCCCTCAGGAGGAGCGGCGGGGTAGCAAGGGCCTGGACAGGAGGCTGTCTAGAACTGGCTTGTAAATTTATCAGCGATTGCCGTTTATAAGAGCGAAGGGGGACGAATGAGGTTGCCAGCCCAATCACAACCAAAAACATAACTAACAGGGACTGCATTAGGCGTATTTGAGAGTTTTTCCCGTCGGCGGATTTGCTTCAATGAAGGAGGTGTTTTTTTGTTCTCCGCCTCCGCAACTCACCAAAACAAAACCAAGGGTTGAATTGGAAGATAGAAGACACAGACCACCATAATGTCAGAATATTCAAATGACCCACCTCCCTCCTCCAATCTCCTTTCGTATTCGGTTATCTTGCTGATCACGTTCCTTCTCTTCAAAATGTTTGGTTCCAAATCAGCCCAAAGCTCTCCCACGATGATAGAAGAGGAACCAGAGGAACCTGACCCTCCACGAAATTTCACATCATCCCAACTTCGACTTTTTGATGGAACATCCGCATCTGTCCCAACTGCGGCCGGCAGCCAGGAGGAACAAAAGCCTGTTTACCTTTCTGTTCATGGGACAGTTTTCGATGTGTCAAATGGTCGCAATTTTTACGGGCCGGGAGGCCCGTACGAGGTGTTCGCCGGCCGCGAGTGCGGCGCAGCCCTTGCGAAAATGTCCTTCGACGACGAGTTTCTAGACCAGATCGACCTGTGCGAGTCCCTCAATTTTGGGGAAAGGGAGCAGTTGAACGAGTGGATTTCAAAGTTTCGCGATTACAAGTGCTACCCTGTGCTTGGCAGGCTGGTGCCGGACAGCAAGATTGCGCAAACTGGAACCACAAATAATGTGCTGGACAAGGAGTTTGTTAAAGAGCAAACTGGCGAGGGTGAAGTTCCGGAAGGTTACGCCACTTCCCCAATTTATGTCGGGTGTGGAGACAACTACTATGACGTTTCGTTTGGGGGGGTTGGATTTTACGCCAAAGGCTGCAGTTACCACCGTTTTGCCGGAAAAGATGCCAGCAGGGCACTGGCCATGATGAGCTTCGAGCCCGCCGACATTGACTCGACCAACCTATCAGATTTGGACGACACAAAAACCACCACGTTGCGAGATTGGTGCAAGACCTTCAAAACCAAGAAGTCCTACCCCATCGTGGGTCAGACTGGCCAAAAATTCGGTCACTAGATAAAAAGTTGCCGCCATTTATAGTTTTTAATTCCCCTTTGATTCATTGATTCAAAAGATCATTTCCTCATTTCTGGACCCCCTCCAAATCAGGTCGTTTTCAAACTCCTCGTCCTCGTCCTCATCCTTCCCCAGCCCAACCCCCAAATCCTTGTCCAACTCTCCCTTGAAGCTGCGAACAAATTCTCCAACCTGCAAACCGTTTTTGTTATGTGGCGTGCTCCAGCCGTCCTTGACTGCAAGGTGCGCGGGTCCGACCACGTGGTTTAGCGGCAGCCCCTTCACAATCCACTCCTCCACTCCCGCGCACATGAGCTCACAGTGGTTTATCCACGTCTTTGCCTCGTCCCTCGCCTTCCTCGACATCTGCTTCTGGTTCTCCAGCCTCTTCGAAGCCGCCAAGATTGCCGCCTCCTTGTCTTGAATGTGCTTTAGCCTAGCGTGAAAAACCGCTATCTGAGCCTGCGTTCTGCTAACGACCTTCTCCTGCTCGGCCTGGTACCTCTCCAGTAGCTCAATCTCATGCTGCGCCGAGCGAAGCGGTGAGAGGGTGAGTTTAGTATATTTCAGTATTTTTTAGTATAGTTTAGTATAGTTTAGTTTAGTTTAGTAGTGGATGTCTTAATGAAGGCTCGCTCGCTCACCTCTTGCATCCCCACGCTATTCTCCAAAATGTCGCGATTGATCTTGTCACGCTTCATCTTGCTCTCCTTGTTCTGCTGCGTCCTCATTTTGAACATGACCTCGTCCCGCTTCTCGGTGAGCTTGGAGTTCAGCCGGGTGTTCTCCTCCATTGCGGTGAGCGACTCTTCCTCCATGGTCTTGTACGCGCGGTCCTTGTACTCTTGCTCGAGGATTTGGAGCGTTTTGCGGAACGTAGTTTCCACCTTCATCCTCGCCTCAAACATCTCCTTTCGGAGAACCTCCAGCTCCCCGCTCTGCTCCATCTTCACACCACTCTGCTCCATTTTTAGCTTGTTCAAAATCTTTCGGAGATGAACATTCTCCCGGTTTATTATGACATTTGCTGTCAGTTGCGTTTGGAGCATTTCCTTTCTTTGGTTCAGAAGGTGGCTGCTGGTTTTCTGGTCGTCCATTGCCTGGACTGTGAGATCGTCGTGCTGCTGGATGTCCTGTTGGTGGCAATGGACAAGGGTGGAGAGGCGCTGATGGAGAGATTTGAGGTGAATCGCAGTCTCATCATTTGCCTTCGTTAGCAGGTCACGACGATGATGCTGGTCATCCAGCAGCTCAGTCAAGCCATTTTCACGCAGGGCAAGTTGCCGCATCTCCTCTATCTTATTTAGCTCGAGCTTCGTTTTGCGCCGGGGGGGGGAGGGCATTACTGTTATTTATTTTATTTTAAGAGTTGTAATGAGTTGGGGTGATGATGATTTCGGTGGTTATAAACAGGGGGCTCTTTGTAAATATATTCATTAGCGTCCTGAAGGCTAAAGCGACTGTTCCAATATATATAGAGTAGCAATTTATTATGCTAATTGGCACTTTTCAAGATATGTTGAAATCCCAAAAATAAAGTTTCAAGTCCTAAGGGATTATCACAGAAGGGAGTTCACTGACTAACAGAAGACCCTGCACGCGTTGGGACAGGAGTCCCAAAATTGTGCAACCTCAAGGTCTGAGAACAAGTTGTCAGCAAAATAATCTTTGTCAAAGCAATCAAACGTTCCAGGAGAGCCATCATTCATCCAGTAGTCCACGCACGAGTATCCAAGTTTATCTTTGAAAAGAATATTGTCTTCATCGAGAGAAGCGAGACGCATTTTTAACGAGCGCATGAGAGCAGAGCGAAAAAAAATTATTGAGTTGGTTAGTTCAGTAGTGGATGTAGCCATGTATAGCAATTTCGCACGGAGCTTCGCACTCTTCTTTACTTTCACAAGGCTCGCTCGCTTCGCTCGCTCACCGTTGAATTTCTTTGCCTTGCAGACACCAGCACACTTCTCTCCATCACCGTCAAAAGTTTCAATACTGTCCTCCTCGACCAAGGCACACGTGGGCACCTGACGAAGATAATACGTCTCCACCCTATTCTCCTGATAGCAGCTCAACGGACACGAGATCAAAAGACCCCAACGTTGGAAAGAGGACAATCCTCCCAAAAAGCCAACAGCAGGAAAGTCGTCCCACTTCAAGCAATCGAAGTTGGCCCAATCAGAACAGATATCACGAGCAATCGGATCAACGTAACTAGCTTGGTCCTGGATCGCGGCAACCCTATCTGCCGAGCAGAAGTTGCAAGCGCTGTGTTGTGTTGTTTTTTGTTGGGCGTTGTTAGTTTTGCTGTTTTGAGGTGTGTCGGCTTGATTGGCAGCTCCTCCCTGCGGTCGTCGCAATGGATGCAGCTTCCCACTCACTCACTCACCTGGGGCAGCTGTTAAACAGTTCCTGGCGCTGCTCGTCGTTCAAGCACCTTCATTTTTAATGAATTACGAGCGAAACGAGTGAGTCAAAAGAATTGAGTGGGTTTGGTTTAGTAGTGGATGTAGCAATTATGTCTGCAGCCATTTCGAGGGATTAATCGCGAGTATGCTCGTCTTCATAAAGGCTCGCTCGCTCACCCGTTAGTTACAGTCTGAAACTGTTTAGTAACCTCGAAATCATTTGTGTAACTCCACAAACCGGTGGAATCATCAACAGTCCACCATATGCAGTCACCGTTATCAGTAGGTGAGTTCTGTGAGAAGGGTGGGGTGGGGTGGGGTGAGTGGAAGGTGGTGATGGGATAGCAACCGTAGAGAGAGAAAGGTAGAGAAAGGTGTGTCTGATCTCGAGCCACCATTTGGAACATACCTGGTCACCCCCATAGAATGCACAGTTCTTGCCCTCAAAGTTTGAGCAAGAGAAGTTAGTGTCAGCAGTGCTGAATGAGAGGGGATCGGTTGAGTCCGTACAGACGCTGGAGGGGAGCAGTAGGTAGGGGCCGGGTTAGAATGAATGCATTGTGTAACTCTTGTCCTAAGCGAACGACAACATCTTACCTCACGACCGACGCGCAACTAAGACTGCAGATTAATGCGAAGATCTTCATGGCGTATGTATTATTTCGCGCGCAACCAAGTGTTTACAAAAATGGAGTCCAAAATCTGATAGAAAAAGTGAAAAAGAAGAAAAATGACAAATTCACAAAGCGTATAACGACGAAAGTAATTATCAAACACTCATGTGCAATTTCATCGCATTAATATGCGTCCTGAATTGCGCTTTGGTCGTGAGGTAAGATGTTGACCGAGAATACTAAAGAAACACTCTTCCTAACTTTCTCCTTCCCCCCCCCCCCCTCCCCCCCCCACCAAACCAATGTGTTCTTCATTTGTTGGGCCATAGCGTATGCGTCGACAAGATAGGTGGTGGACA
>Ga0302114_10001421_pt1 | contig 15808 bp, 13 predicted proteins | sample AG5_Surface_MG_FD_203107 | JGI IMG/M metagenome (GOLD analysis project Ga0302114, IMG submission 203107) | Marine microbial communities from Western Arctic Ocean, Canada - AG5_Surface | ecosystem: Environmental > Aquatic > Marine > Oceanic | place: Canada: Western Arctic Ocean | collected...
CCAAGGATGACTATTTAGTCGTTTCCCAAGACGAAACCGAGTTAGGAATCAAAGCCGGATTACACATTCCAAGTCAAATAGAATCGCCGCAGTGCGTGATCACCGAAGACGGGAAGCGAATCAACGAATCCTTTAAAAGCGTCGTTTCCGAAGCCAAAGAATAAGACTAATAAGAGTACTAATATGTAAAGAGCGAGCGAGCGAGAGAGAGAGGAAGCAAACCAGCAGAGCGCGAACCGCATTACGCAAAGCGCCCGCGGCAAAGAGAACGCCGCAAAAGGGCAAAGTTTTGCGCCTATCCATAGAAAAACGAAGTAAGAACGCAGCATACGCACCTTGTTAAGCAGCAGCGAAAGAGAAAACGAACTATGTAATATATAAAACCGATATATAAAGATATAATACACGCGTAAATCGAGCCCCCGTACGTGTTTAGGGTATACTAAACCCTACAAGTAAGTCGTTCTCTCCTCTCTTCATCTCTTCATTTCCTTAGGATTGAACGCTACACCGCGCAAAATCAAAATGTTCTCCGCTTCTTCCGCGATGACGATGACGCAGTCGTCGTCGTTCTCCCTTTTGAAGGCTCCCGCGAGTTTTTGCAACGCGAAACAACAGAATCATATACATCAAAGGAAGCAGATAAAAAGACATTTTTGCGTCCCCGTCAGCACTCTTGTTCTGGAAACCAACGACGAGGAGGCATCGAAACCACCGACGACGAGAAGAAGAGACGCCGTCCTTTTGGCAACGTCCGCCGTGTTCTACGCGTTGCCGTCTTTCGCGTTCGGGGGTGGTAAAAAAGAAGAGAAACCAGACCCGACCGCGGCGAAGAACGCGAAGAAAGCTGCCATTTTGGCTGCCGCGAGAGCGAAAGCGGAAGGGCAAGCCGCGAAACAACAAGCGATATCGCAAGAAGAGTCGGAAGCGCCGAAGAAGGAGTTACAATCGGCGGCGTTTTTTGATGCCAGCAATTCAGGCGCAGGGGTGAGAGGTGGAGGCGCGGATGCGAGCAACACGTACGAGGTCGTGAAAGAGGCTGAACCGGCGGCTCCGGCGCCGTCTGAACCGGCGGCGACGACTCCGCCGCCGCCGCCCGCCGCCGAAGCGCCCGCCGAAGCGGAGGAATCCGGAGGCTTCAGCTTACCGTCCGTCAGCTTACCGTCCATAAGCTTACCGTCCGTCAGCTTGCCGAAGTTGCCGTTTTAATACATTTATAATACTACAGTACCATACCATACAATACGACATGTTACGACATGTTCTTTTCTCCTCAGAACAAACAGACCTTTTATGGCTCAACTGATACTCAACACCAAAAGCCATCGAGGACGACGACGAGGACAACAAAAACGACGGTTTATTCCTCTCCTATCGCTCGTACTCGTCATACTCTACGCAAACTACCGGGTTTTCGACGTGCTGACGCAGATTGAATCCTCTCCGCCGACGGCAAAAGGGAAAACCGAATTGAAAAATTCAAAAACTGATGAAACCAACGAGAACAAAACCGAAGATGAATCGATGATGATGACGATGCCTTTGATTGGATTCGGCACGGCTGGGTTAGGTCTTGAGACGAAAGAGAGCGTCAAAAAAGCCTTAGCAGTTGGGTACAGAATGATAGACACGGCGCAAGCGCCGGAGTGGTACCGGGAAGATTTAGTTGGAATAGCCATGGAGGAGAGCAAGGTGGAGAGAAAAGACGTGTTCGTGACGACGAAGATCCATCCGAGACATTTAGGCAGGAAAGGGATGGATGTGATTGAAACTTCGTTAACAAACTTAAGAACGACATACGTAGATTTAGTTTTGTTGCATTACAGCGAGTGTTGGGGGAATTTGTGTTCGCGAGGGGAAGTCGTTCCGGGGACGTGGAAAGAGGCGTACAGAGAGCTCGAACGGTTAGTCGTGGAGTTTAAAGTCGCGCGGTTTATTGGCGTCTCGAATTTCAACGCGAACGCTTTGGAAGAATTGCACGCGTTTGCAAACGTGCAACCGTTGGTGGTGCAAATGCGTTCTGACGTCTTCGCGCAAGATCAGAGGACGATGGACGTGTGCGCGAAATACGGGTGGCGATTCGAAGCGTATTCCTCTTTAGGCGGTCAGTGGTGGCAGTATAAAACCAATCCGGTGTTGAATAACGACGTCGTGAAAACGATTGCTGCGAGATATAACGTCTCGCCCGCTATGGTCGTCCTTAATTACGCCAAGAACGTGTTGCATCAAACAATCATCCCGCGAAGTCGAGATCGGAAGCACATGGAAGATAGTTTGTTGAGGTTAGATTCGTTCGAGTTAGATGACGAGGAAATCGAAAGTTTGAAGGCTCTGGACGGGAAAGTACCTTCGAAAGATTAGAAGAAGTAGTGTGTAGGATTTTTAGGGCTCTAAATTCGTATAGCGGCAATGAATGTGTTTTGTTTTACAACATGAAATGAATCATCTATCTATAAACTAATATTTATCTTCTTTTTACAACTTCAGCTTCTTCTTCGCGGGTGGTTCGTCTTCTTTATCGCAGTTCGCGGTTTCGGCGAATGCATTATCGATCTTGACTCGGCTCAACTTCTCCGCGCTTTGCTTCGCCACCGCCTTCGCGAACATGCTCTTGATATCCTGCGTGTTCTTCTTCGCCACCGCGACGACTTCTTTTACGCACGCGTCTCCTTGAAATTCGATTTTTCCCATCTCCGGAGTCACCGGGTACCATTGCAAATCTTCGCCTTTCTCGATGACGCCTCCTCCTCCTTGATGGGTAGTAGTTTCATCGTCTACCAAAAACGCCGAGATACGTTTTGTGTTATCCGTCAGCCACGTCTTCACCGCTTCTTTTTTCAACATCACCGGCATCCGGTCGTGCAACCAACTCAACCTCGTCCCTTTCGAGCCTCTCGTTAACAAACTCGTCGTCCTTAATATCTCGCCGCCGTCGCAATAATCGTCTCCTTTGTACGTGTCCATAACCGCGCACACGCACAGTAATTCCCCATCTTTTCTCGACACGTAATACGGTTGTTTCCCCATTTTGTCCTTCTTCCATTCGTAAAAGCCGCGAATCAAAACCACCGCCCTTCCTCTCCCTTTCACTTTCGCGTTCGCCTCTAAGCACCTGTTGAACATCTGTCTTTCTAAAACCGTTTCCGAGCGACAGTTAAACGCCACGTAATGATCTCTCTTCCTATCGTACGTAGATTTCTTGTGCGATGGAATCAATCCGAATCGCGTCGTCCACACCTCGTCTTCCGCGACGAGCGTCGCGACTGTTTCCGACGGCGCGCAGTTTTGCAACAACTGAGAGTGCACACCTTCCTTCAGATTCCACTTGATGATTTTGACATCCTTTTCCTCCTCCTCCTCCTCCTCCTCGTCTTTATCTTCTTTTACAGAAAAGAGTTTTTGGACGTCATCGAGGGAGACCTGAGCGTTGACTCGCCCGCACATGATGATTGTTCTTCTTCTTAAACTCCTCGCGGTCGAGCAAATGACGTAGCATTTCTCTGCAGTAAGTGAAAGAAAATTTCTTCCCGAGAGTTCGACCTTGAGTAGTTTAGGGTTGCATGTGAAACCCTAAGCAACTCTAGAGAAAAACGGGTCAAGTTTCCATTCGTCACTCTCTGTTGTGCGGTCGCGCGCGCGCGCTCTTTCTCCAGAAAGAAGAGAAGAGAGGCGACGAAAAGAAGAGAAAAAGATGTACTCGGAACCATCCTCCGAAAACCCGTTAAACGCGTGCACGTTTTGCGGTCGCCAGCAACTCAACCCTCGAGAGTACAATCACATTCGAGACACGTTACACCAACTCTCCCCGGCGGAGTTGGAAAATCGCGGGTTTTGTTTCGTCTGCTTGAACGAACAAAACATACTCTGGCAACTCATCACCGACCACGACGACATATTCCAAACGCACATCGTGTGTAAACTGAACGGCGCGGACTTGAAGTTCTTGAACCAAGCGAACAGCGAAAGCAGAGAGGCGATGAAGAGGAGCAAAAACGTCGCGACAGTTCCCGGGAAGTTTAATGGTAAGAATGCGTTACTGCAAGATCGAAGCGAATTCACGAAAACGCTTCGGATGACATTTTCATCTCATCTCGTCCCTTTCTCTTCTAAACATCATCAGATCTCGTTTGTTGTTGTTTTGTTGTTCGATTTTTAACTCACCGCATATTATCATCTTCTTCTTTGACTTCATCGTTATTCTTTAATATTACAGTGGGGGAGTTCTCGTCGAAAGAAACGCTCGAGTGGGCGTGGCAGCGATGGACGCGAGAAGAGGAGGAGTTTTGCTCCTTAGTGTGCGAGATTAACGATTTGGAGTTGCTGAAATGGGCGAGAGAGGAAAAACAATGCAGGTGGGACGCGACGACGTCGTGGGAAGCGGCGAGTAAAGGGAACATGAAGACGTTGAACTACTTGTTCGAGGAAAATTGTCCGATGGACGAACAGACGTGCGCGGAGGCGGCGGAGAACGGACACTGGGAAGTGTTGAAGTTTTTGAGAGAGAAGAAGAAGGTGCCGTGGGATCACAACACGACGAGCGCGGCGGCCGCGGAAGGGAACTTTGAGATGTTGAAGTGGTGCAGGCAAAGAGAATGTCCGTGGAACATCGGAACTTCGCGAGGCGCGTGTCAAAGCGGCCACTTGGAAATGTTGAAATGGGCGATGGCGAACGGTTGCATGGCGAACGAGACGACCATGAGCGAAGCGGCAGAGTATGGACAGTTGCAGTGCTTGATTTTCTTACGATCGCAAGGCGTCAACTGGGATTACCGCACGTGCAAGATGGCCATGAAGCACGGCCACCGCGACGTGTACGAGTACGCCGTGGAAAACGGGTGCCCGACGCAAGCGCCGGAACCGACGGCGACGCATCATCACCACCCACACCACCACCATTTCCACCACATCTTGGGCGGTGGTCCAGGGGACGGTTTAGGAGGCGGTCCGGGCGCAAATGGCGGCGGTCCCGCCCCGGGAGGACACATGCAAATGTTGCAACAACAACAAGCCGCCGCCGCGATCGCCGCCGCGCAACAACAACAGCAAGAACAAGATGAAATGGAACTCGAGGAGTGGGAAGCAGAACTTCATTGATTGCAAGACTAAGAAAAGAGAGATAAAGAGAGAACGCGGGTGAAAACTTGATTCTTTTTGTCTCGGAGAGATACAACCAAAGAGGAGGAATATTTAATTGAAAAACTCTTTACAACATAACACGAACACTTGAATAGCACGACGACGACGATCAATATAACAATGCATCGTTACCGAAGAAGCTCGTAAGAATAAAAGAATACAGGAGATGTTCTCCACCACCGCCTCCGCCTCTTCGTTTCGTTTCCATCTTCCTCCTCGTCTTCCTCCCTCGCTTCGGGGGCGTTCCCCGCGTTTTTTATCCATTTCCAATTCGGAAGGAGGAGGAGGAGAAGAAGACAAACATCATGATTATCTGCGCCATCGATCGACCCCGGGCAGATACGAACGGACGAATTTAAAGCTCGAGCACACGTGTTCGGACCATTACCCTCTGGATTTGTTTCGAGCGCAACTTTCGTTTGGTTTTGGTGGTGGCAGTAAGAAAAGCCTTTCAGGAGGGGAGTTGGGAACCAAAAGAGAACGAAATACGTCAGATGACAACGACGACGAGAATGTTGACGAGAATGTTGGAATCGAGATGTCCATCATCCTCCCAGAGTCGGAAGAACTAGTGGCGAACGTATTCTCTGCTTTGGGAAAACCGGACGAGGATCCGCACTGGGCGGATGTGTGGCACGGCGGGATCGCGTTGAACGAATACTTGGTTTCGGACGAGAGCGGCGGCTCGTTAGTGCGAGGGAAGCGAGTGTTAGAGTTAGGTTGCGGCGTCGGGTTAACGGGTGTTTTGTGTGCGATGGAAGGAGCGAGGAAAGTGACCATGACGGATAGAGAGCCGTTCGCGTGTTATTGCGCGGCGGCGAGTGCGGTTGCGAATGGATTTGGCTCGGTGACGAAAGCGCTGGATGAAGACGCGAGCGTCGTAGACGGGTTGGCGCAGATGGATGTAGGTTTGTTAGAAGGTGTAGTCGATAGGCGTAGTAGAAGTAGCCGAAAGTGTGAATGCATCGAGGCGAAGATTATGGATTGGTTCAAGTTGGATGAGTATCTCGTCAAAGAGGAGGATGATTTTGCGTACGACGTCGTCATCGCGTGCGATTGTTTGTATTGCGAAGAAGCCGTCGAAGCCGTGGCATCGATCGTATTTAAAGCCTTGTTGAGACGACAGCAACATGGCGCCACGTCGTCGCCGTTTACGTTTCTCCTTGCCGATCCGCCGTCGCGATTCCCGCAAAACCACGAGAAGTTTCTCAAAATCATACGAGAGAAGAGCAGCGTGAAAGACGTAAAGAGGAAAGATACGCTGTTAGCAGTTCGGAATCCGTGTCAAGAGGACGAAGGCGAAATAGTCGTCAAGATTTGCGAATACGCGTTCCGTTAGAATGTGTGTCTGATGTATTTCTATATGCAATTTGTACTGCTGGTAGTATTATCTAGAATTTTATAAACGAAATGTTCGAATTCAAGCGCTAAAATTTCTATTTATTAAGTTTCGTACTCTTCCCTTCGGAGTCAATCATATTCACGTCGTGCGCTTTGGCAATTTCCATAAACACTTCCATGGATAAATCAAACGAGTGCACAGCCGTCGTCCCTTTGACTTTATCAAAGTAGTGGTACGGAATCTTACTTCGACTCGGACGCCAATTCGAGAACCCGTACATGTCCACCGAGTCGCACAGATTCAGCATGAACAACATGGCAAAGAAACCAGACATTGGTTTGCGCTTGTACGCACCTGGATGTTTCAGCTGCTCGACTGCTTTACCTTCCTTGACCAACTTTTCATTTTTTTCGCGGCGTTCCGCCGCGCGTCGTTGTTCGAGGACGTCTTTCAGCTGCAACCAAATACCGTAGCCTTTTACGGTGAAATCCGGCGAGGTCAACACCGGGACAACTGGAAGCTGTCCTTGCGCTTGCATCCGGAGGAGTTTCGGGTACAATTGATTTCTCAACGTGTGCAACACGGACTCATACATGACTAAGAACGCGTCGGTTTCTACAACCGGCGTTCTTTGCGTGATTTCTCGCGCCCAGTGAAAATTGATCATGTTAAACGTCGTCTTCGAGCCGACGTAATCGGTAAATCGACCGCCAACCGGGGCGTTGTTCATTCGTAAAACCGCGTCGTGCGCGTCGATATCTTTCCCATGTCTCGATGTGAGTAAAGCTCCTCCGTTACCGACAACTGCACACGTCTTGTACCGCCACGACGGATCGCGAGGTGGTAACGCATCGTAGAGGTGTTTTGTGATGCGAAATGTTAAACCACGTGTTCCGGGCGGTTTTGAGCGCAACGCTTCTTCCAAACCAGCGCCGGCGGTTTCAATTTTCACGTGTTGCTGTTGTTGTTGCTGCTGCAATTCATCGCTACTATCACCACCAAGTCCGAATCCAACGTCGTCGCTTTCGTCAATCACCGTCTCGGCTTCAGCCGCTAAGGCTTCCACATCCGCATCCGCCGCGCCTTCGCCCCCCCCGCTATTTCTATGTCTCAACAACCTCCTCCGTCTTTTACTAGTTGCCGTCGCCTCCATATCCGCCTCACCAACGCTCTTCCAATTCGGCAAATCCTGCGCCATGCCGACTTGCGTCACCGCGTACACTCTTCTATAATAGTTCATCCTGTCCACTCTCGGCGTCGGATCGTACTTAAATATCCCTCGGTGCGTCAACAAAGGAACCGACCCGTTAAAATTCGCCTCCAAAGCCGTCCTCTCGCTCCCTGGTTGGTCCACATCGAATGGAAGCTTCGAAACGAGCCATCCTCGGGCGAGATGCGGCTTATTCCCCGTCGACGCGGTTATCGTCGCGACCGGATCCTCGTTACGTTCCGCGCCCGTCGTCGTCGTCGTCTCGCTACCGCTACTCCTATTCTCCTCCTCCGTCTCATCTAAATGCGCGTCCACCGTCGACTGCGGTAAATCGTGCGCAATCACCGCTTCTCGTTCGTGTTCGCCTTCTTCCTCTCTTCTTCTTTCGTTCCCGTGGTTTTCCTCCTCCTCCTCCTGAAACGTCGTGTGTTGATGAAACGAAGCAAAGTGCTTCACCTCGTCCAAAACATTTTTCTTCGTCTTCGAAATCGTCGTTTCAGAGAGAAAGCCGCCGAATTTACGTCGAATTCGCACTCTGAACGTGATGTTCTTCCCATACAAGGAAACGGAGGTGGTTTTGAGGCAGACGCAGACGAGAAAGACGAGGCACAGAACGACGACGAAAATGCGAAAATTGTTTCTCTTCTTTCCCCGGGAAGAAGGATGATGAAAGAAAGACGACCACCCGAAAGCTGATGATGACGTTTTGAGGTTCGCTTTTGGCGTAACCGCCATCTCGAGGAAGGGGGTGACGTGATTTCCAAAGGTGTTTTTGTTCTTTTCGCGTTTTTGTCGTCGTCGGGAGGGGTGAGAATTTGTGAAGTAAAACGCAGGTGTGTGAAGGCGAGAAAAGACGCGAGCGATGGTATATATATTCGCTATACGACGAGTGCATAACAGTCGGTGCTAGGCTAAAAAGGTAAGTCTCTCTCTCTCTCTCTCTCTACATTATTCGGTGATCACTTTCGTCCCCAACCCTTTGAAATCCCCTTTCTGGACGTCTTCGCACACCGTCACGTACGAGTACATCTCCTCGTCGGCGTCTTCGTTGTCGTTTCTTCGTCGAGAGATTTGGACGCGAATGCGCTTCGGGACGTTGCGAATGCCTTTGGACCAAACGGCTTTGTTTAATTTCACGTCCACGCGGACGTCGGACGTTTTCATCATCTTTTGCGCGAACGTTTTGATCTGTGTTTGGTTAATACAAGAGGTGTTGAAAAGAAGGGAGTTTCGTCAGTTTTTGTTTAGGGTGTTTTGGGGTCTTGCACCGGAACACAATTTTCCCTCAACTCTCTCTCGGTCGCGTCGCCCGAAGAACACGAACGCCCGCCACGCGCAAATACGCGACAAACGCGCGAATGAATACACCGCGTTTACGTTTCGCGCGTTTCGCGCGTCTCTCGCAAGTCGCAACAGGATCCATTTTTCGAGATTCAAGTCTGTTTTTACGCAAAAATTTACGCGTCTAAAGGAAAAACAAAGGAGCAAATTTGCGCGTAGAAATGCTCAAATTCATTCGGAAATCACGCCGAACGAGCACGTACCGCTTTCACCGCGCGCGGAGCTCTCTTCTTAAAAGTCACTCCGTGCGTCGCTTTGCCCAAGTTGATGGTGTATTCTCTCGTGACGACGTCGTCGGCACCCATTATGTCTATGCGTTTTAACGAGTTGTGGTTTTGTCTAAAAGTGGAGAGATTTCTCATGAGCGGTCTTTCGAGGTCTTTGTGTTAGGGTGTAGGGTTTAGTTGGGTTGCCTATCGAACTTTACACTCCGACTATCTATTCGCTATACTCATCGTCTAAATCGTCGTCGTCGTCGCTACTGCTAAAGGCTAAAGCGCCGGCGGGGATGCTTTTCTTTGTCTTATTATTCTTCTTCTTCCCTTTGGGTGGGTTCTTCGCTTCTTCTCCTCCTCCGCCGAGGAAGCCGTTTTCTTCTTCTTCGTCGTCGTCGTCGCCCGACACGTCAAGGTCGTTTTCTTCGTCGTCGTCGTTTTCTTCTTTGCGGCGGAGCTCTTCGGGCTCGACGAAACCTCGAGAGACGCGCATTGCCGTTGTGGTGCCGTCCGAGTCGATGGTGACGACGATGATGGATTCGTAGGGTGCGGTTTCTTCTTCTTTTCCTTCTTCTTTTACATTTTCCTCCTCGCGTCCTGGTCGATGGTTTCGTTCGTTTTCTTTCTCGTCTTCTTTCAAAGGCAGTTTTGCGGCGGTGCCTTTCTCCTCTTCCATCGCCAAAGCTGCCAAATCCGCCACCTTCTTCGCCTCCGGCTGCTCTTTCAAAGAAGGATCCGCCAACCTCTCCAAACCATCTCCGTTCGCCACCGTCTCTAAAAACGTCTCGTCGACGACGCCTCTGTTCAGCGCGAACGCGTACGCTTTCGTCCTCGCTCTCGCTCTTCGCTTCGCGCCGTTGCCGACGTTTCCGTCCCTCTTATTCCTTGTTGTTGTGTTATTCTTTGTGTTTGTCTTCTTCGTTTCCTCCGGTTTCGGATTCGGTTCGCACATCAAACACAATAAAGGCGGTTGTTGTTGTTCTTCTCGTCTGCGCTTTCCTTTTCCTCCTTCCTCCTCCTCCTCCTGCTCGCCGACAGTAAACATTTCGCATATCGGCGTGCACTCCAACCATAAACCTGAACGCATTAAACCTAAATACGCGCCGTATAAGTCGCTCGGCGTCGCCACCGCGCGTGAAAAGTCAATCTCATCCAACGACGAAACCGTTGTTCTTGCGGTCGTCGAAGCAGAAGTCATCACGAATTCACATCTCGAGATGAACTCGGGAAACGAGAGCAGCGTTGTTGCGTTCATCCCAAGATGAGTGTTTCCTTCTTTTCCTTCTCCTTCGTTTCCTCCTCCTCTCCCAAGAGGCGGCGAGATGTAATAACAACGGGTTGTGTTCCTTATTTTCCGCGAGCAAAGCAGAGCAGAAAGTGCAGACATTTCGGCACTTTTTCCCGAGAAGATACAAGCGCGCAAAAGGAAGCGAAAGAGGTCGTAAACAACACGAAGCATCATGAGCGAGAACAACAACAACAACACGCTTTTGATAGAACGGGTCAAACAAGCCATCCAATCTCGGACAAAATTCATCATCGAGAAGAAAAACGAGCTCGGGGAGAAATCCTTCCGGAGACTTCTCGAAAAGGATTTACGCTTGAGCAAAAGACAGTTGGACGAACCGACTGTGAAAGAGACGATCGGAAAACTGCTACTCAGAGTGATTGAATCCGGAACAATCGAGGACGAGGATGATTCGGACGATTCGGAAGAGGACGAGTATTCGGAGGACGAAGAAGAAGAGGCAAAGTTGTTAAAAAGGAAGCGAAAGAAGTCAGAAAAGCAACCAACTCGTAGGACGAAGACGGAAACGGAAACGCCGAACGCGAAAGTCTCGAAACTTCGAAAACTGTGCAAAGATGCCGGAATTACGAAAACGACGCACGTGTTCATGAAGTTTAAAACGAACACAGAACGAGAGGAAGCGTTGGAGCGGTTGCTCGGGGAACGCGCGTTGGATATTCGCGCGACGGCGCGAGAGTTGGCGAAAGTCAAGGAGGACATCGAACGGGAAAAAGATCTGGAGGATATCGACGCGTCGAATATTATCCAAGGTGGGAGACGGAGGAACACGAGGACGCAGGTGAGTTATAAAGGTTTGGACCTGTCCGAGAGCGAGGAAGAGGAGGAAGAGGAGGAAGAGAGCGACGTGGAGATTGAGAGCGACTCGGACGAGGAACGGAAGAAGAAGAAGAAGAAGAAAGAGAAGAAGACTTTGAAGAAAAAGAGTAGCTCTGATAGTAATACGAACAACACTAAGCCGAAAAGTAGCCTGAAAAAGATGCAGAAGAGTGCGTCGCCGAAAGCGTTCACCGCGGCGAGTTCGAGCGATGATGACGAATGAATGTGAGCAGCAGCATAATAGCAGCGCATGCGCGTGCACGAGAGATATCAAATCTTTCTTAATATACAGCAACTAAAACTCTATAAAGCATCTTCTCTACACAAATTCTCTAATAACTACTTCGCCTCCCTTGTTGTCTTCACCTTTTTCCGTTTCTCCTCTTTCTCCAATCGTTTCTTCTCCTTCAATTGCGCAATCTTTTCTTCGATGAATTTCCTCTTCAGCTTCTCTCTCGCTTCGACGGTTTCCATCTTCGCCTCTTCCCTCTCTCGCCTCGCCGCTTCCGTCTCTCTCGCCACGTCTTCAACCAACCGTCGCTCTTTATCTCGCTTCTCCTCGTCTCTAAATTCTCGCGCTTCCCTTTCTTCGTCCTCTCTTCGCCGTTGCTCCCGAAATTCGTTCCGTTCTCGCTCTTCTTCGTCTTCGTCTTCGTCTTCGTCCTCTCTTCCCGCGTATCTGCGTCTCTCGTACGTGCTCCCAAAATCGTACTCGTACTCCTCCCTTTCCTTTTCCTCTAATCGTTTCCGTCTGAAATCCATACATTCGAATCCGTCTTTCGGTACTTTCATCGTCGTTCCCAACAAATCGTCGTCTTTCGACAACTTTTCGTACAAACTCGCTTTCGTCTCCAACGTCGTTTTCTCTCTCTCCTTGTCTCTGACGTCCTTTAAATTCCGTTCACGAACGCCTTTATTCTCTTTCAATAATTCTCTTTTCTCTTTCGAAATTCGCTTCGTTGGTCTTCTTCCTCTCGTCGTCGTTTCCGCTGTCGTTCCTCCCGCTGTTACTGTCGTCGTTGAAGGTTTACTAAACGCGTTTTCCGATTTCAATTTCGCCTTCTCCGCTTCTAAGAACACCAACGAGGATTGGGTGATATTTTCGATCGGTTTCCGTTTCCTCGGGAGGAAAGAACCGGATGCGAGCCATCCGAGGTTTTCGTTGGTCGTCTTTTTGCGTTGGTTACCGCTCTCGCTCGCAGTAGTGACACTACTCATTAGTATTAGTATTAGTAGAATACGCGTGTTCCGTTTTATGGCGAAAGATTGGAAAAATGTGTTGACTTTTAATTGTATAAAATTCTTCATTTATACGCGCTAAACGAGAGAGAATGACCGAGTTCTCGTCGTCCTCTTCCTCCGCAAAGAAGCGAGGAATTATTATGTCGTCGTCTTCGTCGTTTCATCCTCTCAAAATGATGTGCGTTCTCTTTCTTTCTTCTCTCTCTCTCTCGCAAAACTCTAGCGTAAAGCTTTTCAACTGTTTTTAAAGCGGCAAGTGTTGGGAATATTCTCTGTTTGTCTCTCTCTCTCAAACGTCGCTTTCGGAGCGCAAACAGAGGCTCTTTATTAGAAATCGCGAAACTCACCTCTTCTTTATGTTCTCTCTCTTCCTCAAACTTCGCTCATTCGCTTTTTCTTCTTACACAGCGTCGTCGTCCTGTCCGTGTGGACGATGCTTTTTTCCCAAAAACTTGAGGTGACGGCTGCTTCTCAAGTGTCAGAAAGGACCACAAAAATTGCATTCGGAAGCTGCAACAAGCACCAAAAAATGAACGCGACTTCAATATGGACCTCGATCGAACAGACAAACCCGAACGCATTCATATGGCTCGGAGACGCGGTGTACGCGGACACTCGGATTACGTTCGAGAAGAGGAAGTATTTTGGAGAGAAGTTCCACGCTGAAGCGTACGCAGCGGTGAAGCGGTTTCCGGCGTACGAGAGGCTGGCGAAGAAAGCACGGATTGTAGGGACGTGGGACGACCACGATTACGGCATGAACAACGCGGGGAAACATTGGGAACACAAGGAAGTGGCGAAAGAGTTGTTTTTAGATTTTTTGGACGAAGGGAAGGAGTCGGAGCGACGGTTGGAAAGAGACGGGGTGTACGAGAGTTATTCCGTGTACGAGGACGACGAGGCGAAACGAGGCAGGGAGGTACAGATTATATTGTTGGATACTCGGTGGAACTTCGTCGACGGATCGAAGCCTGAAGATGGAGAAGCGGATATTTTAGGTCCAAAGCAATGGGAGTGGTTGGAAAAGGAGTTGATGAAACCGAGCGACGCGGAGGTGACGTTGATTGGGTCCTCGATTCAAGTGTTGGCCGAACTCAATCAGATGTATAAAGCGGTGAATTATAAAATCGCGAGAGAATTCGGGAAATCGATAGAGAATTGGGGCTCGTTTCCGTCGAATCAAAAGAGGTTAATGCGTCTCGTCTCCATGGCAAAAGAGAGAAGGGTTATATTCTTATCCGGCGACGTGCACGTAGGGATGATTGACGTTCGAGCGCCCGGATGTCATTTACCGTACGAAAGTATAGACGCGACCAGTTCTGGAATCACGCACGTCGCGGTGGAAGAAGTCCGACCAAAATGGGTGACGTATTTTTACAAAAAGATGACGCCGTCCAAGTTCATGCCGAGATGGTGGTACCCGAAGAATATCGTTCCCGATATCTACATGGGGTTAAACTTTGGCGAAGTTTTAATACATTGGGATAAAAATAGCCTAGACGTGAACATCTTGGACGAAAGCGGCGAAGTCGTCGTATCCAAGGAAGTCTTATTTTCCTCGCTCGAAGCGGCAAAAGGAGGAACGACGGCAGAGCAACCTACGTACGAGGAATGTTTCCGCGAGCGTTCGATGTCCGATTTTCAAAAACAATGGACCTTTCACAAAGCGGCGTTTTTCATCGTGTTCCCGTGGATAATAGTTTTGGGTTTCGGCGTTTGGGCGTGGTACGTACTCGTCGTAAAAACAATCTGTTGCAACCCGAATATAGGTCGACGAAAACGACGTTCGAAGATAGATTAAAAACAATGGCATGCGGTAGCAATACTAAATATTTGGATGTAGTAGCAATACTTCACTTTCATTTTGCAACGATACGATATATGATACACGTTAGTTAGTCATTTCTAATTTTTGTCTCTGCTATTTTAAAGCCTCGCGCTCACCTCTAAATCCTTCTTCAACTTCTTCACGTCCCCTCTCTTAATCTTCCAATCTCCACCACTGGTTTTCCCATCCGCACTTGGCGCTAAAAACCTCGGCACTTCTTTCGACGGATCCAAGTTATACGTCTCCCGAATCTCTCTCTGCGACATCCCCAATTTCGCCAAATACAAATCGTCAATCAACGTCTCCCCAGTCGTCCTCGCGTCTCCGCACAACTGCACCACGCAATCCGCCAATATGCTCGCTTTTCTCCACGTATCTCTCTCCCCTAACTTAAAATTTGTCGCCGCTAAACTTTCGATAATCGTCGCCGGCCACAACGCGTTCCCGGTAATATTCGATCCCTCGCCTTCCGCCGCCGCGCCGAGCGCGACCATGGACATCCCACATTTTGACATGTAATACGCCGTCTTCCCTGCATATTCCGTGTAACTCTTCGGTAACGGTGGTCCCATGCTCACGACTCTCCCCCACTTATTCTTCAGCATGTGTTTCATGCACTCTCTCGTCATGATAAACGCGCCTCTGGCGTTGATGCCATTGATCAAATCATATTTGCTCGTCGGCGTGTCGATCATGTTTTGCCACCACAACGCGCTCGCGTTGTTCACGAGCACGTCCACTCGTCCGAAATGTTTCACCGTCTCTTCCACCGCTTTGACGCACGCGTCCGCGGATCGTAAATCCACCACCACGGGTAACGCTTGAACGTTTGGATATTTCGATTCGATTTCCGAGCAGACGGTGTAAATGGTTCCCGGTAAAGTCGGGTGCGCTTGGACGGTTTTCGCCGCGATGACGACGTGACATCCACGACTGGCTAACGCCAAAGCGACTTCGCGACCGATACCTCGGGAGGCGCCGGTGATTATGGCCACTCTGTTCGTCAAGTCTGGGGCGGAGGGAAGTGGCATTGAATATATTTAAGTTGTGACGTCGTCGTTATCCAAAACTCCTTTCAAGTCTTGTGACAAAAATGTGAGAAAAATTGTACGTATCGCGCGGACGTTGCGTAGTGTAGAAGATGTTTTGTATTTATCACACGGCAGATTCCTACTAAAAACTCTCTCTCGAAGCGTTCGTTATTATTATTCAGTTGTTTCCATCGGCGAGGACCCGGATGGTGATGATGATGCTCTGAGATTTTCGTCCTCTTCGCTGAGCGGCGACAAACCGCTCCCGCTCGTTCTCTTACGCAAAAGAGGCGAGACGGAAACGTTTTGACCGGCGGCGATTTGCGCGAACACGTGCG
>Ga0302114_10001423_pt1 | contig 15806 bp, 14 predicted proteins | sample AG5_Surface_MG_FD_203107 | JGI IMG/M metagenome (GOLD analysis project Ga0302114, IMG submission 203107) | Marine microbial communities from Western Arctic Ocean, Canada - AG5_Surface | ecosystem: Environmental > Aquatic > Marine > Oceanic | place: Canada: Western Arctic Ocean | collected...
GCGTACCTGGCCGGTCTGGCGTTCGCGCTCGCCGCGTCGCCGTGCAGCACGCCGGTGCTCGCGACGCTGTTGGGGTACGTGTCGCAGACGGGTGATCCCGTGACGGGCGGTGCGCTGCTGTTGACGTACACGAGCGGGTACGTTGCGCCTCTGTTGGCGGCGGCGACGGTGACGGGGAGTCTGGGCCGGATCATGAGCGCTCGGCAGTACACGGCGTGGGTGACGCCGGCGAGCGGGTTGATGCTGGTGGCGGGTGGGACGTACGGGTTCCTGTCCAGGGTGGCGCCCGTGGTCCAGGGGATACTTCGGTGAAGGGATAATATATGTTTGGGAGATGTGTTTGTAAAGCGTCGTCACTCGTACTTTGCCCGCTCGTCCTCAGCCTCCAAGGAGTCCACGATCCTCTGAATCAGCGAAAACGCGTGCCCACGCCGTTGCAACCACCCGATCAGCCGCCTCCTCCTCTTCTCCGAGTCCATCCCGTCCGTCAGCGCCCACCGCTTACGCGACGCCAGGAAGAGCTCGTAACTCTTGTCGCCGTCTGCGCTCTCCGTTCCCATCGCTCTCGCCTCTTGACGCACCTCGAACACCGTCCCGCGTCGCACGTACCCACCGCTCTCCCCAACCGCGTTGACGTCGTCGCCGAACACCCGAGACAGACCCTCGCGCGCGTCCCTCTCGTCCATCCCTTTCCGCTTGAGCTCGGATCGGATCTGCGCGGGTGCCCACTTTGAAGTTCGCCACTTCATCCGGCCAAACTGCTCGGCGTAGTCCACGTCCGATTGAACCCCGGCTTCTTGAACTAAATCCAGCGCCTCGTCCGCGACGTCCGGGTCGTACAGCTTATCGTCGATGAGCTTCTTACGTAACTCCGATCTGGTCCTGGGTTTATAGTTTAGAAAACGGAGCACCTGCGACTTGGCGCGGTCAACCTCGGTCGTCTCGAACAAACTTTTGGCGATGGCGTCACCAGCCGCAGCCTTCTCCACCGCAGCCTTCGCCCGTGCCAGCCTGTCCGCCCTGTCCGACGTGTTCTCCCCTGAATCCACCCGCATTTGGGTCAGCGTCTGAAGGTTATCGTACAGCTTTTCGCGCCCGATGGTACGGAGTTTCTCGACGTTTTCCGAAGGGATCGTCTCGGTGTCCGGGTGCGCGTCGACGGCTCTGGACACGTCAACCGCTCGGAGTAAGTGCACGACTGGGTACGGCGACCTGTTGGTGTAACTCCCGGGGTCCGCGACCTCCTCGCCCTCGAACTGATAGTGCGGGTGGAACGTCGCCAGCTGGATGTACCCCACGAGGTCGAGTGAGTCCAGGATCTCCTCGCATCGCTCGACGATCGCGAGGAAGAGGATGAAGTCGTCACTCATCTCGTGAATGTTTGGCGCCACGAGCAGCGTCGTCGTGGGTTCCGACAGGCCGTCGGCACCCTCCTCGGCACCCTCCTCGTCGTCATCCTCCTCGCCGTACGCCACGTCGGCGTCGGTGTACGTCTTCGCCAGCCGCTTCGCCTCCGCCGTGAACTCGGCGAGTAGATCGTCGGGGGTTGTGGCGCGCGAAACCTTGATCGCGACGCCGCCCTGATTGCGGGGCGCGCGCGCGAACGGGCAGAGGTTGAGCCCGATGACGGTCTCGTCCAGCCACTTGCGGGTGGCGGCCTCGACGTCCTCATCCGTCGGGGGCCCGGGCGGGGGATCGTCGTCCACCGCGGCTGACGACGCGAAGGATGCGACCCGGTCAGCGGAGTGAACGCGGCGGCCGGTGCCCACATCCAACAACCTGGGCACCCGGGCTCTGCGGGCGCTAATCATCCCGCTTTTCCACCCAGTCACCGTGTGGGCGCGGGCGACGCTCGGCGCGCGCTCCAGCGTGAACCTACCGCCGCATGAAACGGCGGACGCGCATCTCATGACCACACCAGCCATCCCCCGGCGCATTTAACGACCACCAGCCGCCCGCGCGCGACCCCGGCGCCTCTTCGTCTGGTCCGAGTGGCTGGCCTGTTTATTGACTCAGACGGCTCTCGCGGCTTTTGGGCCGTGGAGAATCTTTTCGCGCCGCTTTTCCCGGGTTTTCCCCCTATCGAAAGGCTGTGCCGTGACACACATCGCCGTGCCACCACCATGCGCGCGACGACGGCCGCACCCGCGCCCCTTCGCGTGCCGGCGAAGGCCGCGGGGCCCCACGCCCAACATGCCCGCACGCGTACCAACCGCGTCCGCACCCGCGCATCCGCCGCCCCGTTCTACACCCCCGCGACGGACTACGTCGCGCAGAAGAGCATGCTCGAGGTGGGGGTAAGGACTCCCCCGCTCGGCCTCGGCCTCGCGGCTCTCGGCCGCCCGGGGTACATCAACATCGGCCACGACGCAGATATCAAGGGCAAGAGCATGGACGAGATGCGCGAGCACGCGCACGAGACCCTGGACGCCGCGTGGGCGATGGGCGTCAGGTACTTCGACTGCGCCAGGTCGTACGGCGCCTCCGAGGAGTTCCTCTCGTCGTGGCTAAGGTCGAGGGACATCCCTAGGGACCAAATCGTCGTGGGAAGTAAGTGGGGGTACACTTACACCGCGGATTGGAAAATTGACACCGCGGGGCAGGCGCACGAGGTCAAGGAACACACCGCCGAGAACCTCGCCGCCCAATTCCCACAGTCCTCCGAGCTACTAGACCCGTACATGAGGCTCTACCAGATCCACTCCGCCACTAAAAGCTCGGGAGTGCTCAAAAACAAAGAAGTCGTCGCCGAGCTATCGGAACTCAAGGCCACGAAGGGCGTACGGATCGGCCTGACACTGTCCGGCGTGGAGCAGGGCGATACGCTACGCGAGGCGATGGATGTGACGGGACCCGACGGCACCCCGCTTTTCGACTGCGTCCAGGCGACGTGGAACGTCATGGAGCAGAGCGCGGGGCCCGCGCTGCTCGAAGCTAAAAAAGCGGGAATGGAAGTCATCGTCAAAGAGGCGCTGGCGAACGGCCGTCTGTCGTCGCGTAACCCGGATGAAGGCGTGCTGCCGGTCATGGAGGTACTTCGGGAGCTCGCGAGCGACTTTGGGTCCCCGCCCGGGCGATTCGACTCGTTCGTGTACAAGGCTGACAGCGCCGCCATCGCCATCGCGATGTTGCAAGGATTTCAGCCCATGGTTTTGAGCGGCGCGGCGACGCCGCACCAGATTCGCAGCAACGCCGGCGCGCTGACCTTGCTCAAGTACCTGACGAACGCGGGGGACGCGGCGGAGGGGCGGGTTAACGAGATACTCGAGATGGCGAGGCAGGACCCGGCGGCGTACTGGGCCGAGCGAGCAGAGCTCACCTGGAACTGACGGGACTAACGGGACACAGATGGGTGAAAGTACTAAAAGGTGAAATGAAACCGAAGGGATGGCGCCCCAGTTGCCCAGAGAAAGACTCGAGTTGTAATAAGCGTCCGTGAGACTCATCGATCATCATCGCACACTTTACCGCTATGTATTCTAGAAGTTAACTCTCACGACGTCATCTGCGGCGATACGCACGGGATCCAATACAGTCGCTCGGACCCGCGCGGGTCTCCGTCGTCGACCAGCGCCATGCCCCGTTTCACCAGCTCACCCAACGCCGCGTCTACCCGCCCACGTGTCCACCCGCACTCCTTCTCTAGTCCCGTGGTGGACACGCACCCGGGCGCCCCCCCGCCCACGCCGTCCGCCGCGGCCGCGAGTCGTATGACCTCCGAGGTGTCGGGGTTGAGTTCGTCTGGGACGCTTCTTATGATTCGCCCGCGCCCGATGGAGTGGACGGACCATCCGCCGCCCAAGACTTTGAGTCGGTCGATGGCGCGGAAGACGTCGTCCTCGCTCACGGGCGCCGCGACCTTCCCGCGGCGCTTCAGCACCATCGCCATGAGGTCGTGGAGCTCGAGTAACCCGCCGTTCTCATCGCGCGAGCTCAGGCACGCCTCCGCGATCTGAACGCCGAGCTCGTAGTAGAAGTCGCCGAAGCCCAGGAGCTCGGCCCAGAACCCTTTGTTGGACGCGAGTGGATCCACGCCGCAGTTGGCGCACATCTTGTGGAACTGCGCCCTGAACGCGGGGTCCCGGCGGATGTCAGCCTTGTGTCGCAGCGCGAACTCCTCGAGCGACTGGCGAAAAGTGGCGAGCTGCCGTCGCATCGTCTCGAGCGAGCGTTCGGACGCCTCCTCGCCGACGGTGCGGAGAACCGCGCTGGTGTCGCGGCGCTGGTGGATACCGGCGATGCCCGGACGGCGGCGCATGGTGCTCGCGAGGACCAAACCCACGTCAGGGCGCCCCACCCGCGCCCCGAGCAGTGGTTTTTTGAGAAACGAGGAGGCTCATCAAACACGACTCTACTCCAACCAAACCAGTCGGGCGTTGCGGTGTTACGTCATAGTTACTCTTGGCTCGGCGCTGCTATTTACAAACGACCTAGCGAAGGCTATCGCGCGTGTGAATAAATACGTTCCGCTCGCACCACGCGCTCACACGGTGCGGGGTTGCTAAACCGCGTCGACCGTCGCGGCCATCGGGTGCGGGTCGGCGAGATGAGAAATCGTACAATCGTTCAGATTGTTTACGCCTCGAGGATGAGCTTGAGGGCGTTGAATTCAACCTGCGCCGGGGAGGACTCCATCGCCTTCTTGGAGGGGTTGTACTTCTGCTCGCCGAGCGCCACGGAGGACGCCACGTCGGCGGTGAGGGTCAGCGGGCCGAGGTTCTGGCTGAGCTTCTTGCACACGCTGAACCCGCTGTTGTCCCCCGCGGAGGAGGAGACACCCGCGGTGGTGAGCACCTTGAAGCCGACGTACGGGACGTTGTTGTCGTAGTCGTACACGCCGTTGACCTTGAGCGCGATGGCGTCGAGGTCGAAGGTCTTGGTGTACTTGATCTCCTTGCCCGCGGTGTTGACCTCGATCTGGCCGTTGAACCAGGTCTCGGTGATGCCCCAGTTGAAGTTTGGCTCGTAGATGAACTCGTACTTGTTGGGGCTGGAGGCGTTGGGCTGGAGGCACGCGTCGGTGCCGACGGTGACGCGGATGGAGGGCGCCATGGGGATGCGGATGTCGAGGTGCTGTTGAAGGTGGAGATGGGTGCGGTCAGAGAGGGTCAATCACCATGGGAGTCAAGCGTTGGGGCGGATCAATCGCATCCGCGGCGTCGCACAAAGATAGTCACGTCGTTTGTATATTTTCGTGATGGCGGCACGTCAGGGGACGGACCTTGCGGAGCTCGAGGTCAACCTTGGGGTTACCTCCGAAGCGGACGTACTGCGAAATAGGGGAGATGGGGAGAGATTACGTCAGGCTTCAGGTTCGCATCTTCACGCGCGGGATCACGCGCTGGGACGGCGACGACGGATCGCGAAATCGATTGACAATTTACCTGGTCGAGCTTGTCCTTGCCCTTCTTGTAGAGCTCCTGGACCTTGTCGGTGGCCTGGGACTTGAGCTCGTCGACCTTGGCGTTGTCGAAGCTCACGGCGGGCGCGGCGACGGGCTCGGGGGCGGACATCGCCGGAGCCTCGGTATCGGACATGGTTAGGTCGTCGGGGTTCGAATCAAATGGCGCGTCGATCGACGTTTGGTGGCCTCTTGTAGACGACCGAGAGCGCGCCAACTCACCACCGTGTGCCGAGTGCAGTGTGGGTTTCTTGGACTATTTGAGTAACGACCTCGAACTCAAGAAACGACGGTCTAATCATCGCCAACGAAAATGGCTCTTTCAAAATCCTTCTCGGCAGCCCCGACGAAAATGCGACTTCACACCACGAGCCGCGATGGAGAGGAAGGACGAGACCCGTGTCAAGGGGTTCGACCTGCCCCCCGGCGCGGGCCGCGGCACCGACGACAAGGGCCACGTGTCCCTCACCGTCGACGGCTTGGAGTGGCAGCTCCGCGGCGCCCCGCCGTGGGTGCGCGTCACCGCGCGATGGTGGGGCGACGAGCTCAGCGACAAACGAACGAGGCCGTGGGCCAAGCTGGTGGACGGCCCGGGCGCGTCGGCGTCGATGACGTTCCCGGTCAAGGCTAAGCCCGCGGGGTTCTCGCGATACTGCCGCGACGCGAGGGCGGTCGTGCTCGAGGTGGGTTCTATTCACGCGCGCCCGACGCGACTCGCCCCGGATTCAAAAAGCGCGTCTCTCCAAACCTCACATCGTCGCTCCCCCCACCGAACGACCCTCGCTCACCGACCGCGTCTTATCCTTCCCCTGATCCCAACAGTTTTCCGACGGGCGCACCGCGAGACACATCGCCAGCGCCAGCGTCGACGTCTCCCGCCTCGAAGTCCACCGCCCCGTGACCCGCCACGAGGTGCAGCTCACCACCAAGGCGGGCGGCGCTCTCGGATGCGTGCGCGTCGAGTGCGTCCTCGACTACGTCACCGGCGCGGTGTCATCCTTCGAGCTCAACGAGCACCTCAGCAAGATGGACGATACCCTTCCCTTGGCGCCGCCGCCGTCGATACGCACGCCGGAGGCTGGGCGGAAAGAGCGAGAGGAGAAGGCTGTCGCGTTGAAGAAGACGTCGTCGGCGCCCGACCCGGCAAGCCACGTCGTCGTCAAGCCCGCGAGGTGGAGAGCACGGACCGACGGCACCGCGAAACACCTACCCGGGAAGGAGAACGACGAAACGAACCACCAGAGACGGGAAGGAGAACGGGACAGGACGCGCGCGTTGGCCGAGGCCAGGGACGCGAGAAGGAAGGCGTCGGCCAACGAGAAGCCGCCCGCATCGGCAAAGAGCCCGAGCACCAAGAAACCTTCATCGGCGCGCAAGAAACGGAGTAGCCGCGCCCCATCGGGGGTGCTCGAGATGGCGGAGCAGCTACGGGCCGAGATGGACGATGCGTTGGACGCGGCGGATGGCGACGACAATCTCGAGGCGTGCCGCAGATCGAACGACTTCGCCGCGTTTGTATCCGCGACGGCTTCGGATTCGCTCAGCTCGTGGTGGCGTGATTCCACCGCCGATACCAGCGCATCCGCGTCCCTCACCGCGTCCACGATGCGACGCTTCCTACCTCCCGACGAGGACGACGACGCGGCGCTCGTCGCGGATCAGGCGCTCCTCGACGAGCTCTTCGCGCAGGGCCTCGACGGAGTTTTTGACGACGACGAGTCCATCGATAGGTCGCGATCGCGGTCCTCACGGTCAGCGAACGCCGGCTCGCGACCTGACGCGTACGCCGTGAGCTCCAGCGTGGGCCGGCTGGCGCTCGAGGCGGAGGCGGAGCTCGAGGCTGACCTCGCGGAGGCGGAGGCGTATGGGCAAACAGGCGACGGTCACTTCCGCGGCGACGACGCCAATCACCGAGTCGCCGAGTCGACGCTGGGCCGCTCGGGTCCGGAGCTGGAACTGAAACTCACCGCTCACGCCGGACTGGTTCGCGCGCTGGAACAGTCCATCGCGCTCGACGGGTCAGCGTCGCCGTCGTCGTTCGAGCCCCTCGTCGCGGTGTTGAAGGGTGGTTTCTCGCGTGGTAAGGAGCTCGGTCGCGTGGTGCTCGACGCGCCGGGCAGCCGCGGCGCCAGGGAGATTCGTCTGCGGCTGCCGCGTGACGTCGCGGCGGCGGCGGTGACGCGCGCGCACGCGGCCGCGACGTCGGCGCGAGGCGCGGGACCCACCGTCGTCGTCGAGGTGTGGACCGCGGACGCCTCTGCGGACTTTGAGAGCGAGCCGAATCTTCGCACGAGCCAAACGAAAACTTCGGCGTCGATGGACGCGGCGCGGGGACTATTCACGCGGCTCATGGGCGACTTCACCGGCGCGGACCCGGCGAAGATGCGAGGCGTGTGCGCGGTGCATCTCGCGGACCTCGGGCGCGAGCTGGAGCGGTGGAGGCTCGCGGACGAAGGCACCGGCGGTGAATCATCGTACGAGGGCACTGGTTACGTAGACCAGTCTTATGTGCTCAATAAGGTGTTCGAGGTGAGGAACCCAATCACGGGTGGCGTGGGCGGGTACATAGGCGTGGAGGGGCGCGTGGTCTGGGGCGAGGACGCGCAGGCCAGGCGCCAGCGGTAGCTCACGAGGTATATTTAATCGTAGGGGGTAACGTTACAGGTGCATTACATGTCGCGGCAAGACTCTTAGATGATCCTGGGCGTGAGCGTGTTGTGCGGGGGCATCCAGGTGGATGAGTAGACGTTCTCCCCGCTCTTCCACCCGTCCACGCCCTCCATGATCTTATCCTCCATCGCCGTCCGCTCCTTCCACGCCCTGTGGAACCGCCGGTCCTCCTCAGCCTGGAGGAACGGCACCAGCACGGCTCGAGCGGTGAGCTTCTCCTCCTTTTCGCCCCGCCTTCGATGGTTCCCTTGGCCGATCTGGTAGAACCCGTACGCCATGGCGCCCAGGTACGCGCCGAAGAAGGCGACGCCGGTGGGGCCCGTGGAGGGGATGCGGCGGGCGTAGCGCACCGACGGGTATCCTCCGGGCGGGGGGCCGTCCTGTAGTGGCGAGAGGTGATGGGGGGTTGATGTCAGATTTCGCGGTGTGAAAACTTAGGGTTTTTTTGTGGCGCATCGGTCGACGAAAAGCGCGCGGCGATGCGCGACGCGACGCCTGAATCGCGTGGGTTCGGACGTGCGCGTCATCTACGGTGTGTGCGTGAGCGTACCTGCATGACTGGAAGGTCCATCACGCTCTTCATCCCCTTCATTCCTCTGACTGTGTGCTCGGTCATTTCGTCCGATTTGACCGTCACTCACACGCACTGATTTGGAAACCGGAGGAGTAATCCACTTCGACGGACTCGCGCGAGTTCGTCGGCGCCGACGCTTCGTGTCGGGCGCTGCGCCGCGGATTAGTGCGACGAGGGTGGTGAGTGAGCGACGACGGTGGTCGTTACTCGTTCGCGCACGTGTGCGGGCGCGCCCAGGCTGTGAATGTGAAGCGCACTCCGGGCAAACGGGAAACTTCGAGTCCATCACACCGCGGTCAGGCAGTCAGGTGAGATCACCCGCCAGCCCGTGACTGAGTGACGAACGCGGACGGGGGCACTCGCGCGTGTGGCCACTCTTGAGGACGCAACGCAGCCGCGAAGCGCCGAAGCGAAGATGTACGTACCCCAACCCGCACGTCCGCACCACATTCGAGTCACCATCCCGCCCGTGATCCGACCGCGCCCCGCGATCGCGCGCGTCTCCACCGCCCGAACCCCGGATTATTTTCACCTGGTAATCATCGGATGAGGGGAAGGTGGCGGCCTTTGCGTCGGGGCCGTCGCTTGACCATCCCACGTGAACGCCCCGGACGCGACCACCCCTCCATCCACGCGTCGTACCCCACGCGTGAACGCCCCGGACGCGACCACGAGCCGCGAACCCCGTCCGCGGAACACGCGCGCGCGCCGCTTGCCCTAGAAATATCTACGGCCAACCGGTCCCTCGCACGGTCCCTCACTGTCACTGGCGTGTGAGATTTCTGTGCAAACGACCTTCCCGCTGACCTTCACGCCCGTCCACCCCACAGGTCCGACGACGAAGACCCGGTGGATACCCGCCCCGACCTCGAGGAGGCGTGCAAGTCCAAGTGCACCAAGTTCATCGACGCGTACGAGGCGTGCACCCAACGGATCGAGAAGGATGCCAGCGGAGAGGCGCATTGCACCGGTCAGTACTTCGACATGTGGGGCTGCGTCGATCACTGCGTGGCGGACAAGCTGTTCAAGGATACCAAGTAGTAGCGACATGGGATTGGGCGGGAAGGCGTGACGTCGTCGCCCCTCTTCTTTTAATTGTATCTCCTAGTATTGATCATCCAGCCGGCCGGGCCGGCTACGTGGGCATTGTCAAATGTTGACGCTCGTCGGCAGCATCACCGTCCCGGCTGTGAGGGCCTGGACGTGATGTCTCCTCGAGCCGCCGCCGCCGCTCTGTGGCGTCGTCAACCGCCCGCACCACACCCACTCCGTTTCCTCCCAATCCCCACCCACCGCCTCCCGTCGCGGCGCCTCCGAGAGAGCCGGGCACGAGGCGCACGCCCGCGCCGCTCGTGCCCGTGTCGCCGATTCCCGACAGCCGCGAAGGTCCCGCGACGAACCCGCCGGATGGGCCCGTGTGCCCGCGCCGCCCCTCGCCCGGGCCGAACACGTCGATGTAGGACGCGTACAGAGGCCTGGTGATGGACACGAGGAGGCACAGCACGGGTATCGACGCCAGGCACACGCGCGCCCGTCGCGTGCCCCGGTCGTGAGCCCGGCGCTGGCTCGCCGACATGCCTTCCATGACCGTGTCCCAGGTCGCGTACTCGTCCTCGCGCGTGCCGGCCATCGCCGCGTCGGCCTCGTCGCGGTCCCTGTTCACACGCCCCGAGCGTAGTTGCCCCCCCCGACCGACACTTGTGGCACGACCAGATCTCCTCGGAGCTTTAAAATGAAACTTGAGGTTGTCGCGTCATCACTTCGATGCTGCCGCTTCGATTCTACGTGCTGTCCCTCGGGTCCATGCTGGCGGGGGCGACCGTGGTGCACAACATCTACAAGCCCGACCTCACCATCCCCGGCGCCGGACCCGACGAATCCACCCCGCCCGGCCGCTAAGACACGCGTTCCGGGTGGACCTCGTTCAATTCACGCGCGAAAAAGGATAGCAGAGCGCCACCATGGCGGGCGACGGCTCCGTCCGTGTCGAGGCCGCCTGGTTCACCCCGGCGCGCCTCCTGCTGCTCTTCTGCCTCATGTCGCTGCTCGTCTACCTCGACCGCGGCACCATGTCGTCCGCGGCGGTCAGCGGCAACCCCGGAGGCGACGCCCCCGACGCGCCCCAACCCTCGGGGCTCCAAGGCGAGTTCGGCATATCCTACTACCAATACGGCTGGCTCCAGGCTGCGTTCATGATCGGGCTCCTGTGCGGCTCGCCCGTGTTCTCCGCGCTCGCCAAGCGCGCGAACCCATTTCGCCTCATCGCCGTCGGCCTCGGCACGTGGACCGTCGCCACGATGGCGTGCGCCCTCTCGCCGAATTACGAATCGCTCTTTCTCGCGAGGACTCTCGTGGGAGTCGGCGAAGCGTCCTTCTGCGCTCTCGCCGCGCCGTTCATAGACGATTTCGCCCCGCCCGGTAAGAAAGCCACGTGGCTCGCGTGTTTCTACCTGTGCATCCCGCTCGGCGTCGCGTGTGGGTTCATGTACGGCGGTGCAGTGGGCGGGTCGCCGAGGCTGGGTTGGCGGTGGGCCTTTGCGCTCGAATCCGTGGCGATGTTACCGGTGGTTATGTTCTGTTCCGCCTCGCATCCCATACCCATGCGCGGCGTGTCCGTGTCCGTGTCCGTGTCTTCCGTACCTACCGACGGGGCGGGCGAGACGTCGTCGGACGGGGGCGGCGACACGGGCGACGAGACGCTGCTGGGTGAGACGCGCGTCGGGTCCGGGGGTGAGCGGATGGGCACCGGCGGTCGGAGGCGACTTCGACGGGTTGGTTCCTCTTCGGCGCATTTGTCAAAGACGGCGACGAAGGAGTTCATGCGCGACGCCGCCGGTCTGTTACGCCACCCCGTGTACGTCATGACCGTCGTTGGGTACGTCGCGTACACGGCCGTCATCGGGGTATACGCCGTGTGGGGACCCAAAGCGGCGAAGGCGGTTTTCCCCGACGTTTTAAAAACTCCATCCGACGCCGACTTCGTGTTGGGTCTAGTCACCGTCGTCGCCGGCGCGGGGGGAACCGCGATCGGGGGAATCGCGGTGGATAAACTGGGTAACTCGGTGGGCAACGCGCTGAGCGTGTGCGCGGTGTCCAGCGCGGTGGGGTTTGTGCTGCTGGAGCTGGCGTTTCTGTCGACGTCGTTTCCGATGTTTTTGGTTTTTTTTCTCCTCGGCGAAACCGCGGCGTTCGTCACGCAGGCGCCCATCAACGCAGTGGTGTTGTGGTCCGTCCCGCCCGGTAGCAGACCTCTGGCGTGTTCCATGACCACCGTGTTCATACACGCGCTCGGGGACGTGCCCACGCCGCCGTTGTTCGGCGCGACGTTGCAGGCGCTGGCGGGGGATGGAGCGTTGAAGGCTGAGCACTGGCGGGCTGCGTTGTGCGCGTTTACGTGCGCGTTGTTGGTGAGCGCGGGGATCTTGGGTAGGACGGCGCGTAGGGCGAGGATGGATGCCGTGAGTGGGGCGGGGCGGGATGGTGAGGGTGAGGAGGAGGGTGGGGACGGGGGCGAGGGGGGAAGCGCGCCTCTGCTGGGCGGTTCGGAGTAAGAGTAGTACTGTTTGATTTGTCCACCTCTATGTTTCCGCCAAAATAATTGATTCGATAGATCCTGCCCGTCAGATCTCGTCCCAGTCACAGGCGAGCGCCTTCCGACTGCGTCTCGATGGCGCCATCCAAGCGGCGCAAGACGTCCGCCGCGGGGCGGCGGACGGCCGGAGACGCGAGCTCCGAGGTTGCATCGGTGTCCGGGCCCGCTCCCGCTCCCCCCGGAAATCTCGTCTGCCCCATCAGTTTCAACATGTTCCGCGATCCTGTGATGGTGGTCGAGTCGGGGCACACGTACGATCGTAACGAGATCACGCAACACTTTGCGCACAACAACAGGGACCCGAAAACAAATCTCCGTCTGCGCAGCACGAGGGTGGTGACGAACTGGGGGTTGAGAGCCGCGGTTGAGGAATGGCTGAACCGCCACCCGGACGTGACGCCCGACGGGTGGGACAGTCGAGAGCTTCTGCCGGTGCAGGTTGAGGCGCCGGTGCAGACCGCTGAGCCCGGCCATGGCGATGCATTGGTGCTTCAATTGTGGCGTGATATGTGCCCTGAACTGCAGGCTATTTGGGAGGTGGATAGGCCAGTGGAGCAGTGGCGAGGCGTGACGATGGTGGACGGCCGGGTGGTGTGGCTCGACTTGTCGGGGGTGTCCCTGAGTCAAGTTGTGCCGGCATGCATTGGGCGGCTCACCGCGCTGCAGGCGTTGAACCTCAACAGCAATCAGCTGACGAACTTGCCGGCGGAGATGGGGCAGCTCACCTCGCTGACGTGATTGAACCTCGACAGCAATCAGCTGTCGAGTCTGCCGACGGAGATCGGGCAGCTCACCTCGCTGAGGGAGTTGTACCTCGGCGGCAATAAGCTGACGAGCGTGCCGGCGGAGATCGGGCAGCACACGTCGCTGAGAGAGTTCGACCTCGGCTGCAATCAACTGACCAGCGTGCCGGCGGAGATCGGGCAGCTCACGTCGCTGACGGAGTTGTACCTCAACCGCAATCAGCTGACGAGCTTGCCTGCGGAGATCGGGCAGCTCACGGCGCTGACGCAGTTGGACCTCAGCGAAAATCAGCTGACGAGGGTGCCGGCGGAGATCAGGCAGCTCACATTGCTGAAGGAGGTGGACCTCAAGGACAATCAGCTGACGAGGGTGCCGGCGGAGATCGGGCAGCTCACGTTGCTTGAGAAGTTGAACCTCGGCGACAATCAGCTGACGAGCGTGTTGGCGGAGATCAGGCAGCTCGCGTCGCTGAGGCAGTTGGACCTCGCCACCAATCAGCTGACGAGCTTGCCGGCGGTGATCGGGCAGCTCACGTCGCTGACGGAGTTGGGCCTCTCTGGCAACAAGCTGACGAGCGTGCCGGCGGAGATCGGGCAGCTCACGTCGCTGGAGCAGTCGGACCTCAGCGTCAATCAGCTGACGAGCTTGCCGGCGGAGATCGGGCAGCTTACCTCGCTGTGGTGGTTGGACCTCGCCGGCAATCAGCTGACGAGCGTGCCGGCGGAGATCGGGCAGCTCACCTCGCTGAGGGAGTTGTACCTCGAGGAGCATCGGCTGAGGACCTTGCCAGCGGCAATAGGCGAGCTGGCAGTGAGGGGGTGCAAAGTGGTCTTGATGAAGGCAGATGAATGAGTCGGATGATGAGTCCTCATCAGATGATCGATTTAAGCCGCTGTTGCCAAAAAGTCCATAGCACTAAGTGAATTCGACCGTTACGTCCAAGAAAGGATCTCGCCGTGCCGCGTGGAACACTTCCAGAGCCATGGCCACCGACGCTACGCTCCCCTTCGTCACCGTCGACGCGTTCACCTCCGTCCGGTTCGGCGGTAACCCCGCCGCGGTGGTGGTGCTCCCGCGGGAGGAGCCCGGCAAGCGGCGGCACGCGCCCCCGCCCGAGGGGATCAAATGGGAGTTTGGCAAGATGCCCGCGTCGCACGAGCTGAGCGGCCGAGACGGCTGGCCCCCAGACCTGTTCCTCCAGGACGTCGCGCGCGAGATGAACCTCTCGGAGACTGCGTTCGTGCGCGAGAAGCTGGACCGGCGCAAGACGGTGGGACGGGGCGAGGGCGAGGAGCTCTTCGTGGACTACGACCTTCGTTGGTTCACCCCGAGCGGCACCGAGGTGGACCTCTGCGGGCACGCCACCCTCGCGTCGGCGCACGCCTTGTGGGACACCGCGCGCGTCGCGCCCTTCGCCGTCATCCGCTTCCACACCAGGTCCGGGATACTGCCGGTGGTGCCACTCGGCGAGGGAGTCGCCGAGCTCAACTTCCCAAGCGCCGCGCCCAACATGCTCCTACTGGGCACCGCCCCAGAAGCCATCCGCGCGCCACACAAAAAAACATCTCCATCCGTGGAGGGATCCGACGATGAAAACGACGACGAAACCGACGCCGCCTCCACCGACGACGCCCCGCACAACCCCGCGGGCGTCACCCCCGAGACAGTCGCCGCCGCGCTCGGCCTCTCCAACCTCCGCGCCGACGTCGACGGCGAACCCACCGGCGACGTCATCCTCCCCAACGTCGCGGGCCGCAACTCAATCGGAGATACATTCGCGATCTACCCCGACCCGGCGCACGTCCTCGCGGCGCGTCCAAACCTCAAGCGCATCGCGGCGCTAGGCGGCCGCGGGCTCGTGGTCACCGCCGCGGGCGGCGTCGCCACCAAGCAGGGCGGCGGTGTCGTCGACTTCACGGCTCGGTTCTTCGCGCCGAACATCGGTGAGTTTATTTTTATTTACGTATGCGCAATTAGACTGACGTCGTGTTTTTTCCTTTAACAGGCATCGACGAGGACCCCGTCACCGGCTCTGCGTTTTGCGGCCTCGGTCCGTACTGGTGCGACGTACTGGGCATCGAGCGCGGGGAAGAGGCGGTGGGGTACCAGGCGAGCGCGCGCGGTGGGTTGGTGAGGGTGGCTGTGGGTGTCGGGACCGGGGGTAAGGGCGGCGGCCGGGTCGAGGAACGAGTGAGCATTCGGGGATGCGCGGTGACGTCGGCTCGGGGTGAGATCATGGACGATGGGTTCGGGTACAGGCCGCCTGGGGTGGAGGACGCGAGCGGCGTCACGTTCAAGGATTGATCATACTTTACGATAGTTAGCGTTCATTCATCGCCGTCGTCGGTGCTAGATTGGACGCCCGCCTCTGCGTCTGCTCGTTTCTGTTTTTCGACGACTCGCTCGGTGATCTTGTCAGCCATCTTCTCCTTCCATCCTTCCTCGCCCCCGTCGTCCATGATCCCCAGCACGCTCCTCCCCATGACGGCGAATGTGACGACGTCGGCGAAGACGAGGATGGCGCCGAGCTTGCCGAACTTGACCGCCGTGGACCCGACGTCGATCCCGTCTCCTCCGGACTCCGTCTCCGACGAGGCGGACCCATCGTCGGATGTGAACCCCGGCGCGGGTGCCTCCTTCGTGGCGATGCCGGACTCCGCGAGGGAGTCCTTGACGATTCCGCCGAGGGACGAGGCGCCGGTGACGGTCTCCTCGAGGAGCCAGTCGATGGGCTGCTTGCCCGCCGCGAGCGCGGGTGCGGCGGGGAGCAGCGCGAGGGCGGCTCCCGCGAGCACACCCGCGACGCGGACGTTCGGGACGATGAC
>Ga0302114_10001425_pt1 | contig 15796 bp, 17 predicted proteins | sample AG5_Surface_MG_FD_203107 | JGI IMG/M metagenome (GOLD analysis project Ga0302114, IMG submission 203107) | Marine microbial communities from Western Arctic Ocean, Canada - AG5_Surface | ecosystem: Environmental > Aquatic > Marine > Oceanic | place: Canada: Western Arctic Ocean | collected...
TTCAAACGTCGGGGGTGATTCGCGGACTCTTCCAGACTCTTCCGGGATTCTTCCAGACTCTTCCGCGGATGCTTCTGATTCGCCGCCGCTCGTCGAGGTGGCGTACGAGACGTTCGACCCCGGCGCCGAACACGACGGCGCGACGGCGAGCGCCAGCGCGCGGCTACGGCCCACGCGCGTCGTGTTTCTCAACAGGTTCATCGCCGAAGGCAAAGCGTTCGTCGCGGGGTTGACGGATGCCATCGCCGCGATTGATAAATCCGAAGATGCATCGGTAAACGCCGGAAGTGTCTCGAAAGATACCGGGTTGAACGACGCGACGAAACAACCGACGCGGGGTACCCCGGTTCACGCGATTCGGCTCGACGTGGCACTCGAGGCGCCCACGATCGTTGTTCCGCGAGCGACTTGGGACACCTCCGTCGCGCTCGAGCTCGATTTCGGTTCCCTCGTCGCGAAGAATTCGTTGTCGAAGCGGGTTTTACCCTCGGGGGGCGGGGACGAGGTTGTGGACAGGCTGAACGTGGGGCTGTCGGGTGTCCACGTGGACGTGGTACGTGGTGACGGGGCGACAGGTGGCGGCGGGGTGACGAGGACGCCGCTGATGCGCGCGCCCGCGTCCGTCGACGCCGTCGTGTGGCGCGTTCTCTCAGCCGGGCGCTCTCCAGGAGACAGTTCGCCGACTTCCGTAAAAATATCGTCATCCGAAGGAGGTGACTCATCGATTGACGTCCCGGACCTGGCCGTGGACGCGGACATCGCGCCGCTGCGTTTAGACCTCAGCGCGGAGGACTACCGGCTGCTCACCACGTGCTTCACCGACAACACCGACGAACGACCGGCGGCGATTCCGAAAACGACAAATCCGGTGGACGCGTCGAGATTCAGGTTCGCGTCGAATCAATCGTCGAAATTCGATCAATCCTTGGACCGATCTCAGCCGTTCACTCGGAGGACCTCGACGTACGCGACGACCAAGTCCGCGTTCACGGACACCGGCGCCGCGCTCCTGACCCTCGAGGAGGATCACCTCGACGGTACGGAAGATGGAGGTCTCGACAGCCTCGACGGGGAAGGCGATAAAGGGGAAGGCGAGGTTGATCAAACGAATACCTTGGATCGTCAGACTCGTCCAGGACGGGGAGCCGCCGCGATTCGCGCCGCGTGCGCCGCGCGCGGGTTCACCCCGGACGGGCCCACGCGCGTCGCCTCCAGGATATCAATCGCCGCGAGTGTAGTCGAGCTCTCGCTCTTCCGCGGCGGCGGCCGAAACGAACCGCTCGCGAGTTTAGCCGTGCGAGGTACGTTTCTTTTTATTTCCGTACGGGCAATTAGTATGACTGACGGGTAAGTGTTTTGTTTGACTCTTATTGCAGGGATTTGCGCCGAGATTAGCACCTTGGACGGCGCGCCGAAAACAGGGACGGTTCACGCCACCGTCGCGTCGTTGGCCATCGAGGACCTGCGCGACGGTTCCAGGCGCGTCGCGGTGCACGGTGGATACTTTGAAGTGGGTTCGAACATCACGGGGGATTCGAACCGACAACCTTCGCGCGCCGCGCCCGTGGGTTTACCGCTGTTGACGTACACGCGGACCGAGGGTCCCGCGGTGAACGGAACTCGCGCGTGCGCCACGCTTCAGCGGATACGTCTAGAGGTGGAGCCGACGTTCATCTTGGACGTGGGCAGAGTGTTCGTGCCAGCGCTCGCGGGCGGAGGCGGCGAGGCACCGGCGCTGGTCCTCCCCGACGATCTGATACTTTCACCTGGTGAAGTTTATACAATGAACGGCGACACGCATCTGGGCAAACGCAGGAGGATACTCGCGGACGGCGTCGACGGGGGCGTCTACGTCCTGGACGGCGGCGGCTACGCCATCACCGTCGACGATGACGTGTTCGACGGGGCAGGCGCCACGTGTGATCGACCCGTGATCTTCGTCGGACCGAATTGTTCGCTGGTAAGTTTATTTTAATTCTGGTGTATGGGCAATGCGACTGATGTTTTCGTGTTTTGTTTACAGACGCTTCGAAACGTCGTTTTCGAAACCTCCCTCGGAAACCTTACCTCAGCGAACGTATCAGCCGACTCACCACTCACCGGGACTGGGCGGGGTAAAGCGGCGTGGCCGTACTTGGTTCGCATCGCACCGGGAGGTAAGGTCAGTGCGGACGCGAGGGATAAAGTATCGTTCGCGTCGTCAACCGGTGATCGAGCCAGCCGCCCGGGGCTCTTCGAGGATAACGATAAAAACATCGGCGACGGCCCTAACCGAAAAGCTTCTGATCCGGATAAAAGTAACGGTAAAAGTAACGGTTTGAAGCCCGGCGAGCGGTCCTCGTTGCTCGTGCGCGTCACCGGGGTGGAGCTGCGTTTGATTGGTGAGACGCGCGGTGACGAACGCGACGCGGTGGACCTCAACTTTGGCCTCGCCGCGTCGATTCACGGCGAAACATCTGGCGACTCTTCCGGCAAGTCTCTAGAAGGGTCTGACGGGCGAATCAGCGACGAGGAAGAAGAGGGAATCACCGAGACGGACGTGCAGGTGCAGCTGCTGCGCGTGGGTGTCAGCGTGCCGAGTTGGAACCCGCGCCTGGGTCGCTGGGCGGACGGACCTCGAGCTGACGGGCACGTGCTGGCGCCGGTGAGTTTCTTTTAATTTTCGTACGGGCAATTAGTTTGATGACGCCGTGTTTATTTGTTTTCAGGTGGATCTCACGTTTCGTAAAATTTCAACCGCGGACGCCGCCGGGGAACCGCGCGAAGACGCGCGCATGACAGTCGTGAGCGGGCCGTTACGTTTGGCGTTATCGTCCACCAGGCTCGCGCTCGTGCTGAGGGTGGCGCAGAGGCTCGCGGCGGCGACCGCGGCGCAGCCCGCGCGGCCGTGCAGCGTCTTCGTCCCCGTTTGGTCCTCGAGCGCCGGGCCCGAATCCGGAAATACGAAATCGAAATCGAAATCAAACCCGCGAACGACGAATGACGCCGGCGCGTTCGGCGACGGCATCTCGGGCGTCGCGGCCGGGGCGGCGTCGTGGGCGATGTGGCGACCGACTCCACCCGCGGGGTACGCACCCTTGGGTGACCTGGTAAGTCTAATTGCCCGTGCTCGAATATTACCGAAATAGTAGACTTAATCACGATCGCTGACCAATCGCTCCTATATTCGCAGGTATCGTTTGGAGATAAACCGCCGGGGGAACCCGCGCTCGTTATTCGCGACTCCCCCGCGTTCACCGCGCAGCCCGTCGGGTTCGAGCCGGTTCGTATTCCGCAGTCTGCGATACGAAACGGCGCGGTGAACGGCCTCGCGCTGTGGCGACCCGTCCCGCCGCGCGGGTTCGTCGCCCTCGGCCTCGTCGCCACCGTGATCAACGTTAACTCCCAAACGGAGGTTAACTCCCAAACGGAGGTTAACTCCCAAACGGAGGTTAACTCCCAAACGGAGGAGACACACCCACCGCCAAACGCCGACTGCGTTCGATGCGTTCGATCGGAACTGGTGTGCGCCGCGGAGGGCCTTCGAGGACGCGCGTGCGCCGGACTCGGAGATGCGCCGGCGTGGATTGCGGACAACTGCGCCAGGACCGTGGTTGAATCGGTGCGTTTATTTATATTTCCGTATGGGCAATTTGAATGACGTCGTGTTTTGTTTTTTATCAGGCGACGGCGCCCGTTTGGGACCTTCGATCGCCGACGGGTCTCCCGGGCGAGTTCCCCGAGAACGGAGACTCGAACGGCGGTACCAGTGCTACTACTTCCCCAGCCACATCCGCCGCCGTTTTCGACGAATCACAGCCCGCCACGTCAGCTTCGCCGTCGCTTCGTCGCACCTCCGGTAAGATTGGCAGCGGCACCGGCGGACACACCGAACCCCCGCCCGCGACAGTCACCGTCGTGGAGTTCACGCGCGTGTGGTGGGACCACAACAGCGGCGCGCACTCGCGACTTTCCGTGTGGCGGCCCGTGTGCCCGAGCGGGTTCGTGCCAGTCGGGGACGTGGCTGTGTCCGAGCTGCAGCCGCCCGCGTCCACGACCGTCGTGCGCATGCGGCGGGATGGCGGGTCATCAAGATCGATGAATTCCAGGTCGATGGATCCGGTTGCTTTTCCGGTGGATTGGGAGTGCGTGTGGCGCGACTCTGGGTGGCGCGCGCAGGTGAGCTTATTTTTATTTCCGTATGGGCGATGCGATTATACTGACGGCGTGTTTTGTTTAGGGTAAGAAAGCTGGAACCGTCTCGTTCTGGGCGCCGGTTCCACCCGACGGGTACGTGTCACTCGGACACGTCGCCAGCGCGTCGCACGCGCCGCCGCCGCTCGAGACGTGCGGATGCCTCCGCGCAGATTTGGTGAGTTGTTTCTTTTTATTTCCGTATGGGCAATTAGAATGACGTTGTGTTTTGTTTGTTCACAGGCGTGCGTCGTTCCAATCGAATCGTTTCTCTCCGGACCCGCGTGGACACCGTCGGGTGCGGGGTTTAAGCTCGGCCGAAAGCCCCTCGCCATCTACCGCGCGTCCACGTCGATTGACTTTTTATCGTCCGACACTTCCGGGTTCGACCGGACGTATCTGCCCACCGGGACCTTTCACGCGGTGAACGGAGAGGAAAGGAGCGAACGTGGCAAGTACGTCGGCGGCGGGTGAGTTTATTTTAATTCTCGCATATTGGCAATTCGACTGACGTCGTGTTTTATTTGTTATTAGGCTCGCGCCGCCGGATGTCGCGTACGGTTTGCCAGTCACGCGTTGGCGTCAACCGTCGGACACGTTCACAAACGGCTGCGGCGGTTCATCTTCCGATGTTTACGGGACGGTCGCGACGGTGGCGCTCGATCTTCTTGACGCGACTCTTCACGTCGACGAGACATCCGCTCCGTTGGCTCGGCTTTCGGTGCGTTTATATTTTTATATCTTTGTATGGGCGAGTAGACTGACGGCGTGTTTTGTGTACAGCTTCGCCGGGTCAACCTGGACGCGAGGTTGGCGCCTTCGCTGAGTGCAGAGCTGGCGGCGAGTGCTGACGTGGCGCATTTCAACGCGCGGACCGCGTCGTGGGAACCGGTGATCGAGCCGTGGGATCTCGCCGCGCGATACGTCGCGAAGAAGCCGTACGTGTCCATCTCTAGAGGCGGTTCGGGTTCGGTCGAGGATGTAAAAAATAATTCTTCGTTCGGCGTCGCCGGCGGGGACATGAGGCCGAGCGGTACGACGGTTCAGGTCGCGGGTACCACGCCGCTTCGTCTCGTGGTCACCAACGCCTTCGCCGAGGACGTGATGCGCGCGACGTCTCGGGGTGGACGGGCGGGCGGCGGGGGCGATTCGAGCGTTTCTAAAAACGGCCTTGGATCGGTAAACGCGACGGGCGCCGCGCTGTGGGTCACGCGCGGCGGATCGTCGAGACGAACGGAGATTTTACCCGGGGAGGTTATACCGAACGTCGGGGACGAACTCGCTGCGCGCGATTCGGCCGTTTCTGGCAGTAACGGCCGTTCGACATCGACCGAGGACGCCGCGGATCCGACCTACCTCTTGGTTGAAATTCTCGAATCCGACGGAATTCGAAAATTCGCGGGCGAGGACGAAGGCGCGAAAGCAGCTCAAGTCCCGCCGCCGAAGGAGGCGTTCGCGCTCGCCCTCGCGGGAACGTTCAGGTCCGGGGATGGACTCGGGGCGGCATCGTTACCCGCGGGCGCGACGCGGGGCGCGGCGCTGGTGGACGTCGCGAATTGGCGCTCACGATCGGCCTCGATGAATTCCCGATTAACGCAGGGCCGGGTTGAACCGTCGCGTTCTTCGCCGCCGCCGCCGCCGCCGCTCGGGGTCGAGGTGACGCTGGCGCCGACGCACGATCCCGCCATCGCTGCCGCGCTCGTCGGCTCCGGCGTGGAGACCTTCACGGCGAGGTGCGTCATTGACTTCCCCGCCGACGAGATGCTTCGGAGGGTGGGAGTTTCCGATGCCTCCTCCAATCCGGACGGCTGGTATCCGAGCGAAACCGGCGAGTGGCGCGACATGGCACCCGGCCGAATCAACGGCATCGATGCCGTGAACGGAGATGTCGGAGAGCGGGATACTGCTCGCAGGATAAGGGTTCGCGCGAGGCTCGCCGAGGGGCTCGACCTGCGACCTCCTCGCCGGGTAGTCGATACCGAGGACTCTCGCGACGGACTTGGACTTGCCGAACGGGACTTTCCGACGGCTCCCTCGGACCCCTCCGTCCCAACGCCGTCCGGCGCGGTCTCTCAACATGCGGGTGACGATTCATCTTCTTCGTCCTCAGCACGAGTGAGCGGAAGCCGAATCGGCGGCGTCCTCCCCGCCGCCGGTTTACGCCTCGTGCGGGTCCGGCAGCTTCGGCTCGTGTGGTGGTCAAGAAACTCCGGCGCCGCGTGCGAGGTAAGCGTCCCTCCTACCACCAAACAGTCTCCCTACCATACTCAAATACCCTAATACCACCCAAATAGACCCAAACAGTACCACCCAATCACTGACCAATCACTGTCAACAACCTGCAGATGTCCGCGTGGGATCCCGTGTGCCCCCCTGGGTGCGTCCGGCTCGGCACAGCAGTCGTGCCTTCGTTCAACGCACCGGGCGAGGCGTTGGTGGCGTACGCGCCGTGGCTGGACCAATCGGAAGGTGGCCGATCGGATGCTGACGTGTCGCCTTCCGATTGGCGCTCGCCCGTCGCGCCGGCGGTGGGGTTTGACCGGGTGTACGGCGACTCGGGCTCGAGGCTTAAAAAAAATCCGCGAACTGGTGAGTTTATTTTTGTATCCGTATGGGCAATTAGTATGACGTCGTGTTTTTTCTCTTCAGGCACCGTCGCCGTCTGGCGCCCGAACCCGCCGCCTGGGTACGTCGCGATCGGCCACGTCATCACACCGAACCACGCACCCCCCGCGCCCTCGAGCGTCGCGTGCGTTCGTGTTGACCTCGCGGCGCCGAGTGCGCCGGCGCCGGCGCCGCTGTGGACGACGGCGGGTGCAGAGTCCAAGCTCGGTACGTTTCTTTAACTCTCTCTGCGTATGGGCAATTCGTCTGACGTCGTGTTTTGTTTGCAGGTTCCGTCCCGGTTGCGGTGTATCGCACGGGTGTTTGCGCCGGCGCCGGGTGGATCGCGGTGGCGTCGCGCGTGGCGGAGGATATCAGCCGCGTCCCTCCGCCGTTCGAGATTCGATGGGACGCCGGGTCGGGGGTTCGGGTGGAGGACGAGGGCGAATCGGAATCGGGTTCCGGGTCAGAGTCGTCTGTTAAGATTTCGTTGTCACCCAACGGACCGTGGGCGCCCGTCGGTGTCAGGCAGCTCGGCGCGTCGTCCGCGGCGGCGGTTGGCGTCGGGCCCAATCGGGGTACCGCGCTGGTGGTCGATCGACGGCGCGGATGCGTCCGAGCGCCCGCGACGCTAACCTCTTTGCTTCCCTTTCAGTTGGAAGCGAGGACCGTTCGATTAACGGAGACGAAACTCAAAACGAAAACGCTTCCCGGGAAAACGCTCGGAAAAACGCTCGACGGCGACGCCGCCGTCGGGTCGATCGTCGTGGAGGTGTTCGAGAGCGAACGATTTTTCCCGTTTCTCGGGTGGCAGGAACCGAAAGGGCAGCTCGACGAGTTCTTCACCGCGCGTTTCTCCAGAACCGTGTCTGGCAAACGGTGAGTGTTTCTCTTTATTTTCTTTACGAAGGTATTATTTTCGCAATTATTATTAAACTGACGGTGTCTTTTATTCAACTCTTACAGGTCAACCTCGCACTTCCCGGACGTTTCACTCCCCGAGGGGTGGCGGTGGGACGGCGCGTGGAACGCGGACCTACCGAGCGACGGCGTGTGCGTCGACGGGTCGGGGTGGGCGTACGCGGTGAACTGGACCCGCGAGTGGCCGCCGCCGCGGGGGTCCGAGCACCGGGGTCTGTGCGCCACGCGGCGACGACGGTGGCGGCGGACCCGGGTTCATGTCGGTTCATCTTCCGCCGCTTCCGACGGTTCACATTCGTCCACTACTTCCGCCGCCGCCGTCGTGGACAGTCACCGATGGACGGGATCGATCGACGGGTCCGCGGGGGGTACGGATGGGACGGACGCGAGGTTAGTGCCGTTGCCGCTCGGATGCGGCGGCTCCGGCTCGGGGGGCGACGAGACTGTCGGCCTCGACCTTCGCCTGATGAACGGCGTCTGGGGAACTGACGCGCGGGGAACTGACGGCGGTGACCTGTGGCCCGTGCGCGTCGGTTCGCTCGGGTTGAAGAACAAGGCGTGCGGGTTCAACGCGCAGGGTCCGTGGCTGGCGTCTTGCGCTCGAGACGACGCAGACGTCGTCGATACCGGGGATGGAAAAACAAAACGAAGGTTCGTCGTCGTCGTCGCCGAGCCCGACGCGGAGGTGACGAGCGCGGGGGGCGGAGACGTGCTCGGGCGCGAGGAGACCGCGTGGAAGCTCACGGCGCACCCGCCGGTGTCCGTGCAGACCGCGTTGCCGTGCGATTGCTCCTACGAAATCGTCGACGGTAAGTTTATTTTAATTCCCGTATGGGCAATTCGTATGACGTTGTGTTTTATTTACAGGATTGGACGAATCGATCGTTTTAGCAGCGGGCATCGCGAGGGCGGGCGCGACGGAACGGATCGTGGATGTGAATCCCGCGTCGTCCCTGCGCCTGCGCCTCGTTCCGCTCGACCCGGTGACGGGTGCACCGCGCGGGCGATGCGTCGGGTCTGTGCCCCTCAACGGGACGCGCGTGGGTGGACGTAGCGGCGGATCCGAGCGGTCGCCAGCTGTGCACGAGATGCTCGTCGATCAATCCGCGACAAACTCGGGCAGATCCGAGTTTGTTCGCCTCGCGGTGACTTGCGAGCCCGCGTGTGTCACGCACGTGCGCAGTGGCCCGGCGCCTATCCTCGTGGACGTCCGCGCGCCGCTTTTGATCGCCAACGGGTGCCCGTTTCCGCTCGTATGTTCCGGCGTCGGATTCGTCTCGAATTCCAATTCGAAATTTCACGGATCCTCGGTACCACCCGGCAGACAGGCGATGGTACCCACGGATCCGGTGATATCAGCCGCCAACACGGAGGACCTACACGCGCGCGTCGTGTACGTCGCGCGCGAAGGGGACGGGCGTGCGCCATCGCGCATCGACATCGCGCCCGGGTCCGTCGTTCGAAGCGCGGTATCCACCGCAGAGGGAGTCGTCGAGGTGAGTCTCTTTTATTCTCTAAATGTTTGCCTAAAACTAAAAAAATGTGTTTTGTGTGCAGGTTGTCGCGTCTGCGTCGGCTTGGGCGCCCCCCGGCGTCTCTTCCCTGGCGTCCACGTCACCGTGCCTCCGCGTCACCGTCGTCCCTTCACTCGCGGTGGTTAACCTGTCGGGCCGCCGCGTCGCGATCGAGGCGGCGGGCGGGGGTATACCGCGTGACCTGGAGCCGGGCGCTGGTCCGGTCTGCGTCTTCGCGCCGCCCCGATCGATTTCGAAAAATAAAGGTAAGAAGAAGAAGAAGAAGAAGGGCGGTGGAGCCGTGGACGCCGATTCGGATTCGGACGCCGCGTGGGACGTGGACGTGCGGTTGAGCGCGAGGTGCGACGGTTCGGGTCACGCGTGGTGCCCGAAGATGTCGATCGACACCTTGGCGTCGATCAACGGCGGTTTGTGGGTTCGACTTCCGAGGCTCGACGCCGACGACACCGAACCCGCGAATTTCTTATCAATGCACGTGTCGGTGGAGAGCGCTGTTGGTGTAGATGGCGGTCGACTCCTCGTGATTCGCGGGGGGAACGAAGGATCCGCGGACGTCTCCGGGACATCCATCCGCGTCGCGAACAAGACACTGGACGGAGGATCGACCGGCGGATCGACCACCGTGTGGATTCGACAAGTCGCCAAGCGCGGCGGCGGGAGTCACGACCCGGACGGGCCTTGGCTGGAGGTGAAGTGCGGGGAATCGTCCCCGTGGGCGCTGGCGAACCCGCTCCGCGTGGACGACGCAGAGTACGTATCCTTAGCGGCGTCGTCGTCGTTCGGCAACCCGGGGTCTATCAACCCTGGGTCTATCGACTCGGCCGGCGGTCCTTCTTTGACGAGGCGGCTTAACATAGCGGAGGCCATGGACGGCCGTTTCGTGACTGGCGAGTTCCACGACGCCCACGACTCCGACGAAGACGAGGAGGAGGATGAGGAGGAGGACGATGACGCGTCGTACGTGGACCTGGGCGCGAACGACGCGGCGAGACCCGCTCACGCCGAGGTGGTTCTCGGGCCCGACCCCACCGACCCGCGCGCTCCTCGATGTCGAATCGCCATCCCCGCGGACGTCGCCGCGGGCGCCGACGGCGGCGGCGCGCGGTGCCGCCGCGCCACCCCCGCGGACGGCGAGTCCGCGGCGCTCACACGCGACGCCGTCGGTCGGTCGGATAGGTTCGATCGGCCGTGCGGGTACATCCGGAAAGCGTCCGCCGTCCACGGGGGAGCGGTGAAGGAAATTTCGTACGCAATCAGGCGGAGGTGGGACGGCGTCGCGTGCGTCATCGAGGTATCCCCTCACGCCGTGTGCGAGGACGACGTTGATAAGGGGCACGGGCACGTCACAGAGGCGGAGATGACGGCGTCGTTGTCGATGAGAAGCGAGCGCGACTACGAGCAAATAGACTGCGGGCGAATCGACGAAGCCGTCACCGAGGTTTCACTCCCGTCGGTCACCGTCTCGCTCGTGGACGACGGCGACGAGCGGCTGCTCTGGTCCTTCGACGGCATCGCGCTTCGGCTCGGGTCCCGGCTCGGCATCGACGGCAAGTGCGCGTCCACCGAACTCCGCGTGCTAGCCACGCAAATCGACGACCAACACCCGCGAACGGTGAGTTTACTTTTATCCTCGGACCTACGGGCAATTAGAATGACGTGTTTTTTTCCTCTCATCAGGCGTATCCGGTGCTTCTGTACCACAACCCGAGTAGGGGCGCGCTGCTGGACCTGGTGCTGACGTCCGCGCCGCCGCGTGACGAGAGCGACGCGCGGCACCCCGGTCTGTGCGTCAACGCCACACCCGGGGGTCTGCACCTGCGAGTGTACGAACCCCTGGTGTGGAGGTTAAAAGCGTTCGCGGGGAAACTCTCGGGAAGCTCGACTTCTGCCGCCCCTGGGACAAACGCCGCCTCTGCGGAGACCGACGATACGACGGGCAAGGAAGGACGGAAAGCCGCGGTCAAGGATCCGTCCATGGCCCTCGGGCTCCTCCGCCTCTCATCCCTCGGTGTGCGTCTAACGTTTAAACCCGCGCCTCGGTCCAGGCCGAGCACGGTGGGACCCGCGGCGGCTTCCGTGTTGGCGTTTTTAAACCTCGACAGACTTCCCGTCGCGGTCGGCGCTTTCGTTCGCCACCGCGTGCGTTTAAAACGGTCGGACATCGCGCGGCAGGTCATCGGGCACGTCAAGGGCGAGGCCATGTCGCAGTGTCTCGCGGTGTTGACGTCCGTGAACCACCTCGGGAACGTCGCCGGAACGCTCGACGCGTTCGGGGATAACATCCGCAGGTTGGGTAACCTCGGGATGGACGACGGGTCGGGAAAAAAGAAGAAGGGTTCGGGTTCGATCGACGACTGCGACTCCGACGACGGCGACGCGATGGGGGAAGACGCGGAGTACCCGTACGTGGGCGCCGCGGGCGTCGGTACCGGCGCCGCGTCCTCCCGAAGCGGCGTCGCCGGCGTCGTGGAGAAGAACGTCATAACCGGAGCCATCACCGGAAGTTCCGAACTCGCCAAAAACGTTTTAGTGGACGGCGTCGGTGGAATTTTCACGAAGTCAATCGCCGGCTTTCAAAAGTCGGGCATCAGCGGACTCGCGACGGGAACCGCGAGAGGGATCGGCGGGCTCGTCACGGGCGCCGCCGCGGGTGCGGTGGGCGCGGTCGCCAGGGTCGTCGAGGGCGTGGACGCCACGGTGGGCGCCGCGCAGGATCAGGTCAAGGGCGGCGCCGACGCCGCGGCGGCGACGCGACGCCGGCTGCCGCTGGCGACCCGCGGCGACGGCGTCGTCCGCGCGTGGAACGAGGCGGACGCGCGAGGGCTGCACCTGTTGCGCAGCGCGAGCGTGCGTGACGCGCTCGGGAACCGGCGACGTCCGTTCGCGAGCGGCCGGTTCGAGGCGGCGCTTCCGCTGGAATCGGACGGCCGCGTTTTGTTGCTCAGTCACCGGCACGTGGGGTGCGTGGTTTCAGCCACCGAGGCGATCGAATGGATCCTACCCTGGAACCAGGTCGCGAGCATAGGTGTCGACGTGGACACGTACACGGTGGTGGTACACGCGAGGGGCGCGGTGGGTGACGACGGGGGTAAAGGGTCTGATCCGTTTGGAGCGGTGTTAGCCATCGGGTCGCAAGGCAAGGGTAGCGCCGCTGACGTGGATCGCGCCAAGAGGTTCGCCAAGTGCGGGTCGGTCGGGCGCGCGGAGGCGGTCGCGGGGAGGGTACGGGAGGCGTGGGCGGCGAACAGGGCGCAGGGTGGTGGCGCCGCCGCCGCGGGAGGAGGGTTTTGATTTAGACACACCGTAGAAATGGAAACAAAAATGATGAACGGAAATCCTTCACGCTCCGAATTGCTCCAGCAGCTTCATGATGTTCTCGTGCTTGTACGACTTGGCCAATGCAATATGGTAAGGCCGAATATTACTGACGGCCTTACCAACGTCTGCGCCGGCTAGGAGCAGCATACCTACAATAGCGTCGTGTCCATGTATAATTGCCTCTGAAAGTGGTGTGGTGACGTCATTACTTGCCAGGTTCACATCCGCGCCCCCCTTTATGAGCTCAACGACACATGACGCTTGGCCTCGGTTAATGGCGATGATCAAAGCCGTCCGATTATCACCTGCTGTCTTGTTCACATCCGCACCTGCTTCTATCAGTGCCTTCACCAACGCCGCGTCGCATAAGTGAGCGGCGAAGTGCAGAGCTCTGTTTTCACTACCGAAGGTAACAGACTTGTTCACGTCCACCCCGGACTCCAGGAGGGCCCTGACCGCGGACACGTTGCCGAACGCTACCGCCAGGTACAACGGTTGAGTGATCCGGCCCTTCTTCCCAATCTTATCAAAGTGTGCCTTGATCTTCGCCTCCATCGACCGAACGCCATCCGCGCTCCACACTGCGGCGTTGTACGCCTTGTTCACCTGCGCCAAGCTGAGCGTATCCGTCATGTCGAGTTTTGGGAGTATCTCCGCGGTGAACACGTCCGGCAACTTCACGGCGATGACATCGAGGATGGAGATCATGCCACACCGTAAGTACGTCACGGTATCGGACTCTGCCGCTTCTTCTTGCACATTTTGCGTGTCCATGGCGGCTTTGGAAGTGAAGAGGGTCGCCCTCGGTCGTGGCTTTTGACGGTAACTCTCGGAAAAGCCAAAGTGAGGTGATTGTTGAAAAGCCAAAGTTTCCAATGACCCGGACGCGTTCTTGGCGTCTGCGAAGCGGGGGCGGGAGGCTGACGCGGCGTGGGGGTACGTGCTGAGCGAGGGCGCGTGATGGTTGATTGCACAGTGATGACCTTTCATTGAACGACGAGATGGAATTCTAAACTCGCTCGTAGTACTTCAACAACGTCACGACCTTCTCCCGCTTCTGACGTGTGGCAACTTGCATAGGCGTCCAACCGCTCTTGCTAGCTTTGCGAAATTCCGCGCCCGCTTGGATGAGCAAGGCAACGATACCATCGTGCCCACTTTGAGCGGCTACGTAAAGCGGAGTGAAGCCGACCGAGCACGCTCGGTTCACATCCGCGCCTGCCTTTATGAGCTCCATGACGATGTGCGTGTGGCCATTTTGAGCGGCGGCGTACATAGGCGTAACGTTCTGGACGACGTTGTCGAGCGTTCCACAGGCGTCCCAATATGGTGATGCGGGCTTGTTCACATCAGCACCTGCTTCTATCAGTGCCTTCACCACCGCCGCGTGGCCATAGCAACCGGCGATGTGCAGAGCTGTCTGTTTATCATGAGTCAGACACTTGTTAACGTCCTCCCCGGACTCAAGGCGGGCCCTGACCGCGGGCACGTTGCCGTGCTTTGCCGCCCAGTACAACGGTTCAACGATCCGGCCCTGCTCTCCAAAGTGTGCCTTGATCTTCGCCTCCATCGACCGAACGCCGCCCGCGCTCCACACTGCGGCGTTGTACGCCTTGTTCACCTGCGCCAAGCTGAGCGTGTCCTTTATCTCGAGTTTTGGGAGTATCTCCGCTGCGAACACGTCCGGCAGCTTCACGGAGAGTGCCTCGAGAATGGAAATACCACCGCGCCGTAAGTACGTCACGGTATCGGACTCTGCCTCTTCTTGCTGCACATTTTGCGTGTCCATGGCGGCCTTGGAAGTGAACAGGGTGGCCCTCGGTCGTGGCTTTCGTGGGAAACTCTCGGAAAAGCCAAAGTGAGGTGACTCTCGGAAAGCCAAAAACTCCGATGAACGAACGAGCTCGCATTTCGATAGTGTCCGCCTTTGTAATACAATAAACGATTCAAGTCTAAAAGAACATCACCCACGCCAACAGCAGGTAGGCTATCACGCGTAACTCCCGTACGCGTACTGCCCACCCGGGTTCCTCACCAACCCGCCGCTCGGCTGATTCTTCTCGTTGACCTCGTTCAAAACCGCGTGCAACTCCCCTCTGTGAACGCTGTTACGATCCTTATCCATCGCGTAACACACAAACACCGCGTCCACCACGTTCAACACGATCATCGCGAAGAAGCTCATGACCACGAGGGAGATGATACCGGATAAGATCCCGACGAGACCCGCGTAGAGACCGGCGTTGGCGCTGAGCGTAGCGGAGAAAGTCGCGGCGGACAATAACCAAGTGGCGCACCCGAACCCGACGGCGATGACCAGCGACACGCCTTGTAAAATCATACCCGGGAACGTGTACGTACCGTACGCGGTGAGGAAGTTTCGGGAGAGTAAATCGGTAACGGACGCGGCGGCGTCGCAAAATGCTTGGCCCGTGATGGACGCTTGTAACATCGCGAATTTGGAGATGTACTCGATGACAGCGTAGATGCATTCGAGGCAGGTGACGAGCAGGCAGACCAGGATGTTATCCCTGTCCTCGCGCCGTAACTTCTCCGCCGCCTGCCGCGCAAGTTCCACCATCGTCAAGATGAACGAGCCGAAGCACACGGACCCGAACGACGGACCGAGGGCGTGGCCCAAGGCTCGGGTGACGCCACCCTTGAACTCCGTCGATCCGACTGGAGCGAAATACCACTGGCATATCGTACCTCCGATGACGAACAGCCTCGTCTCCAGCGCCACGGAGATGAACCAGATCCCGGATACCATCGCCATCGTCAGGTAGAAGGGCACCCAGCTGTCCACGTCCCACGCGCAGCTGTGATAAAACACAAAGTCAGTATGGGCAAACAGTCAGAGAACATAAAACACTCTCACCAGTCAACGTCCATCCCGTTGAAATCTTTGCAAATCTTGGAAGACGCATCCTGCGACACGGCTTCGTGAGAGACGGCGACGTGGCCGTTCATGTTCGCGAACATCATGAACGCGACGCACGGCGCGAGCCAGCAGAACGCCACCAGCTGCAAGCCCACGACGGCGGTGACGATGTGTGGGTTATCGCGCAAGCCTTGCGTCGCCACGGTGAGGAGCGAAGCCACCAGGTTCAGTTCGTCCCTCCACAGGTAAAACACAAACGCCGTGAGCGCGGTGAGGAGCGCGAAGATGATCGCCGGGACCGCGGCGCCCGCCGCCGCGAAGGATACCGTGAGCGCCGCCATGATGCCAACCTTGGCGTACACGA
>Ga0302114_10001432_pt1 | contig 15761 bp, 15 predicted proteins | sample AG5_Surface_MG_FD_203107 | JGI IMG/M metagenome (GOLD analysis project Ga0302114, IMG submission 203107) | Marine microbial communities from Western Arctic Ocean, Canada - AG5_Surface | ecosystem: Environmental > Aquatic > Marine > Oceanic | place: Canada: Western Arctic Ocean | collected...
AATTATTTTAATAGTAATATTAAAATGAAAGTGCTAGAGTTATTGATAATTGTATTGGTTATAGTGATAATATGTGTGGTTATATCGTGGTTTTTCAGTGGGTATATTTCTCACCACCTTCATATACCTTTTATCCTCGTATTCTTGATAGGTGTTTTATTCCCCCCGCTGTGGTGGCTTATGATGGGTTTAGCGGTATTGGTTTCATTAAGTCATCACCACGCCCATCCACCAGCCCCATATCCACCAGCCCCATATCCGCCACCCCCATATCCGCCACGCTAATAATATTTTATTCTTCCTCCGTCGATAATCTCTTGTGTCGTATAATACACCATACATGTGTGGGTCATGTGCGGTTGCTTTGTTCGTATGAATAACTGATACGGTATTTTACCTTCAAAGTTTTGAATGAGTAGTCCGCCGCCGCAAATTTTTATGGCCTTTAACAATCTACACCCCGCGGAATCGTCGATATTTCCCAAAATAACGTTCTCTACAACATAATGGAGGAACGTCGAACCACTGTAACCAAATCTCGTATTCAACATCCGTTTTAGTCCTCTAGGCTTCGTCATTATCAACTTTATAAATCCGTCCGGGTCATAAAGTGCCAGTTTATAGTAATTCATTTTTTTAAATATTGGTTAATATTTAAAATTCATTTCTTAGCTAATCTCACACATTTAAGTTAAGCTTGTTCATCCAATACGAGGAATAGAACACAAAGTCGTCTTCTGTGCTTAATTGGACAAGTTTAAGTTTAACTGTACCAGAAAATTTTTTATATTTACTGAGAAAGGCTCTGCTATCAGAAACAATACTGAATATTTCGTTAATTGCATAAACCTTGTTCTCTCTACCCTGAATACGTTCATATTCTAACAGCTTCTGATGGATGGTTTGCGCGGTATCTCGAAAATGACTGCTCCGAGTCGTACGGTGCTTTACGACTTCTAGCGGTTGACGACACAAGGGGCAGTTATCGTGATTCTCCTTCCACTTATCCAAGCAACTTCCGCAAAAGGAATGATCGCACACCAATGGGTACGGGTTCTTGGCCTTATCGATACAGATTGGGCAGATCGACATTTTGGGTTATTTCTACTGGGCGTTTTTATCTTCTTCTTCCTTTAAAAATTCAGTTTTCGTGTTCAAGTATATCCTTTATTTCATCATAATTCTCCGCCATCCTTCTTACCCCCACTGCTCTACTCAGATCATCCAACGTATCGTACCATTTATGAAAGTAGTGGAATCGAATCTCGCGGAGGCGCTTCAATCTCACATTGTACGATTCTTCGGTATAGTTGACTCCGTCTAAATACCACTCGTGTGTTCCGTCTTGCGTTGTGACCGCCGGACCCCCTTCTCTGTGGTATTTATCGTATTTATACCATTCTTCTTCGGCCGTTGTGTCAGTTAATCCATTTGGATTAGTGACCGCCGGACCGCCATCTCGGTGTCGCATCCCGTGACAAAACCATTCGGTTCTTCCGTCTAGCCTTACTACCGCCGGACCGCCATCCCTGTGTCTTAGCCCTTCAAGTAAAAACTCTTTTGTCCCATCCAAATTGTATCTAACTATCGGACAAAAACTTTCATAGTCGTCTTTATCGTATTCTTCACCCTCGTGCCACCACTCCACTTCACCGTTGGGTCTGACAACGGCGGGTCCATAATCACGGTGCCTGAAGTCTCCTTTCCACCACTCCTTTGTTCCATCTTCCAACATGGTGTATTCAGGTTCAAGAATTCCCACCTGTTCCATATTTTATAAAGTCAAAAATGAATTTTGAAATAATATTTCCATCCAAAATGAAGAAGTCAAGTAAAACTAAAATTTCTAGGTGGGACGATCTTAAGGGGTACGGGTGTTCGGAATACAATAAGAAAAAGGTCAAATCTAAAGGGAAACAGGGAAAAGGCCCTCCGATGTCTGCGGCATACTCGTGTAGCCGTATCAAACCGAACCTACGGATGGTCGATAGCCACTGGATTCGGGCGGAAATTCGGTGTTTTGGGGGGTTCTACGAAACCTGAGGATAACTAACAAGTACTTGATGGCGGCAATTTAGCAATAACCTATCACCGCGCAATCTAACCGTTTCCCGGCGTTCCCTGTGATTAAACTCTCATCGTCCTCACCGCGCCCCAAGTCGTCTTTGTTGACGTGTATGACGACCGATCTCCCCAATATACTATGCTTTCCGCGTAGAGTAATCAGACTATCAAAGAAGGTGACATTCACTACTCCGTCGACGGCTTTTACGTTCCCGAGATCACCAATGTGGCGGACGATATCTTTGCGCCCTCCGTGGGTCTTTTTGAACGGGTTGAAGTGCCCCTTGCACCCCATGCAGTCTGTCACGAGTAAGTTGCCCTTCTCGTGGATATGGAACCCGTGGAGACCATCCGGGAGGTTACATACTTCGACGTCCACTTTCACACCGCGGTTGGTTTCGGTGAATTTGACATATCCTGCTAATTTTTTTTGAAATACCGCAATAGCCGAAATTTTACTAATATATTATTATTAAAATGTCATCGGTTGAGTTGCAAACTATATTAGAATTATTGTATTCAATAGAGCCAGGTATAGGCGATAAGATAAAGGCGAATGTAGTATCGGAAATTTATGCAACAAGCAAAGAGGATGAAAATTTTAAGAAATTATACAATCCATCTCCCTCGAGATTGACTATCCTGCACATACCCGAGGGGACAACTAAAATAGATAACGGCGCCTTTGAGGAATGCGCCGGACTGACCGAGGTCCACTTCCCGGATTCGCTCATCGAAATTGGAGTGAAAGCATTTGTTGGATGCTATCAATTGACCAAGCTCCACTTTCCGTCTTCACTCAAGAAAATCGGAGAATATGCCTTTATGGATTGTGATCATTTGAACAAGGTCCACTTCCCTTTTTCGCTGAGAGAAATCGGACGCGGTGCGTTTCAGGGGTGTAATAGATTGACCAAGATCCGTCTCCCTTTTTCACTCAACGCAATAGAGGGAGACACATTTGGGGAATGCACCGAGTTGTCCGAGGTCCACTTTCCGGCTTCACTCGAGAAAATTCGAGAATATGCCTTTTATAAGTGCTCCAAATTAATGAGGGTTAATTTCCCGAGTAACAGTGTCCTTACCGAAATTGAGTTTGGTGCCTTTCTTGGATGCAACGGGTTGACCGATGTCCATTTCCCTGATTCACTCGACAAAATAGGCGATGAAGCCTTTAAGGGTTGCACCAGTTTGACCACGCTCCAATTCCCAGATTCACTAGTCGAAATCGGACATGGTGCCTTTGATGGGTGCATCCTCTTATCCGAAATATTGGGACAATGATCTTTAAACAAAAAAACTTTAGTATAATTCTCGTTTTATTAATATATTATTATTAAAATGTCATCGGTTGAGTTACAAGCTATATTAGAATTAATGTATTCAATAGAGCCAGGTTTAGGCGATAAGATAAAGGTGGATGTAGTATCGGAAATTTATGCGACAAGCAAAGAGGATGAAAATTTTAAGAAATTGTACAATCCATCTCCCTCGAGATTGACTATCCTGCACATCCCCGAGGGGACAACTAAAATAGATAACGGCGCCTTTGAGGGATGCGACGGGTTGACCGATGTCCATTTCCCTGATTCACTCACCACAATCGGGGAGGATGCCTTTGAGGGATGCACCGGGTTGACCGAGGTCCACTTTCCGGATTCGCTCACCAAAATTGGGGATACTACCTTTCAGGGGTGCACCGGGTTAATCGAGATACATTTCCCGGACGATAGCGCGCTCACCGAAATCGGGGTGTATGCCTTTAAGGGTTGCATCGGGTTGACCACGCTCCATTTCCCGGCTTCTCTCACCACAATCGAGGATGGCGCCTTTGAGAATTGTACCCGTTTGACCGAGATCCATTTCCCGGCTTCCCTCACCACAATCGGGATTGGTGCCTTTATCGACTGCACCGGGTTGACCGATGTCCATTTCCCGCACGACATTGCCCTTACCACAATCGAGGAGAACGTCTTTCAGGACTGCACCGGGTTGACAGAGCTCCACTTCCCGCCGTCGCTCACCACAATCGAGGGAGGTGCCTTTCAGGAGTGCACCGGATTGACCGAGGTCCATTTCCCGCGCGACAGTACCCTCACCACAATTGGGGATTATACCTTTTATGAGTGCACTGGGTTGACCGAGGTCCATTTCCCCCCGTCACTTGTCGAAATCGGGGAGTGTGCCTTTTTTGGATGCACCGGATTGACCGAGGTCCACTTCCCGTACGACAGTGTCCTTACTATAATCGAGAAGGAAGCCTTTCAGGAGTGCACTGGGTTGACTGAGCTCCATTTCCCGCCTTCACTCACCGAAATAGAGGGAGACGCGTTTTGGGGTTGCTCCAAATTAACGAAGGTTAATTTCCCGAGTAACAGTGCCCTTACAGAAATCGAATCTGGTACCTTTGTTGGGTGCACCGGGTTGACCGATGTCCATTTCCCTGATTCACTCGTCAAAATAGGCGATGAAGCCTTTAAGGGTTGCACCAGATTGACCACGCTCCACTTTCCACCTTCACTTGTCACAATTGGACATGGTGCCTTTGATGGGTGCATCCTCTTATTCGAGGTTTATTTCTCATCTGAATTACCATCTGATGAACGGGGTAATCGTATACATCACGACGAGATTGGAGAGGGCGCATTTAATGGGTGGTCTTCGTCAGAAATAACTCGTTTACAAAAAACATCGCCCTTTGGGATATTTGAAATAGATTAGATGTTCGGTGTAGAAAGGGTTATAAAGTGAAGTAATTTACAATCGATTGTAAATTACAAAGTTATCGCCAAGAACGTGTCCAAACTCTCCAAAGCCACTCTGAACCAACCGCATTTCTGGTAGATAAGGTAACGATCTTCTGGCTCCAAGCCATCGTATACGCCATCGGAATGGACCTTGGGGTTGTACAAGTAGGTTTTGTCAACATGTTTCCCGCACCGGTTCTTTTCGCTCCCCTTGTTGTTGTAAGAGAACTTGCTCGCGTGTTTACATTGCATTGTCCCGGTCTTAGTTTTAAGGCATACACACTTACCAGGCTGAACAGGAATCAGCGCATCTCCCGAGAACTTACAGGCTTCGACCCAGCGTTCGATCTTGCTTACCTTCTTCATAACGTGGTCTACCTTCATGTCGATGTACCTCACCAAATCGCAATCCTCGAAGGACCCCCTATGTTGCATCATAATATCGTAAATCTCGGTTCTCATAGCATCCTTTTTTAGTTCCAGTGTAAGATTCCCGTTCTCCGAAGTTGCGTCGAGTGAAGATACAAGCCTATTCGCAATATTCTTGTAAAGCGAGTCGGGGTCCTTGTAGTATTCGGGGAGCGCCGTGTTGCTGTTGATGTCCTTGAACCCCTCAAACCTCTCTTCGTTCGATTGGTAATCGATGAGTTGTATTCTGAACTTAAGCCTATCGAACAGCTTGAAAGCGTGGCACCGATGCTGTCCGTCAATTATGACGGGATTCCTCCCCGAAACGGTCCCAATCGTTACCTGTTTATTCGGGAATGAACGACCTAACTCTAAAACGTGCTGTATGTTTTCTTCGATTTCGGAGACCTTACCGGTGTCGATAGACCTGTTTTTCTGCCAAAGGAGATCCGACAATTTAAAACGGGTAAAGAAAGCTTGACTAGTCGTACATAGAGAAAGGATATTGTTGTCATCGTCGTGGAGTTGAAAAACGTCTTTGTTCTCGGTGTAGAAGGGGTTGCTCATTATGGGACGTTTTTTATGAGTAGTTTTTGGTTTATTTTTCAGTTACCGAAATTGAGTGCGATGGATGGTTATGAAGAATTGATTAAAGATTTTTATAAATAAATATAGATATGGACTTCGTATATCAAATCGATAATTTACTTACACCAGAAGAATGTAAGGAATATATAGATATGTTCAAACAAACCGAATTGATTGAAGATATAGACGATAAACATAGGAAATATCATCGCATTCAGTTTTATGACCAAGAACTGGCTGATAAATTATATATAAAAATCAGAAGATATCTATCAAATAAACTTAAAAAAATTGCGGATGGCATGAATGGTCATATTCGGCTTTCCAAGTATGACCCTAAACAGTTCTTTGGAATCCATAAAGATGGTATTAATTTTGATAAAACCAATAAACGACGAATGAGTTACGCTACACTAAATATTTTCTTAAATGAAGATTTTGAAGGAGGTTCAACCACATTTTATACGAAAGACAAGAAAACAGTGAAATTCGTTTGTAAACCTAAAATGGGGAGCGGGGCATTCTTCTATTCGCAACAATTCCACGAAGGGAATAAAATAATATCAGGAAATAAATATTTATTGAGAACCGATTTTATGATTAATCATAACAAGAAATAATGTTTTACATATGGAACTGCACATTATCGTGGAATTTATCACGGAATCTGTCTCTAAACTCGACAGAGCAGTGGATGTCGGTCAACCCAGTGCACCCATCAAAGGCATCTTCTCCGAGTTTGGTGAGAGCACTATCGTGAGGGAAATGGATCTCGGTCAATCCAGTGCACCCATCAAAGGCTTTACTCTCGATCGCTGCGAGTGAAGGCGGGAAATGGACCTTGGTCAGTCCGACGCATCTCATAAAGGTGCCACCCCATATTTTGGTAAGGGCAATGTCGTGCGGGAAGTGGACCTCGATCAACCCGGTGCACCCATCAAAGACATCACCCCCCATCGTGGCGAGTGAAGGCGGGAAGTGAATCGTAGTCAACCCAGTGCAACTCCTAAAGGCGCCATCCCCGATTTCGGTAAGGGTACCGTAATACGGGAAATGGACCTCCGTCAACCCGGTGCACCCATCAAAGGCACCGCCCTCGATTTCGCCGAGTGAAGCTGGGAAGTTGACCTCGGTCAACCCGGTGCACTCCTTAAATGCGTAAGCCTCGATTATGGTAAGCGATAGAGGGAAGTGGATCTCGGTCATCCCGGTGCATCCAAAAAAGGCGTCTTCACCGATTGAGGTGAGTGCACTATTGTAGGGGAAGTGGATCTCGGTCAATCCGGTGCACTCATAAAAAGTATTCGTCCCGATTGTGGTGAGTGAAGGCGGCAAATGGATCTCGGTCAACCCGGTGCACTCCTGAAAGGCGAATTCGATTGTGGTGAGAGACGACGGTAAGTGGACCTCGGTCAACCCGGTGCACCCCTGAAAGCCCCCCTCGATTGCGGTGAGAGACGACGGTAAGTGGACCTCGGTCAACCCGCTGCACCCATCAAAGCCCCCCTCGATTGCGGTGAGAGACGACGGGAAGTGGACCTCGGTCAACCCGCTGCACCCATCAAAGGCGCCGTACCCGATTTCGGTGAGCGAATCCGGGAAGTGGACCTCGGTCAACCCGGTACACTCAAAAAAGGCTTCTTGTCCGATTGTGGTGAGGGACGGCGGGAAGTGGAGCTCGGTCAACCCGGTACACTCAAAAAAGGCGTCTTCTCCGATTGCGGTGAGCGAAGCTGGGAAGTTGACCTCGGTCAACCCGGTGCACCCATCAAAGGCGTTATTCTTTATTGTGGTAGTACCGAGTGGGATACTAAGGATAATCATTACATTTTTGACGTATTTCTTGATAAACTCGGGGACAGATTTGCTAGTCGCGGTGATTTCCACAACGACCTGGTCCATAATATTATCGTACAGGTCCAGTTCATGACCTTTTAGTGCCATCATGAATTCACGTAGTGGCGGCGACGGGATTAGGATTTGTTGATTTGCCATTTTAATATTAATATAATTGAATTTATTTGTGAAACAGTATCTGATTGTGGTGTTCGAACCGATGTGACATGGAACGTGCATTATATTATCTATTTAAGTATTTAGTTTATAAAATGGAACCGAAGCTTGATTTTTCTGATGTTCTCGTTACCCCCAGATCGTCATCGGTGGGGTCGAGACAAGAGGTGTATCTAACCAGGACGTTCAAGTTCAAGTACAGTCCATACAGCCTTGAATGTGTCCCCCTTATGGCTGCCAACATGGACACGGTCGGTAGCATCGAGATGATGCGGGCATTGTCCAAATGCGGTGTGTTCACCTGTCTCCACAAGTTCATAACACTGGATGAGTTCAGGGATAATGCGGAATTTATGAAGGGTCACCTCGATTTCTTTGCTGTGACAATCGGGTATTCCGCTTCCGAGATTGACTGGCTAGCGTTGGTGAACGATATAATAGACTTCAAGGTCATATGTATCGACGTGGCGAACGGCCACCTTCAGGGATTTGTGAGGTTCTGTAAACAGATCCGTGATCTGTACCCCGAAAAGATCATCATCGCCGGTAACGTGTGTACTCCAGAGGGGGTGGAGGCGCTGATCACGGACGGCCAGGTCGATGTGGTGAAGTGCGGGATCGGTGGTGGAAGCGCGTGCACAACCAGGATCAAGACGGGGGTCGGGTTTCCCCAGTTTTCGGCCGCGGCAGAGTGCTCAAAGGTCGCCCGAGAACTCGGGGCGTCAATCGTGAGCGACGGTGGGATCACATGTCCCGGGGACGCGGTCAAGGCGTTTGGGGTCGGGGCAGACTTTGTGATGATCGGTGGTCAGTTTGCCGGGCACACTGAAACGCCGGGGGAGATAATAGAAGAGAACAACAAGTTCTTCAAGGAATTTTATGGGATGAGTTCGGAACGCGCTATGACCAAGAACTACGGAGGGAAGAAAGCTTACCGGACCTCGGAGGGCAGGTGCATGAAAATACCGTACAAGGGCGATGTTTCGGACACGTTGTCCGATTTTCTGGGAGGTATACGGAGCGCTTGTACCTACACCGATTGTAAAAATATCGAGGCGATGACCGGTGGGTTAGACTTTATCCGGGTCAATCACCAGTACAACCAGAGCTTGTTACGTTAATTTTTAAATAAAATTTAAAAATTTTTATTTCAACCGAGCGTCAAAGTCCAGCATCCCCGTCCCCGAATCGCCGATTCTGGACAGTTGGGCTATATACTTCGCAATCTTGTTTTGGGATTTCAGCTGCTCGTCCAAGAATTTTGATATGTAATCTGAAAAATGGACATCGTTTTCTTTCTCCGCCAACTCGCGAAGCCCCAACAATGCGGTGTACACGCTCTGTTCCATTGTAAGCATCAGATTAAAGGCGTCAAGGACGTCTTGTGAACGACGATTACTAGAGGGAACAAAACTTGTGGGGACAGTGCAACTTCCAATACACTCCAATGTAACCGTACCGCCCCTCAAATTCTGGTATTCCATCATGCTGTGAGCATGATCTCGTTCCTCTTCGCTCTCTTTAAGGAAATAGTTTGCCACGTGCGGCAATGCGACATGGTCTCTGTCAAAGTGAGACCATAGAAAGTGATACTGAAGCGATGCCTCGTATTCGAGTCCGATCTGTTTGTTGAGCGCCCTTTCACAATCGGGAGACCAGTTTTCCATTCTGCAGATGCTCATTTATGAATAAGTTTCTTTATATAAATTTAAGTAATTATACTTAAATTTGTCTCGGGCATATAATTTTGTTAAAATGAACGTAACAGCATACTACCCCCATCATTACCAAACCAACCGTCACGACCACTACCGTCGCGTCTAACCCTTCCCCGACATCGATGCCGGTTATGTTCATTTTAAGTTGTAAATAATCTGTTCGATATTTTCTTCACACGTCACCTCGTTTCCGTTTTCGTCGATAAAGAACGAGGTTGTGTTCTTTGTTCGCTTCTGTTTGTGTATCTTCTCCTCCTCTTCGACCTTCAGGATGCTAGAGTATTTATTCAGCGCAAGTTGGTATTTCTCTCTGTCCAGTTTTTGGATGGTTTCCTCCAATATCAAAAAAAGGAACACTGTCTCCCCGTATTTGTTAAATCGGTTATTGAGCCCTGACGCATACCTTTTGACGTTTTCGGGGGTGTCGCCCAGCGCAAAGAAAAAATTCTCGAGAGAAATATCGTATTTGATCGCGGCTTCGGCGAGCTTGGAGGCATTAGTAGCGGCGATTATCTTCTCCTTGTACTCGGCTATCTCTGAGTCTATCAGGTATCGATGGTTAGAGTTCTTCTTGAATCGACGTTTGCGCTTGCTCCCAGAAATTCGTTCAGACACAACAATATACCCCTTTTCGAGGGTTTTTTGGTGCCGCGCAATCTCGTTCTTACACTCCTTAACCCGTTTACACCTGCCTTGCAGTTTCTCGAGTATCTCGAGACACCCATTTATCTTTGCCTTAAAATTTGAAAGTTCTTCTTGCTTCTTCTTTTGTTTACCCTCGTAGTCAGCGACCTCTTTCTCGTATATGAGGGAAGTGTTGTCAAAACACTCATTGTTCTCGATATACCCGTGCAACCGGTCGATGAGGGTGATATTATGAGTCTCATTGTACTCGAAGGTACTCCAACTGTTGAAACGACAGAGTCTGTCTATTTTCTTCTTCAAATTGTGTGCAGGCGTTTCCGTGAAGAGGAGTTCCCTCCCGTTCGGGTGGGGGTAGTAGTAGGTCCGCACCATTTTATTTAGTTTTTTATTATAAAAATTTCATTTATGTTTTACTCCGTGGCTACACCAAGGGATGCCCATCGCCGGCCACAGTACCTACGGGGCGCATAGATACACCGTCAATTATCCCTAAATCTCGGAGGTCAGGGAATCCGAAACGAACGGCGAAATTATAAGAGAGCAAAGACGGGTCCCGTATAACCCGTTTACCCATAAGAACGCGAGGGATATCGAATCCTTTACGATTACACATTTTTTGTATAGTTCGATTCAATAATATAGGTCGCTCGATTACGCTGTTTTCGGGGTATCTAAACTGAAAAACGCCGTTTACTCGCCCACCTTTTGTTGTTCCCGTATACATGTCTCGGTCTTTAACCCTCGCTGCGATACCTCTCATGGCGGCAGAATGTACAATGAAAGTCTCCTTTCCCGAAGGCCAATGAGACGGCATAGAACGAATGAGAAACGTGTAGATTTTATGGTCAACCCATTCCATGCCATAGGTTTCACCCTCGTAGTAACCTTTATGGGGGTAATGATGTCCAGAAGTCCTCGGGGTTGTTAACAGATTCCCTAGTCTTGTTTGTAGTTTCCAAAAATCGTTATGTGGTTTCTTGGCGGCCTCTTCTTCCCGGAATATGTCCAAATATAACCCATAACCCGCCTCGTCTCCGGTAACCCCTCTCGAAACACCGTGCGGTAAGGCTGTATTGAATAGTATGTAATGATTCTTCGGACAAAGCGTCTCCACGGGTACCATTAACTTACCAACTTCAGTGCGCCAAAAATCCGGTTTCAATTTAAGGAAAAATTTATTGTTAAGATTAACCTTGTTCTTATTTTGACGGCGATCTAGTTTTGCGGCTTCAACCATTTCCGTGTATGGTAAGTGAGCGTCGTTTGGTGATTTTTGGTTAATAAACGAAATACCGGCAAACCCTCTAGGTTGACCACAAGGGCAGATAAACCCGATATAATCGGTGAGATCCTCCAACGCGCGTCCTGTCTGTTGTCCCTCCCAATGGTAACTCAAGTCAGATAAACGGCTAGCGGTGCCGGTGAATTTTTTACGATATGACATCCGATTGTTACCAAGTTTATACCGGGGGCCCGGAAAGATATCCTCCAGTTCTGTCGCAAATTCTTCACCAAGTATTATATGCGCGTCAGTTCCGTACCGATTCACCATCCCGGAGTTCATACCCATCGGGTTTTGTTTATTCTGTAAATTTGCGAAAATATGCCCCCCGACAGAACCTACCCCTTGAAACATTTGTTCCCTTGATTGATTTTGTTGCGTTTTGGTGGCATTCTCTGCAGGTATAGGAAATTTATTTATACCAGATATTTGTTTTCTGGTATACGGTACAAAAACAAACGGTACACCGGTTAACATCGCATCTACGCCACTTTGTAAATCGGGGTAACAATAATCCTTGCCTTCTGGGTGCGTTGGTGATACTTTTGGGGCAGTTGGTGATACTTTTGGGGCAGTTGGTGATACTTTTGGGGCAGTTGGTGATACTTTTGGGGCAGTTGTTCTCATTTTTCTTAACACTTCTTTACCCTTAATGCTATCGCGATTGACGCATCTCTTGGATTCCGGATTACGGATTTTAGTAGACGGACAAGGTCTTTTTCTATCTAAAGTTAATGTATCTATTAACTGTTTTTTCGTATACGATGGCACCACGGGTAATCTTGACAGAATTTCTCTTCCCTTTTTGCCTTTTCTAATGACGCATCTCTTAGTTTCTGGGTTCCGGATTTTTTCAGGAGAACACGGTTTTTTCTTGTCTATTACTTCAATTTGTGATAATTGTTCATTAGAATACGGGTTATACATTTTATATTATAATATTATAAATTCAGCTGACAAGTAAAATGAATAACTAATTATAAATAAAAAAAATAAAAAATGGTGGCTATCGGAATCGATCTCGGAACAACTTATTCTTGTGTTGGCGTCTTTCAGAACGGAAAGGTTGAAATCATCGCAAATGACCAGGGAAATCGGACCACTCCGTCCTATGTGGGTTTTACCGACCAAGAACGTTTGGTGGGTGACCCTGCCAAGAATCAGTGCGTTGTCAACCCGGTCAACACTGTTTTCGACGCTAAGCGGCTCATCGGAAGATCGGTCAGTGACCCGATCATCCAAAAGGACCTCGAGCACTGGCCCTTCGAGGTCGTCGGTCGCGACGGGAAATGCTTTATCAATGTTCAGTACAAGAACGAGAAGAAAGAGTTTCACCCTGAAGAGATTTCGTCAATGGTGCTCCAGAAGATGAAAGAGACTGCCGAGGCCTATCTCGGGACCGATGTCAAAGATGCAGTGGTGACCGTCCCGGCGTATTTTAACGATTCGCAGCGCCAAGCCACCAAAGACGCTGGGGCGATCGCGGGCCTTAACATTCTGCGGATCATCAATGAGCCTACGGCTGCCGCCATCGCCTATGGACTTAACAAGAAGACGGACATTGAACAGAATATCTTGATCTTCGATTTGGGTGGCGGTACTTTCGACGTGTCCATCCTGAGCATCGATGACGGTGTTTTTGAGGTGAAGGCTACCGCCGGTGATACTCACCTCGGCGGCGAGGACTTTGATACTCGGTTGGTGCAACATTTTGTACAAGAGTTTAAGCGGAAGCATAAGAAGTTGATCACCGAACCGCGCCCTCTCCGGCGATTGCGTACCGCCTGTGAAAAGGCGAAACGGACCCTGTCATCCTCTACCACAGCAAACATCGAACTCGACGCGCTACATGAGGGTGTCGATTTTTACTCTAGTATCTCTCGGGCCAAGTTTGAGTCGCTATGCAATGACCTATTTAATGGATGTCTGCGCCCAGTTGATCGCGTCTTGCTTGATTCCAAAATGTCCAAGGCCGATATCCACGAGGTTGTAATGGTAGGAGGATCTACTCGGATTCCGCGCGTCCAGACCCTTATTTCAAGTTTTTTTAATGGGAAGACGCTCTGTAAAGAGGTGAACCCCGACGAAGCGGTGGCCCATGGCGCCGCTGTTCAGGCAGCCATTCTGTCGGGCGACGGTGACGATATGACCAATGAACTCCTCTTACTCGACGTGGCCCCGCTGTCGCTCGGTCTAGAGACTGCCGGTGGTGTCATGACCAAGATTGTGGAACGGAACACGACCATCCCCACCAACAAGAAGCAGACATTTACGACTTATTCTGATAACCAGCCTGGTGTTCTGATCCAGGTGTTCGAGGGTGAACGTGCGATGACCAAGGACAATAACATGCTGGGGAAATTCGAGCTTACCGGTATCCCACCAGCTCCACGCGGGACACCCCAGATCGAGGTCAGTTTTGATATTGACGCTAACGGGATTATGAATGTGAGTGCTGCTGATAAGTCGTCCGGTAAGGTTGAGAAGATTACCATCACCAATGACAAAGGGCGCTTGAGTGAGGAGAACATCGAACGGATGGTTGAAGAGGCCGAACGTTTTAAGGAGGAGGACGCGAAATTGAGACGTTGTGTCGAGGCAAAGAACAAATTGGAGGGGTATCTTTACCAGGTAAAGGGGGCTCTGGGTGACGAAAGTGCCAAAATCAAAATTCCTGACGATGGTCGCGAGCGGGTGATAGGCGATGTTGATACCGCAATGACTTGGCTTGATTCCCATCCCTCTGAAGAGGAGAAGGTCTATGAAGACAAGTTCAAAGAGATAGAAGACAAGGCGTCTCCTGTTATGCAGCTTCTACATGAGCAACCGGCAGCGGCGCCTGATCTGGGGAACATGGATGTGGGTACAAGTGGTGTAGAGGAAGTGGATTAGATTGTTCCAGTTGATATAATTAATAAAATTTATTAATTAATATTATAAGGTTAGAATATAAAATTTTTATACATATGTATATTTTGTTATCATCTTCAATAGAATATCGCCATGGCACTTATTCGGTTTACACCAGGACCCCTATTGCCTTTATGTTACGAGCACGGTAACTCGTTTGAAACTGAAACTGAAAAATAAGTTATAATCTTAAAAAAGATGGACGGTAGCACATTGGTGGATATCTTGGAACTTACCGAGAAGATGTAGAGTCAATGTTTAGTGAAACATATACGTCCAAAACACCTCTTTGAGAGCATTATGGTTTCCGTTAATGTATACATCATCCTGCGAATCGTTTGTCAAAATTTTCTCGAATACTTCTTCGTAATTTTCGTACATAGTTCCTGACAACTCTACGTTTAATCCTCTTTTTCGAACTTCCTTTTTAAGATTCTCTTTCGAAGCAACAAGATAGAACATATTGGTAATATAACTAATTCCGATAGAATCTCGAGTATACGGGTTTATTTTGGTTGTTATCATGTTGTTGAATTCTGGGTAATTAAAAATAAAATAAAAACCCCCGATAAATAATATCATTACGTCGTCGTGGTTGTAATGATCGACCTCGGTATATACGTTATTAAGATAACTACCTCCTTCAGAATTGTTCCCCACCTTTCCAAAATATATCCTCGAGTTTATAGATTCTTTATTCTTCTGTATTGTCTTTTCAATAGTGTTGACGATTTGTTCTTCCGCCGATAACATAGAGATACATTTTGGTGTTAATGTGCCTATGGAAAAAACAGGAAACCCCAACAAATAAGAGGTCATCCTTTCGGGTAAAACAGACAACAAAAGATTTGTCGCCGTGAATGATTCTCTAACATAATGTTCTGGGATATAGCATTCGGGAGACAGTTTTACAAATTTCATGTAGGTTTTTATAATTTCGGCGTACGGGTAATTCTCAAAAACGTATTTAGTAAAATCGTACAATTGTGGTTCTATACAGACATTATAATAATCTGACGCTTGGACCTTCAGATATAAAAGACGTGAGTGTATTTGCTGCAAGATATCTTTCATTTGGTCATTATAAGTTATATTGTAAGAAGTGATGAATTTATCGGTATTAATATCGACAATTACGCTCGTCTTTATATTGTAATCCCCATATGTCATCTTCCACTGAGGGTCCCACTTCGTACTTGTTTGTTCAATCTCGTAGCTCGTCAAAATCAAATTATCTGTTATAAACGATACTAGAGTACTAAACTTTCCGTTAAAAATACTACATTTTGTTTTGTCTATATTAGTCACCGACAACAGGTACCCATCGATAGAGTAAGAAATCTCGTTTAATATGAATATCTTTACTAATAGTGGGTTATCGAAACC
>Ga0302114_10001433_pt1 | contig 15760 bp, 17 predicted proteins | sample AG5_Surface_MG_FD_203107 | JGI IMG/M metagenome (GOLD analysis project Ga0302114, IMG submission 203107) | Marine microbial communities from Western Arctic Ocean, Canada - AG5_Surface | ecosystem: Environmental > Aquatic > Marine > Oceanic | place: Canada: Western Arctic Ocean | collected...
GAAGGGAAGGGAAGGGAAGGGAAGGGAAGGGAAGGGAAGGGAAGGGAAGGGAAGGGAAGGGAAGGGAAGGGAAGGGCTCACCTCACTCAAACTCAAACTCAAACTCACAATATTATATTTTTTATCTCAGTTGGACCAATCGTTGACACCATCACCGGCCTGTTAAGGACAATGTCAACTCAAATCATTGAAGGAAAGGAAAAGATGGAGATTGCGATTGGCGGGGGTGTTGACCAACTTGAGGGCTTCCAGAACATGACCGGAAACATGATGACAACGATCGACGATTTGGACGAACAGTTGGAAGAGTACGACGAAATGAGGAAGTTGGGCGTTTTGGCCATCTTTGCGGTGGCATTAGTTTGTATTTTCTTCGGCTTGCTCGGAATCTTTGCGTACTTCACACCGTGCAAGGGAGATGACATTCTCATCTACCTGTTCAATCTGACGTGGTTCTTCGGAATTTTCGTGGTGACGCTCTCGTTCTTAATTGGTGGAACGCTTCTTTTTGTCAGGTGAGCCCCCGTAGCACAGCACATCACACCACAGCACAGCACATTCTTCTAACAAATCTTTTTTCAGCGTCGCGTTTTCCGACGTCTGCCAGTACATGGACATTGCCACCCAGGACTTTGTTCCCTACCTCCCGGGAATGGCATCCACGGGAGCCAACGCGTGCTTCCAGAACGTTCCTCTTGTCGAGGCGTTCGGCATGCAGAACCAGACCAACTTCCAAGCCCAGGTGGACGAAAAATTGGCCGATATGCAGGATCAGGACATTGGAGAGTCATTCGGGGCTGTCAGTGCGCCAATCAACAACATCACGGAATTGATCGAAGATATGGATCTGAGTGAATTGTTCACTGGACTTAATGCACTTACCAACTTCGTAGGAAAAAAAGACCCCGACAGTACCGATCAGGCGCTAGTGGCGGTGTTTTGCCCCTTCGATTTTGCACTAGCTGACGAGAACATGCAGATCCCGTGGGAGGGAAAGATTGGAAACGCAGGATGGACAAACGCCGGGAATGCTTTCACTGCCGACTTGATTGGCTTGGCGAGAGAGGGAACTGAAACAAACAATGCTTACATGGCGAGGGTCTTCACTATCGGAGGAATTTGCGGCTTGGGCAGTAACGAGCACATCAATAACGGAGTAATCGGTGAGGGAATTCCTCCCGACGCCCCAAATGCAATTTCAACGGATGGTTCAAACACTCCAGTCTGCGAACCTGATTGCAGTAATAACTCCCAGTGCGATACTGACTGCAGAAGTTATACTGCGCAGCCGGCGGATTGCGGCGGCGCCAACCCGTTTACGTACGATAAATTCAACCCTGATGGCAGCGTCATTCCAGGACAGACACCTGCTTTGTCAAATAGCTACTGCACCACTGGTGCAGACTGCGTCTTTAGGCCGTGCGTCGCCTTTATCTCAGGACCAGATGCTGAAACCCCTGGCTTGATTAGCGGAACCGGCGACCTTGTTGGCTTGTACCCAGTGACAGTGAACTTGCTGGAGATGCAGCGGGACATGCTGCTTGACTTGGGCACCACGGAGACCAAGGGAGTGGCCCCGTCATCAAGGTTTCTGGCGTTGGGCTACACACAGAATGTGTTTGGCTTGTTGGATAGTTATCAGGGAAAATTGCAAAACACGTTTGACAGCTTGTTGGGGATCGTCAACACCGCAGTGGGAGACATTCTGCAGCAGATTTCGAACTTCTTGTGCAACGTGAACTGCGGGTTCGTCGGTGCGTTGTGGGGAGACGTCTATAATGATATCTGCGTGAGCATGCTCGGAGGTCTGCTGCAGATCAGTCTCAGCCTGTGGCTGTTGGCTGTGTTCATGTTCTTCAGCTCGGTGTTGGGCGCGATCCTGGTTGTGAGGATGAGGGGAATCGCTGTCGACGAGGCCTTGGAAGGGGAGGGCGGCGTGAGCGAGAGTGGAGAAGAGAGTGTGGATGGGCTGGAGATGAAGTCGGTGTCCTTGGACTTGTACAACTGAGGTGTTATTTAAATAAATTGCTATTCTTTATCTGGCTAACTACAATCTTGATTTCGTTTCTAATTGTTTACTGATCGCTGTAACCATTTTCTCTGGAAGGAAGGGACGCTTGTAAAGCTGGTTCGCTCCATCACAGATCAGATTTGAACCTGATACAAACTCGGCCGACTTGGAACACAAAAAAACGACGAACTGGGCTATGTCATGTTTTGTTCCTTGCCGGCCGACTGGAATTTGCTCTTTGACCATTTTTTCTATTTGGGCGGCCTTCATTGATCCCGCTGGTGCGAGCTTCGTCATTCCAGGTGTATCTGCAATTGGGCCCGGAGCCAACGAGTTTACGCGGATGGCATATTTGCCCCATTCTAAAGCCAAGCTACGGGTCATGCTATCTATTTCCGATTTGGCCGCAGACGCGTGCACTTGCCACCACGTGGCAGGGAGGTGAAGGGTCGCGGAAATGTTCACGATCTTCCCTCCATTGGGGGAAAGCTTGAGGTACTGGAAGCAGGCTCGAGCCATATTAAAGGAGCCAACAAGGTCAATATCTATCACAGTCTTGAAAGCGTTCGATGAAATTTGATTAGCTGCAGCAAGAAAATTGCCAGCCGCCGAATTGATCAAAATGCTCACGAAGCCATGTTGGGATGCAAGGGATTTTACTACCTTCTCGCAATTCTCGTACGATCGAACATCACAGAAGTGGTAGGAGGAATTTGCTATTGTCCTGCAAGCTTCCTTGAGAACGTTCTCGCGCCGACCAAGAATCATGACGTGTCGGCAGCCATGATCTGCAAGCTGCTTCGCAATCTCAAGTCCAATTCCTGATCCCCCTCCAGTTACTATTGCCACGTCGCCGTCCAAGCTTTGGGGAAGGAAGACACTCATTGTGTGAGTGTGAGTGAGTGAGTGAGTGAGCGTCTTTTTGTTTTTTCTGAGTGAAACATTGGCACATTGGAGCGAATGGCATTATGCATATGCCATAACATCGATGTAAGCATATTGATATCCTCAGTTTCTTGCACACACGGGGCATGTCTGAATTCAACCTATTTGGCTTTGGGGAAGCAACATTCACAGATGCACCAATCACCAATGAACTACCAATAAGATCAGAGGAGAATGGCGTTATGGCCTTCCACGCCGGAGTTGAAATGAAGTTACTGGTTCACCTTAAGACGCACCTAGAACCTGGATCGTCCACATCTTTGGTGCTGTCTAAAATCGACGAGTTCTGCTACCAAACTCACTGGATGATGCATGTTGGAAATGAGAAGCGTGAGATCCTCTCCTCCGCACTGAAAACAGCTCTCCTCACCACCACAACCAACACCCCTTTTCAAATCCTCGAATTTGGCACTTACTGTGGTTACTCCTCGGTGCTATTCTGCGAGCTCTTAAATTTCCTCTCCCCCGGCCGACCGTATAAAATCATTACCATCGAAATAGACGAAAAAAACGCAAGCATCGCCCGCCAAATACACAGTTTAGCTGGAGTTGGCAATTTTGTCGAGGTTGTCACTGCAAGCAGCGTTCAAGCTGCTCTCACAACCATCTCCAAATCAATTTTGTTTGATTTCTTGTTTGTGGATCATGACAAAGATCTTTACCTTTCGGACATGCTCCACGCTGTACGTGATCTAAAAATCATGAGATCGAAGGCTGTGGTTTGCGCGGACAACGTGATAATGGGGGCAATAGATGACTACCGAGACTTCTGCGCGAGCGACAAAGGCAAACAAATTTTCAGCTCCACTGAAACGAAGAAATCGTTTATTGAATACTCGAAGAACGAGCGAAACGACACCACCAACAGATACAAGCCGGAAGAATATGTAGATGGAGTGGAGGTGTCAAAAATCAAATAATCATCAAATTTGTTCCTATTTCAAAAGATTTTGTCTCACTCTTTCATTTCCTCCTCTTCCTCTTCCTTCTCCTTCTCCTCATCTTCCTCATCTTCCTCGTCTTCTGGATAACTCTCCAACCCCTCCAACAGTGCCCTGTACTGGTCCGCCAACTTGCTCTTCCTCCCAGCGTTCTTCTCCAATTTTGCCCACTTGTCGATTTGGTCTACCAATTCGGCCTTCCGCAACCGGAAGTGGTCCTCAACCACACTCTTGAACACTGGAGGTGGGTTCTGAATTTGGTTGTACATGGCAATCTCCACCGTCTTGTATCTTTGATCCCTCGAGTACACCTCGCTCGCCGCATTTCCCCTCTCAGTGCCGATGGAGTTTTGGTAGCCTGGTTCGTTGAAGTAGGGGTCCTCAACGAATATGAGGCAGTAGATGCTGCACCGAGCGAAGCGAGGTGCAAATTTAATGATGCAAGAGCAAAACAAGTGAAGCGAGCCAAACGAATACGAATTGAGTGGAATAATTTTAGTTCAGTGGTGGATGTAGCCATTATGTCTGTAGCCATTTCGCGAGTATGCTCGTCTTCCTCAAAGCTCGCTCGCTTCGCTCGCTCACCTCATCAACACCTGTGACAGGTTGCTTTCCTCAGGATTCCACTTCTCCCCTGCCCAGGTTCCCAACAAGCTCAAACAAACCTGAGCTCGAGCGAAGCGGAGCGGAGCGAGCGAAACAGATTGAATTGTGTGGGGTAAGTTTAGTAGTGGATGTGGGTGGCTGTAGCCATTTCATTTCATTTCATTTTCATTTCAGCTCGTTCGCTCGCTCGCTCGCTCACCTTTCCGGAATTATACAGGTTTGGGTTGAAACGGTGGGAGCCCCCACCGGTTGTCATTAGGTTCACCTTGGGGGACTCGGCCGGGTAGGTGGAGGGGAGGAAGATGTCGAATTCGAAAACCCCCCCGCTGTACGGCGTTCCAACTGGAGGCACGATCAGAGCCTTCATCAACTGCATTTGAGTTTCGCTCCAGGAAATGAAGATGGCTCCAGCAAGCTGCGCCGAGCAAAATGAAGCGAGGCGCATTTTTAATGAAGTATGAGCGAAACGAGTGAAGCGAGTGGGTTAAGTTCAGTTTGTCGCTCGTATTCTCGTCTTCATCAAGGCTCACTCGCTTCGCTCGCTCACCTCCAACGGCAGCATGTTCTTGAAATCCGTGTACTCGGTGACAATTCGCTGCGTCCACTGCTTCTTCTTGCCGCCAGCTCCCACCGCCTCGTTCAAGTAGTGGTGCCTATCGTAGCTCTCGACCTGCGCCGAGCGAAGTATAATGTTAGTTTAGTAATTTGGCTCGTACTCTCGTCTTCCTCAACCCCCCCCTGCTCCGCTCACTCACCTGGAAGATGTGGCGGTCCTTGAGCACGCGGGTGTACTGGGATTTTGAGTAACTATCAAGGACAACTATGGTGTCGTCGAAAGAGTTGCCGTGCTTGCGCCCCTCCCTCTTTAGCGCGTTGATGTGCTTCTTGATGAGGTCGAGCGGCTCGTAGTCCTTCTGGTTGACTTTCAGGAGCTTCGAGTGGGTCACCAGCTCGTCGTGTCGACACATCATGAGCTGCTGCAGAGGCTGAAGGTCAATTTTGGAAGAGGAGCTGGAAGATGAGCTGCTCATCTCAATACTTGCTGCAGCCTGTGTGACGGAGACAAGGGCGCGGTAGCACGCCTCGCCCCAGCCAAACACGCAGGCGAAGAACTCCGCGTTCTTCTCAATTTCGGTGATGCTGGTGTTCTTCAGCCTCCTCTCGCAATATTTTCCAATACAACTGTCCAGAATCACGCTCCCCTCAATGTCCCCCTCCAGCTCAAACAACTCTTTCAACACCTTCTCCGCCGTCTCCTCCTTCCCCGTGACGCTCTCGGCGGCCTTACTCGCTCGCATCTGGCTGTCGTTCGAGTAGCCGATTCCAGCCTTGAAGCCGCCGCCCAGTGGATTCTTCTTCTTGTTGGAGTCCCCTTCGTCCGACATGGCGATATTTCCATTTTCAGACTTTGTGAAGTTCAAAATGCTCAACGAGTTGCTCACCCCATACGTCGGCAGCGCCGAAACAATCTCGCCAGTGCTCGATGAGGGGTAGATTTCGCTGCTCTCCGTGAGGGACATTAGCAAATTCTCCACGTTAGTCAATTTGACCTCCTCCTCAATCTCGCCTCCGGATTTTACCGGCGTGGAGGTCAAGCAGATCCTCTCGAGCTTCGTCAAGATCTGGTTCAGATCGGAGCAGACGTTCCAGTGGGAGTATTGCAGCTGGATGGGGATGGTCGGGTTAAGTTAGTTGGAAAAATTTGTTGATTTGGCAGATTGGCCACTCACTCAACTCACCTCAGGAAAAAAGGAAAGCTCCATCATTTTCCCAAAAGGCAGACGAGGCCCGAGGAATTTTAGGCGGGGAGGGACGGCAGGAAAGAGGAGGGTAGTGGAGGAGGAGGAAGATTTGGTGGTGGTGGTGTTTGTTGTGGCTGTGGTTGTGGTTGTGGCTGTGGCTGTGGCTGTGGTTGTGGTTGTGGCTGTGGCTGTGGCTGTGGCTGTGGTTGTGGTTGTGGTTGTGGTTGTGGTTGGGGGAGTTGTGGATTCAATATCTACTCCCATTGCTGCGGGCTTGCTGAGCTGAGGAACCTCCCAGCTGAAACGACCACGAAGATCCGTGTTCTGGTCAAGAACCGTGAACGTCAGGACGAAAGGATTCTCATCGGCATACTCCATTATGAGCTGGCCGTTGAGTTTGGAAGAAGAGCTGGACGTTTTGGTGGGAGAGGATGCTGCATCTATGGTGAATGTACCATTGCACAGGTCAAGGGATTTAGTAAGAGCTTCAACCTGCTTGAGCCAGATTATTTGCTCCTTGTTGCCCTCAAGCGCTATTTTATCCGTCAAGGAAGTGGAGTTCGTGACCCACTGGGAAGTTGAACCCTTCTCCTCCTCTTCATCAGAGGCATCAGAGTGGTAGGAATAGTCTGAACCATTGTCATCAGACTGTCCGCCAAATGACACATCGTCGTCAGAATTGCTGGGATTGGGGCTGGGGCTGCGATCCATTGGTTTTGCTTTTGTTGTTGTTGTTGATGTTGCTGTTGCTGTTGCTGTTGCTGATAATGAAGAAGATTGTGCCTTTCTTTTCATTGACCTCAGAGTTCTTGGCGAGTCAAGTGCAAGGGGGAGATATTAGGATCGAAGAAGCTCTTTTTGATAGAGCTGTAGTGGCAATAGAGCCTGTATTACACTCGACAAAATGGGGGCAGAGGGGCGCTCAGAGAGGGAGAATAAGATAATAGAGGGGGGGAACACGGAGGTTTTCTTGAAAATTTTCTGGACTTTTGATTTCTTATATTTCGTGGCATAGCACCATAGGATAGCATTCCTAAACGAAACATGAAAGTAGTAGCACTCTTTTTCTTCGGTGGGGTTAGTTCGGCTTCGGCTTTCCTGCCTGGCACAAATTCATATTTTCGGTCAACACAATCACGACCACTGCCATCACGACCATTGATGGCAGTTAATAATGTTGTTCTCGCACCTTCAACCGATCCCAAGCTTTTCGATAGCTTTGCGATTGGGTCACCGAAAATCCACTGTTACCAACGTGATGGTGGGGGTGAGGACGAATATGAGTATGTCATGTGGTTCTCTGGCAGAGATAAAGCAACGTACACTGGTGTCGACGAGAACGGAAATAAGAATGAAATCGACGGAACTGGGGGTTCTTTTGGGCGAGCAACGAGCAAAAATGGTCTGCACTGGCAGCGTGCTGAGGGCTCGTATGAGGAGCTACCTGGTGTGGTGCTTGGACTAAATAAGGAGAGTTGGTGGGGCTTTGACACAGGTGGGTTCGGCTGTGCAACGATTAAGACGGTCCAACACCAAGTGAAACCTAACAAAAAAACAACGAATCAATCACCCGTCTCCCATCGTCGCTTCGCTTCGCTCAGCAATGGTTGAGCTTGGCTGTGTTACTCTTCCGGTAAATACCGACGCCGTGCTGACTGAGAGCGGAATCTTCATGTGCTATTACCACGGCGCAGATCACAATGTCGACGAAACTGGACGTAAGGGGGGGAAGTGTTCAATTGGTGTGGCTGTGTCCCAAGATGGAATGTCGTTCGGCCGAGTGGAGGGTGAGAACCCTGACAACAGCATTTTGCTTCCTTCGGATGATGAGGTCTCTGTCATGTACCCTGAGGTGATTTTCGACACTTCAACGAAAAGTTTTGTTATGTTTTACACTGCTAAACTGAGCGATAACACTTTGGTCATTAGAACCGCGACGGGAAAGGACGGATTCAAATGGAGCAAAACGTTAAAGACGGTTGCTAGAGGAAGTCGAGCTGCAGTCCTTAGCCAGAAAGGAGGTGGAAAGTTCACTTTGTTCTACGAAAACGACAACTCCATTTTCTCGATGACCTCGGAGAAGCTGGTGGGCGCTTACGAAAATGAGAAACTCGAGCTTTCTGCACAAGAGGAAGAAGACGTTATTTCCATTGGTTCGCCGAACCTGGTGCGAGATTTCTCCGGCCGTGTCCGGATGTTTTACAGCACGCGATTCTCTGACGGGAGCTCCAAGATCACGCTTGCGGAACGTGAGCGTGACGAAGAGAATGATTCTCAAACCGCGTGGAAATGCACAGATATAAAGCAATTTGAACTCGAATTTGTTTGATGTGAATATCTAAACTTTAATTTTTTCTACTTATTTCAAATTCGCTTTCTGCAAAACGTTGCTGGTTGACTCGAGCATCGTCAGATGCTCGGTTCCCCGTGTTTTTGCCGCCTCCACTGCCTGCTCCTCCAGCACATTCAGCTTGGTAAGCTGAATGTACATCCCCCGAAGCGCAGCAGTGAGCTGCTCTTTCTCGGCATTTGCCTCTGCCTGACAATTGGCAATTCTTCGCTCCGCCATTTTCTGCTTTTGTTTCGACAAATACATCAAACAAAGCTTTTCAGCAAGCCTCCTCTTATTGTCAGCTTCCATTTGCGTGTGCTTCAACTTCTCCGCGTGAATCTTCGTCCACTCTGACCCAATCTTCAAGAGCTGGAGTTTGTTCTCGCTCTCTCGCTTGTGGGAGGTGGTTGTGAAGTGCCACCGTTCAAAGTATTTCACGACCCGTTTTTGGTTGTAGTGTTTCAAGGAGCTGTTCATGATTTGGTTTCCACATTGATACCGCAGTTTCAAGAAGCTTGTTTCTTGTTGTGGGGATTGATTTTCATTTGTTTGTGGAGTTGTTTGTGGAGTTGGGGAAGGTGTTGATGGAGGACTGAGGTTATTGGGGTTTGGGCTTCCTGCGGATCGAAAAGAGCTCGGCATCTATTCTTGGCACCTCTGATTGTGTTGCTGTGTTACGAAAAAGAGTTATCAATTTTGATTTTTTATTTTTTTTCAATTTTTTTTTAACACTTTATGTGTTCCGAACTATGAATTTCATAGCACGTATAACGCATTCTGATCCATGGGCGTCTCAATATTGATGTTCCCAGTTGTTTAGAGCTACGCGATTAAAGTTCAAACTGAATCACATCACTTACTTTACCGAACCCATCATGTCAAATACAACTTCTACTATTTCCCAACTGGATCCAAATTACGTCGACCTTTGGGGATTTGGGCTCCTTGGCGGTGCTGCAGTAGTGCTAGCATACACAATATCAAAGATCTGCCTCGTTAATTTCGACCTCTTCTCCGCCTCATCCCTCACAAGCAACCTCGATCATCACCTAAAGAGGAAAAAGAAAACGGAGCGTGAGAAGCTCAGGGACGCATTATTCTACGAGCAAGTTGTTCTATACGGGTTCGGCATTGCCGAGGTTGTGGACTGTGTCACAGATTGGTTGTCGATTTTTAGAATGCACGAAGAAATAAAGTTCACCGAAAAGGGGAAGCTCCAACTCAACCTATACGCTTTTCTTGGCGGTTGCAGCGTTATTGTCGCTAGTTGGAGCTTGTTGCAACGAGCAGCGATTCAAAGCGTAATCAACGAAGAGATTCACGACCAATTTATCGAAGCTGTGGAGTCTGGCGTCAGCATCAAACAGGCAAGAACAACTCATTTCGTGTCGAGGCGCAACGAGAGCAAAACATCGGATCGGAGCACACACATAGCTGCCTCCGTCCCCTCCGATACACCCAACCCGGATGGAAACGAAATTGGTAAAAAGAATTCTGACATTTCCCAGGCTGAGACCACGCGGAGCAAGAGTGCGGTGGAAAATCTCGATCCTTCACAGCAACCGCACGCACCAAAAAGACGAAACTCAACTTCTGATGGGGAAAAAAAACTAGATTCGCAGAGTGCTAGCTTGGCCAAGGAGTACGCGGTAATTGAGAGGAAGATGCTATTGATGAAGATATCCCTGTTGCTCTTGTTCGTAGAGGACCTACCTAGCATCGTCTTGAACGCGACTGTTTACATTCCTCAGGGCGTCAACATCCCCATCGAAGCCTTGCTAAGCGTGGGGATTTCAATTGGCGTGATTGGTTACAAGGTCTCTCTCTTTGAGAAGCTCAAGTTGATGAAAAAACGTGAGGGGGACATTGAAATTGTCTTCAAGCAGATGAGCGAGTCTCAGCTCAAGGATGCCAAGCTGAAAATCATGGAGGAGCTTCACAAAACAAATTCCCGTTTGATGACCTACGGGAATGATACTCATGCCCGAAAGCGAGCACCCCGCAACATTCACGGAAGCTTGCAGCGAAAAGATAGCGTGAGTTCAAGATTGAGAGCGAACCCGCTCGGAATGGGACCCTCAAGAAGAAAGGTGAGGGGAAAATAACTTTTTTGATGCACACAGCCAACCACACCCACTACTAAACTTACCCACCCAATTCCAGGATTCGTTGGGTTTGAGCGACTCCACCGAATCGGCCCCGAGCACGTTCAATCGCGCTCGTCGGGCTTCGAGGGACTACGCTAGCAAAATCATGCCTATGCTGCCTGGGCAGAAAAGCCCAAGCACGAAAGAAGGACCCAGGCAATTGTGGATTTCTTTGAGAACTTCCTTGAAACTTGCTCGAAAAGACAGCGATAGAAGCAGTGGCGACCAGAGCGAGTCATTTTCCGCTTCTTCGTCTTCGTCGTGGAAAAGGAACGAGACTCAGAGCGATCGATAGCTATGGTCGCTCCAAACAGAAGAAAAAAAAAATTCCACCGATATCTTGATAAAAATTATAATCTATATTATTATACCTTTTCACAATTTTCAGGCACTGTAAAATCTCACAACACCTCCCAAACTTGCAGTGACGAGCTGGGCAAATAACGGATTGAATTGCACGTCTATGACAGCGCCGTCCCTCGCAACGTTCCTCCCAGCACTAACTTTGGTGACCAATCCTCCACCCCTCAGATCAAACAAGCCCGCCCCCCCCGGGTCCTCGCTGCCCACCCCTATGTATCTCATGCACGGAGAGAAGCTAAGCCCACAGCACTCGCGCCTATTCACGTGACCCCGGAACTGGGCAGCTGGAGTTCCACTCCTCACGTCCCACAATGAAATAAGCCCACCGTTGTCGCAGCTCGCTGCTGCAACCAAGCAGTAGCACTCGGGTGGCAAACCCACGTTAGCCCCCACGTTGGGCAACGCAATTGCGTGTGCCGGCCTCCTCCCCGCCCCGTTTGGCACCTTCCAGTAGTCCTTCCCCGTAGCCACGTCAATGACTCTCAAACATCTGTCGCTAGAGCTTGTTATTACAATATGCGACAACGCTGAATTTACTGCGGTCAGCGCCACCACGCTCTGTGCATCCTCGTGTTCGAAGCTGCTCACCTCTCTGCTGCACGCTTCTCCCGCTCCCTCTCCCCCTCCCCCGCCTCCTCCTCCCTTCATTTTGAATTTGTTCATCTTGAGCAAGTTTTTCTCGCAGGTTAGGACAAATTTGTCATTGTAGAAGAACGTAGCGTGGTTCGTTGTTTCCGAGAACTCGAGACAGCTTGCCAACGTAGTAGAGTTCTGCGCATATAATGTTAGTTAAGTGGCTCGTACTCTCGTCTTTATCAAGGCTCGCTCGCTCACCTTGCTTTTCACCGTATGAGCGACATCGTAAATTTTGTTTCGATAACTTATCAAATCGTTTCCGAAACCGTGGGAAAAAGTTGGCCTCGGCGGGTTCTTTACATAACTCGGCAAGTTGACGCTCGAGACCCCCGCCACGCTCAAATTGCTCGTACTACTCGGCGGGTTGTTTTTGAACGGCAATTTGCAAATGGCCAAACTGTGGTCGACATAGCATATCGCCAAACTCGTCGCCAGCGGATGAAACCCAACGTGTGAGATTGGCACGTCACTCTCCCCGTTGGTCACCTGGGGAGGAACGTAGTCGTTGTGAGCTTGGGGATTGATCAGCAATCCGCAGTCAACGGGATATTCCATTTTGCTCCTTTTCAGTGTGTTCATCTTTTGTTGCTGTTTTTTCTTTTGAATTTGTTGCTTCTGCTTCTTCAAAGCCATTGAGGGTGACATTCCAAGCTTCATCACCGGTGCGGTGTTACCGTAGCCAGACGATTTTCTGTTTTGCACAGACGTTGTTGTGCCATTGAGGGGATTGCGCGGAGGGAGTCGTTGTTTCGTTGTGGAATTTGTGAATAAGGGATCTGTTGCCGTAGCCGAGGCCAAAAGTGGGGATCCCTCCGGGGGATCACTAGTGGCGACTATGCTTTTCAACACTCCTGTTATTAACTGAACCTCCTCGCTAGTTTTCTTCTTTGCGAAGAAAATTTGCGCAATGTTGGTGCATGAAATGTACGCCGTGGTTGGAAGAAAGGCAGAAAGCAAGAAAATGGAGGGGAACTGGATGGCCCCTTTCGAGTACGCGTACATGTTCCTGTTGCTGTTGTCTTCTTCGTCATTTCCATGTATATGTTCGGCATTTTTTATTTCATTTTCTGTCCGATTCCCTTTCCCTTTCCGAAACAAATCATAATCGTAATCGCAGAGCTCGCCGGTTCGACAGTCCAACGTCACGAGACTGCTGCTAAACGCGATGGCGATCCGCAAGCTTCGCTCGTTGCTGTTATTGGTTGTGAAGTAAAAGAAATTCATAGCTAGAGGGATTGGAAGATTGGGAGTGTGCAGGAAAATCGATTTCAAATTCGACGAAAGTGTGGTCGAAAAGACTATTTGCGAATCGATGATTCGCATTTGGTAAAGTCCCACTTCACCGGTCAGCGAGGCGGTGCCCAGTACAACTGAACATTCGGTAATTTTAATCGTTGTGATTGACAGTATGGGGGTCGGCTGGATTTGGATGTTGTTGATACTCGAGTTGTTTGTGTTGCTGGTGTCGAGCTCGTAGAGCTTGATCTTTCTCTTTGTATCGAAAACTGTTATTTTCCCGTCTTCGCAACCGATCAAGAAGAGAAGGAGGGGATCCGTGTTGGTCGGATTCAACGAAACGAAGTGGGACGAGACAATGGGAGAGTTTGTCGGGATGTTGGCTGCCCAAATATTTAGTCCAGCCGTCTCGCCAATTGTGAATATAGTCATCAGTTTTTGGGAGCATACCAAGAGAGCTGTTCCACAAGGTGAGACCGTTGAAAGCGTGGAGTCGTTGGACTGGGACTGGGGGTCAAACTTTTGGGGATCGAAACTTGTTGTTTCACATCTTGACACCAAATCGAGACTTGGAAGTGAATTATTTTCAGAATCTAAACTTGAAGCTGGAAAAGTAATTTTCCAACTAATAGAAGCATCACTCGACGAGGTGAACAAGTAGTAGCATTCTTCTCGATAATGTGTGGCAATTGAAGTTATGGGCTGCTTGTGCAAGCTATCCCCACTTGCATTTGTGATGAATGAGTAATCTTGGATTGTGATTTTGATTGAGTTGTGGTTGGATGATTCGCAACGAGCCTGCTCGTCCCAGATTGCAGGACACTTGGGCCGATCCATATTGGGCAAAGGCTATAGCTGTAACACAAGGCGATAATACAAGACGATTTTTAATGGAAAACTTTCAAAAACTTTTTTTTTAGTTTACGAGTGCATGGACAGGCTTGATTTTTTTAAGCGTTTGGGAATTTTCTTGAAATAACAACAACAACAGCAGGGCTCACAATCACGCAGGCTTGAGCAAGCACACCATAAGACTGCAAATATTCCAACCCCGCCCCCACCTCTCCCTCCTCACTTGCTAGACAACGACATCAGTTCAGTTCACATCAGTTCATTAAAAATAATAAATAAGCATGGGAGACGAGAACACAGTGTTCGAGAAGGACAAATTGGTGTGGTTCCGCCACAAGACCGAAGTTTGGTGTTTAGGTAAAGTGACAGACCCAGACGATGACAAGCCCTCAATCACCGTGGATCAATTCGATGAAACCTATTCAACAGTGATTGCTTCTAATGTTAGTGTGAAGAAGACTGATACCGAAGGCTACGACGATACCCACATGGAGAACGCCGATGATTGTGCATCTCTAAACAATCTCAACGAAGCCCCGCTCCTTCACCTCCTCAAGCGGCGCTACCTCAACAACGACATATACACAAACGTTTCCAACATCTCCATTTCTTTCAACCCCTACAAGTGGATCGACGGTTTGTATGACAATCCCTCCTCCACAAAGTACACCGTTGACCGAATCCCCCATGTTTATTCTGTTGCCTCGATATCAGTGGAAAAAATGCTCAAGGACCACCAAAACCAATCTGTGATTGTTAGTGGAGAATCCGGTGCCGGAAAAACTGAGGCTTGCAAAAAGGTCATGACCTTTCTAGCCGATTCTTCCTCCCACTCTTCCACCTCCTCCTCCTCCTCCAATTCTTCCGCGTCAGCCACGGTCGAGGACAAGGTTATGCGGTGCAACCCATTCCTCGAGGCGTTTGGAAACGCCAAGGTGAGCCCAACCTAAAACTAACATTTTTAATCAAAACTAACTATCCTCTCTCCAGACGATGCGAAACGACAACTCCTCGCGCTTCGGCAAGTTCATCAAAATCGAGTACAACAACAGCAAGATTGTCGGTGCTTCCATGTCTCACTACCTCTTAGAAAAGTCCCGCGTCGTCCAAGCCTCGAAAGGAGAGCGCAACTACCACATCTTTTACCAGTTTTGCTCCGGCGCAGATTCAACCCAAAAATCCAAGTGGTCAATCACAACCCCGAGAGACTTCAACTTCCTAAACCAAGGCGCCATGACCGTTGACCACGTTGACGACGCGGCCGATTTCAAGGAGGTCTGCGAGTCGCTGCTAACCGTGGGCGCCACCCAGCAGCAGCTAGACAGCATGCTCGAACTTATCGCTGGAATTCTGCACCTCGGCAACGTCGAGTTCGAAACCGACAGCGACGACAACGCTCATATCAAGGCGAGTTCCTCGAAGAGCATTGAGCTAGCAATGAAATTTTTGCAGTGTTCAATTTTGAAGGAGAAGGTGAGCGATCGAAGCGAGCGAGCCTTGAGGAAGACGAGAATATGAGCCAGCGAGCGATACGAGCTAGTCACAACTAGTATATAGACGAGAATACGAGCCACTACTAACCCTTTCGCACCTTCTTCGCTCGCTCGGCGCCAGCTCGTGTCGAAAATTATCTCGGCCAAAGGGAGGGCTTCTGTCTACACGGTTCCCCTCACCCTCCCGCAGGCCATGGACGCCCGAAACGCGTTGGCCAAAGCAATCTACGATAACCTCTTCGCTTACTTAATTTCCCTCTGCAACGATACTCTGAAAGCAACCAACGTCAAGCCAACTTCATTCATTGGGATTTTGGACATTTTTGGATTCGAAATATTCACAATTAACTCGTTCGAGCAGCTTTGCATCAACTTTGCCAACGAAAAGCTGCAGAGCTTGTTCAACCAGACTGTGTTTATTGCTGAGCAGGTGAGTTTGAGTGTGTTGTTGTATTT
>Ga0302114_10001434_pt1 | contig 15758 bp, 14 predicted proteins | sample AG5_Surface_MG_FD_203107 | JGI IMG/M metagenome (GOLD analysis project Ga0302114, IMG submission 203107) | Marine microbial communities from Western Arctic Ocean, Canada - AG5_Surface | ecosystem: Environmental > Aquatic > Marine > Oceanic | place: Canada: Western Arctic Ocean | collected...
CCAAGCTTCCCCTTCCTCCTCCTCTCCTCCTCCTCTCCTCCTCCTCCTCCTCCTCCTTCCTGATCCTCCTCAAGCTCCGACCATTCTCCGCATACTTCCCCCTCTCACCACCCCATTCTCCTGACCACCGAGTTCTCCGAGCGCTCAACAAATCCTAACCCTCTGGGCAATCGCCGCGTAGCTTTTACTCTTCGTCCTGGTCCCTCCTATTCTGCCCTTTTTTAAAACCTCGATTTCAAGTCGCGCCTCGTGTAATTGTTGGCGCAGCTGCTCAATCTCTGAGAGCTCTTTAGGTGGGGGTGGTTGGGGGAAGATGTTGGGGGAGGGGGTTGTTATTGTTGGCCGGCTTTCGATCTCTCCCAGCAGCTTGTCTAGCGTGTCTAGGTGGATTGTGATCAGTCTCTTCGCGCCGCCGTATTTATCCAAACTTATTTCACCAAGAAAATTTTGGACGTTGTAGTCGGACAACGTGAGGCTTTCCTCGATTGGCTTACCGTCGAGAGTCATTGTTATTTTTTATTTTATTTGTTATATATTTTTGGCACTCCGCAGTCTCTCAAGAAGTCTAATACCACACTTGTGGGTCCGTCTCCAGCTCCAGGCTCCTGGATGCACCGGTTCAGTAGCAGCATGCCCTCATGCAAAACCCGTAATTCTGCCTTTCTCGATGGTGGGCTCGTCGGCGCCTTGCAAACCTTCTTGTGCTTCTTCCACGCCGACTTCTGGCACTCGGCGGAGCAAAAGTAGCTGGTTTTGCACCGTGCGCAAGCTTTCGTTGTGGGGGTCTTACAGATGTCGCACTCGTGGGTCGGTTTCTTCAGCACGTCCTCCACCTCGACCAGCTCAGCCTTGTCGTACTTCATGTGCTTGATGAACGTGCAAGCGGTGTTGTAGGTGCCGAAGACCTCCTCGTCGACGAACTGCTTGGGGAGGTGCTGTCGGAGGAGGGTGGGGAAGGGGGTGGAGGAGATGTACTTGGGGGTGAGCCGGAGGACGTTTCGGATCTCTATGCACGCATTGTATTTGGGGTGCTCAGCAGACTCGAGCATCGTATTGCCTTGAATGTTTTTAGTGGTGAGGGAAAGTGGGTTCCGATGGATCATTCGAAGAGCAAGAAACACGAGGGAGTCGCTGTATGTCTGGCTCTGCTGAGCAACAAGTAGAAGAAGATCAGAATTGTGGTGTTTGAGCACTTCACGCACCAACTCGTCATCGTGCTCGTTGATGAACTTGTGGCAGTCTGCATACGATCGTGATTTGATCCAATCAACCATCTCATTCCACCAATAAGCCACTGGTGCGTACAAGGGGGCCATCCCCTTCCATTCCAACGAACGAACTTCCTCGGGAGTGAGGGAGAGCAAACCGATGATCTCAGCACAGGCTCCACTCCTATGGGCAATGTCGATGGGAGTTTCGCCTTTATTGTCTCGTGTGGCGAGGGCCTCTGGATTCAAGCAAATCGACTGCACGCCCACACAGGCAAGAATATGTGTGTGTGTCTGAGCTTTCGCTGCCATCCAATGATATGGCAGTCGTCCATGCTCATCTCTCTCCTTGTACTTTATCCTGAGCAAATCTAAGTCCCTATCATGGGCACATATGGCTAGTTGGACCTTGGGCCAATCACGTTTCTTGAGCCACTCGTGGTGTTCATTGGTTGCCATATTGGGTCCGACGGGTGGTCAAAGGTGGCAATACGCGTGAAGTGGAGATTTCGTGCACCTCGCTCGTGAAATGCCAAACTCTCGCAAAAGTGTAAAGTTTTTATGAAGTGTGCTATAAACGCTTTAGATTTCACTTAACCCACCCCCTCTCCATATTCTTTCCTCTCTCCCCTCCAGCCTCCCTAAGCCGAATCCAGAAGCTAAATCAAATCCTTCGAAGTGACTTCCTTCTGCCTCTCTTTGCTACCCTTCGATACATTGGGGGGGCTGTCTATTGGGGTTCACTCCGGTTTCAATCCACACTCAGTTTCGGTCTTCTTTCTCCCTCACGATGGTGACATCTCGTCATGTGTCCACCTTCTCCCTCCAAACACCACCGTCGACAAAAATGCCCCTTTTCCTTTTGGTTGTGTTTTGCGCAAACTCCAATGCCAATGCCAACGCCAAAGTCAACAATGTGCTCTTCGTGGCGGCCTTCAAATCAATACGTTCCATCTCCTACCTCCTCAACGACAGCAGTTTCTCTCTACCGCTCATCAGAATCCCAACTCGCTGAGTACTCCTCGCTCTTCATCGAAGTATGACAACAAAAAACAGATCTTGCTCGTGTTCATAGTTTTTTGCATTAAATGAGTGAGATGTAGAATTGTGAAAGTGTTGATGTAAATATTTTATTAGCTTGTCCCTTTCCCTTCCCCCATTCTAGCTCGGCAACCATGATAATCCCAAAAGGCATCTTGAGTCGGTAGAGCGCGCCACCGGTCGGCCTCGCCTAGTGTACAGCAGTCTGAAAAGTCACCAACGATTCCCCCCCGGCCGCAAACCGCTCCCTCCGCTCCGCGACATCTACCCCTGACTGAATCTCCGCCTCACGACGGAGCCGCTCGGCGGCAGGAAGGTGGCTAAGGTCTTTCTTGTCTGCTGCTGGCACTGGCACTGGCACTGTCACTGGCACTGGCACTGGCACTCTCACTGGCACTGGCACTGGCAATTGGATTTATTTTCCCCTCAGCCTCCTTCTCCTTCTCCTCCGCCTCAAGTTTCTCCTTAGCTGTCTGCCTGTCGATCGCGTCGTTCGCGGCCCCGATAGCCTTCGCCTTGGTGGTGTATAGCTCGGCAACGTTTGTTACGTTGGAGCCAGAGTTGGCCTCCGCCTCATCCGCCTCATTCGCCAGCACCGCCTCCGCAGTCTGCATCTCCAGGACCCCTTCGAGAGCGCTCACAATCATCTCCTGCCGCGCTGCCTTCGGCAGCTCGACCTCCAGTTGCTCGTCGCGCGGCGTGCGAATCAATTTGTGTACGTCCCACGCACACTGTGACTCATCGTCGTACTGGTCCGGCAGCGACTCCATGACCGCCTCCGCAAGCTCCAGCATCAGCTGCTCAATGCTTGCTGGGTTGGCCTCCATCGCCATCAGGACAGGCGACTCGGGGACGACGGGGCGCACCCTGGCGAGCACTTCCTTCGCGCGGTGGACGAGTGCCATCGTCTCCGTCTGGTTCTCACCGATGACGAGGAACTGGTACCGCAGGCCCCGCAGAGAGATCAGCGGGAACACACCAGAACTGACACTGCATCTGGCATTGAAATCCCCGGCCTGGGCGGAAGCGGAAGCGGAAGCGGAAGCTGGAGAGAATCCGAGCCCGGCCTCGAGGAGCGCCTCCCAGAGTTCCATCATTCCCACGCCGTTCATCTCCTCCATCTGCGCCGCCGACAGCTTCCAACAGTAGAACTCAGAGCCTGGCGGGGCGTGCGCCTCGTGGAAGAGCTTCGCGGGGTGAGCGCCATTAAATCTGCCGGTGTTAATGTCCGTGAGCAGAGGTTTCCCGTCAACAGAGAGGAAGTCCACGCCGCCGGCGCCGTTCGGCTGCGAGTACTCGAGATACGCCGTCATGACGCGCGCCGACTCGTCCTGGAACTCCTGCGACACAGCGGTGCGGCTCCAGCCCGTGTACGTGCAGCCATCCATGATCTGATCGAGCATGTAGTCGCCGCAAAACTTGTTACCCATGTAGTGCAGCACCGGGGAGATTGCCTCGCCGCGATCGTCGAGGTCGAGGTTTAGGCAGTGCTCGAGGTTGACAGCACCCATGTGGAAATTGTACTCCTTGAGGAACTCTAGCGTAGGCTTCAGCACAATGCCTTCACCGGTGGCACCGCTCAAGGGCTTGATGCAGACTTCGGGGAGGTCGGACATTAGCTCGCGCGCAGCGAGCAGCTCCTCCACCGTCTCGCAGACAAAGCCGCGAGGCACGGCGATGGTTGGATCGATGGTCTCCAGAACAGATGGTTCGTGGAGGGAACTCATCTTGCGGTGCAGGCCACCCTTGTCTCCGTACTTTGCCAGCCATTCCGAGCTCTCGCCGAAAATTGTTAGGAGCCCCCCGGAGTTCTCGACCAGCGGCGACGCCCACCGCAGGAAGTTGGGTGTCGGGCAGTAAGGTACCAGCAGCCAGGTTGTCTGGCCGGGCACGGAGACAGACTCCATGCGGTTGACGAGGGTCTCCACGGTGGATTCATCCATATTGTCGTCCATGTTGAACTTGCTGCCCGCTGTCCAGATCACCTGATCGTCGGTCAGGCCGAGCACTGCCTTGTAGAAGCACCACGCTTCCAGAGTCGGCGCATGGGCACCTGGGAGGACGATGAGGTCCAGCTGTGGGCGCATGAGCGGAATGCAGCGCGCCGGCATTCCGTAGCGCTGCGTTGGGAGGTCGTACTCGGGCTTGGGGCTCTGGCACCACAATCTTCGAGTTGACTCAACGTGATAAACACTACCACCGAGGCCAATCGGGGGCGCCGGTGGCACTGGTGCCAGTGCCAGTGCCAGTGCCAAGCCCTCGGCCTCCGCTGCTGCGCCGGCGATCGCGGGAGCCAAGAACTCCGAACTTCCGATGTAGGGGCTTTTCTCCTGCCAAGCATCCTGCCAAGCAGCCAGCTCCGCCTTCAGGGCGGTGATCTCTGCCTGGGCATGTGCCAGAGCCAAGGCTTGCTCTGAGTTTTGTGCACGTTCGGTGTCGAGCTGGGCCTGGATAATTGCTAGGGCGCTCATGGTGGTATGGTGGTGGTATGGTGGTGGGTGTGAACAAGTAATGCGTTGAGATTTAGTTGAGCAGTGTTAATTTGTGAGGTGGGGGGAAATTTAATCTTGCCAGAAATAAAAATATAACAATATAACATATTAAAAAAAAAAAAAAAAAAAAAATCACCTGCAGAAATATGAAAAAACTCATCGTGATCATCTCTCAAAAGTGTGTAACACACTCGGCCAAAAGTGGTAGCCTCACAGACGTGAGAAAAGGTAGCATTTCATGGATCCTTCACTAACCGCCAAGAAAAAGCGCAAGCGGTCAAAGAGCCACAATGCTTCATCAAATACGAAACAGATAACTTCGTCAGAAAATTTGCACACTTCCTCCTCCTCCTCCTTCCCTGTACCCACACCTCCATTTCGCCCCCTCCCCCCGCTCCCCCCCCTCCCCCCCAACTCAGCAACTTCAAAAATGGAGCTAACATCTCTCCTGCAGACATTCTCAGCCCAGAAAGACAGCAGCCAAGCTCTTTCTCACTTTAATTACCATTTCCACCAGTACGTTCACTCCAACGGTGCAATGATAGACGCCTACGTAATTTCGATCATGGTCAACTGCTGCGTTCGGGGGGGGGACCTAATCTCCGCAGAAAAGATTGTGGAGAGCGAAATGAAGCGCTTCACCGATTTCCGCAAGTCCAAGTTGAGCGAGGATTCGATCAAGTTCAGCAACGGTCGCCAGCACTCCAACCTCTCCACGGCTTCTCTTACTTCTCTGATGAAGGGCTACGCCCACTCATCGTCATCATCCGCTTCGTCTTCGACTTCGAACGAGCACAAGGGGCTCACTCTCCTGCGGGAGATGCTCAGCAACAAGGCGAGCTGTCGGTACGGTGCCAACGCCTACCCTAATTCCCGCACCGTCAACACGCTTCTGCGGGGCATGGTGTGGGGCAGCAGTGGCTGTGGTGGGGTGAAGGAGGCGCGAAAGCTGTGGAAGATGCTCGAAAAGGCCGAGGGAAGTGTCTCGTCGAAGGCTGGGCGCTTGCGCGACGGAGTCAGCATTGGCTACTTTGTCGATCTGATGCTGAGGGGTTTGCGACTTGCGGAGATTGAGAAAATATTAGAGGTGTTTGGCGATAGCGATAAAGATGGCAATTTCAACGTCGAACACGAAACGACGATGGCAAAGTTTTTGGTTGGGAAGATGAGGGTGAGCGTGTTGCTCAACGAAAATGTTGAGGCTGAGGTTGAGGCTGGGCCAGCTGTTCACGCCAAGTTGGCCGTGCTGGAAAAATTCTGGCGTGGCAAGGAGGCCGAGCTGAATACTGCGGCGGAGGGCGAGGGTGAATTTAATACTCGCGATCTCAGCAACATCAGGTATCGAGCGCACAAAATTTCCGTCTTGAAGGCGGAACTCTCGAGGTTAACCCAGGTGGCGTTTAGAAGAAGAGTTGCCGAGCAGGAGGCAGGTTCCGACACTTCCAAGCGGTGGGGTGGCAGACGGGATCTGTTCGAGCTCATGGAGAAGAAGGTGTTTGTGTTTGGTGGCGGAGGAACGACGGAGTTAACGGACGACACCGCCACCGCCACTTTTTCTCCTACCGCAGACGTTCGCGCAAACCTACGGAAATCCCTTGTCGACAATTTTGGCCTCTATGCTGGCAAGAAGAATGTTAATAGCGAAACGAACCCTTTCGACGGCTCGATAGGGGACACTGGGGGGTTTGACCTCGGTGCTATATTTGGCAGCTCCACCACCAATCCTCTCTGCGTCGAGCTCGGCTCTGGAGCGGGCGACTGGATCGTATCACAGGCGCTAAGTTCGCCGAACAAGAACTTCGTGTCGATCGAGGTGAGCCAGCGAGCGGAAATTCGAGCGCAGTGGAGAAGGGGGGTTCACATCCACACAGCCACACATCCACGCGTCCGCACATCACTAATCGCTTCGCTCGGCGCAGCTACGCTCCGACCGCGTCTCAGAGACGATCAACAAGGTTGCGACTGCGACCGGTGGAACTGGGCGGGGTGGCAGCTTGACGAACTTGGCCGTCGTTGGGGGTGAATGTGGCGAAGTGTTGAAGCTACGCGTCGGCGATAACAAGGTGGAGACAGTTTTTGTTAATTTTCCAGAGCCGGTCCAGCAGCAGTGCAACGACATCGACGACGACGAAAATGGGCACATGCTGATGAAATCGAACTTGAAGATCATCGGAGCGTGCTTGCTCGGCAACGGGAAAGGGAGATTCGTCATGGTGAGCGACAACCTGAGCTACACCAGGCTCATCGCCAGGTTGCTGACCAGCTTGATGTGCGGGGGGAACACCTGCAGAATGAATGACGGCGGGGAGGGTGTTAATGTGAATCAGGGCTCAGGGCTAAGGAGAAAGGAGCTCGTGAGGGGGCGTGAGTCGCAGACTGTTAGCATCTTTTGCGGGATGCCCAATGCTAGCGTAGGCTGGGTGGGGGGTGGAGGTGGAGGTGGAGGTGGAGGTGGAGGTGGAGGTGGAGGTGGAGGCAGTTACTTCGACACCCTGTGGCAGGCAGGGGCGGGAGCCAACTCTAGCACGGAGGAAAGGTATATTATTGTGATGAAGAGCTGCAAAATGGGAGTGATTAGTGGACGTAAGGCGAAAAAACAGAAAATGGGGGAAAAGTATATAAGTAAGAGTGGAAATTGTGGGGGGGAAGGGGGAGGGGGCAAAAACAAAAAGAAGAAGAAGAAGAAGTCGCCAGCATCACAAGCCGCTAGAAATGAACGCAGGTTGGAAGCTAAAAAAAAGTCATAACAAAAAATAATGAATCTTTGTTTAACGTTGTGAGCATGGAAGGTCGCAAGAGTTTGGATGTAGTCGTTCAACACGCAATTCTTGAAGAGTTCGTTTACTTCGGCTGGAGTGAAGCTGAACTCGTCCTCAAACACACACTTCGTACTCGCCCACAGCAACACACCCTGTCAGCACAGTATCGCACCGGATCATTGAGCTAGCCTCCCATCCCGGGCGGAAAGCTTATCATCTTCCAGTTGAATGTCATCCAGAGCAGATAAAAATTGTGTGTTGTGGACAGTGGGTTTGGATTGGCAGTGGGTTTGGATTGGTCTGTTTTTTTCTGAGGGATTTGGTTTGCTGAGATACTGTGCATCGAGGGAAGCTGCAATTCTGGGGTCGAGGTAGAGAAGAGTAAGTGGGGATTATGTGGATTACACGATCATCCCAGCTTAATGAGAGACTCGAAATATTATATTTCGGTGACGTTAACGAAAGAATGATTGCACAGGTCCTATTGTGGGCAGGAGCTATTACACACCAAGCCAACAGTTAGTTGAAGGGTTGGCTCCTTGAACATAAGAGAAAATCGTTTTAACTTTTACGCGCCAGATTTAACAAAGTTTTTTTGTTTCGGTGTTCTCAATCTATCCTATATCCTCTCCTCCTCCTTCCCTCTCTTCCTCACCTTTCCCCACAATGGGAAAAAAGTCGACGAAAGAGAGCAAATTTGCCTTCAGCTCAATCACACTTATTGTCAAAGCCCCCAATGGCACAGCTGTCCGAAAGCCCCTGAAAACCAACGATCTCACACTCGTTGAGGGTGTCGAGAAGCGTCGTTCTGGCGAGAAGCTGTTCTTTGTGGGTGTAGATGATCTTAAGTGGAAGCTTTCCTTTGACGAAATGGATGAGTGAGTTCACGCAAAATTCGTATATGATATCCTCACTCACTCACTCACACCCATTACAGAATAATCGCCTGCGACTCTGAAGAAGGCACCCCTGACGACCCTCCTCATTTGACCATCCACACAGCAACAAAGTCAATCACTTGCCTGGTCCTCCCACCTTCAACAACCTACTTTTCTGTCCCTATAGATTCTGACTCTGACTCTGGGTCTGACTCTGACTCCTCGCGCAACCGCAACCGCAGCCCAAACCCAAACCCCCCCAAGGTGGTTAAGAAGCTGGCCAAGTTCGACGCCTTCATGGGCAAGTTTGTGGCGGCCAGGGAGGCATACCTCCACATTGTCAACTCGAACAAGAAGGTGGCCGCCGCGAACGACGCGAGGGCGAAGCTCAGTGAGCGGTACGAGACTTGCACGACGACTGACAGGTGAGCATCAACAAATGCAAAACGCAAAACTAAAATCACCAAAAATCACCCTAACCCTACTTTTTCCCTCCTCACCATTCCCTTTCATTCCTCGTTCCCCATTCCTCATTCCCCATTCCAGAAACACAATGGACCGCCGCGCCTCCCGAGAGGTGATGGGCGACGTCCCCCAAACCTTGAAAAAGTTCGAGGTCTTCTCGCTGTGGCTGTCCCAGCAAGTGGACCGGTTGATCTACGGCTCCGACTCCGACTACGTCCTCCGGCGAACCGACCGCATTGAGGTCGACGAGGTCACCGGGGCGAAGAGGCGAAGGGGGGAGGGGGCGGTTGGAGTCGGAGGGAAGGTCTACGGGGGGAGGGTGAAGAGGAGGGCGCTTGGGGAGTTTGTCAATCCCGATCAAGACGGGGATGCGAACGACTACGACGAGAACGAGTGGGACAAGGATGAGGACGAGGACATGGCTGACAGTCAGTCTGTCACGAGCTCCACCGTCAGCCCCACTGGCTCCTCCTCGGCCCAGTCCGATCTCAACGACATGTTCGAGTTTGAGAACGAAAGCAATAGCAATGGCAATAGCAATGGCGACTCGAATCTTTCTGGTCTTTCCAAGGGCAAGAGCAAGAGCGAGAGCAAGAGCGAGAGCGAGAGCAAGAGCAATAGCAAGAAGGCGGCCAAGGAAGTGGACGTGGACGTGGACAAAGCAGTGGACAAAGCAGAGGGGTCAGTCGTCTCCGACACGGATCCCTCTCCGGACAAGTCAAAAGCCGCGGCCAAGGCAAAGAAAGCCGCCCTTCCTCCCCCAACCAAGAACCCAATTTCGTCGTTCTTCGGGGCGGCCACTGGGGCCGGCTCCTCGACCTTCAAATCCACCGCAGTCCGCACCAACACCAATACCGACACTGCCACCACCACCAAACCCAAAACCAAAACCAAGGCCAAGGTTGAGCTTCCCCCTCGCCCTCGGTCCCGATCAAACTCCTACTCCTCCCCCCTGAAGCAGGCCCCCGTGAAGGCGGCGAAGTCCCAGACCCCTTCCCAAAAGTGGAACTCGCCGTTCACCGGAAACGGCGGCAGCGGCAGCGGGATTGACGTAAATGACGGGGAGAATTCCAAGAAGGTCTCGAGCCTGGCGATAAAGGAGGGGAAGAGTTTGGTTGAGGAGGCATTGGATGACGATGACGTTGACGATGACGTCAACGTGCGCAGGCGAAGCAAGGCTTCCAGCAGGGCGATTGCTGACTCGGACTCGGACTCGGACAGCCACAACAACAGCCACTGCAACAGCAACAGCAACAACAACACCCCTACAAAGCAATCCACAACTCCATCCGACCCTTACGCCTCCCCCTCCCAGCGCAACCTCTTCGGCCAGCGCCCCAAGCACCGCTTCAACTCCCCAGGCCATTCTGCCTCAGGCACTCCGTTGCGTTCTCCCATGCGTTCTCCCGTGGACGTGGCCAAGTCGTTTGGACAGGCTGGGATGATGGACTACTTGGATGATGATGACGCTGAAACAACGACAAGGGGGCAAAAAGCGGACCAAAAGACGGTCTCGTTCGACAAGCTGGAGGACAGGATGAGGCGGATGAAGAATTCGTCGACCTTCTCCGAAGCTTTTTCCGCAGCTGACAAGGCTACCAAATCCCAGTCCAAAACAGCAACAGCAAGAGCAACAGCAGCAACTACAACTACAACAGCCAAGAGGCGTAACCCGTACGCAAAAACAAACAAAAAGACGTTCAAAACGAACAAGACCCTCAAGAAGTTCAGCTTCGTTTCCAATTCCAATTCCAATTCCTCCAACTTCGCCGGCGGGCTGAAGAACTTGGGCAACACGTGCTACATCAACTCGGTCCTCCAGGTGAGTCTCACTCAATTTCCGCTTGCTTTGAGGAAGACGAGAATGCGAGCCACTACGAAACTAACATTGTTCCCTCAATTCGTGTTCGCGCCTTCTTCGCTCCGCAGTCCCTCTTCGCCCTCCCCAACTTTCTCTCCGACCTCACGGCCGGCTCGGTCGCGACCCTCAAGGACCTGGATGTCAATTTCCCACTGCATAATGCGCTCACGCAAATTGCGAGGGCGAGGGAGGAGAAGGGCAAGGGAGGCGTCAACGAGAGCGACTCCGCGGCGAATTTGAAAAAAGTCATTGACACGTTGAGTGACCAATTCAAGGGGAACATGCAGCAGGACGCTCACGAGTTCTTGAACAGTTTGTTGGATTTGTTGCACATGGAGATTTGCCCGGACGATTCTGACGATGAGCAGGATCAGGAGCAGGAGGAAATTCAGCAAACACCTACCACACCCTCACAAGCGACGACATCGTCGCTTGCGAAAATCCTAGCCCTGGCCTCAACCACCCCCGCCACAACCGCAACCGCAACCACAACCACAACCCCGGCAGACAAGGTTGTTCCCAACTCCGCTGCCTCCGAGGCAGCTCCCAAAATCACCCCCACCAACAACAACAACAGGTGAGCGAGCGAAGCGAGCGAGCCTCCTGGAAGACGAGAAATATTCGCGATGAAGTCGCGATGAAGTGTGCGAAATGGCTACGGACATAATGGCTACATCCACTACTAAGCTAACCCACTCAATTCGTTTGGCTCGCTCGTTTTCCTCGTCCTTCATTAAAAATGCGCCTCGCTTCGCTCGGCGCAACAACAGCAACATCACTTTGGACCCCAACTTCGACCTTGCCACAATTCCCACAAACAAGTTCTTCAGCGCAGAGCTGAATGTGCATCTCTGCTGCGAGAATCCCCAGTGCAAGTGGCGCAGGTCGAAGAAGGAAACGTACCGTCATTTCTCTGTAGGTGAGCGAGCGAAGCGAGCGAGCTTTGAAGGAAGACGAAAAATGTTACGAGCCACTGTATACTAACTTTATCCACTCAATTGCACTCGTTTTGCTCACTCGCCTCCCCCCTGCTCCATTAAAATGCACCTTCGCTTCGCTCGGTGCAGATGTCGAAGAAAACGACAAGATCGAGTCAGCCCTCGCGAGGTTCTTCTCTCCCGAAATCGTCGACATCGTTTGCGAGAAGTGCACAACGGGAAAGACCGCAACCCAGACGGCTCAGTTCACCAAGCTCCCCGGTGCCCTCATCCTCCACATGAAAAGATTCGTCGTGTACGAGAAGCCCGACAAATCCTTCTCGCTCAGGAAGAATGCCGCTCCTGTGGAGTTCGGCGAGACGATAAATCTCGAAAAATTCTGCGAGGATGACTTCGAGTACCCAGCGATGCCCAGGGCTCTGCAGTTCGACAAGAGCAGCAGCACTGAGAAGAAGTTGGAAGGAAATGGAAAAGGAAGCAACAACAACAACAACAACAACAACACCAACGCAAACTTCTCAATGAAGTCGGTCGTCCACCACATCGGGAGCAACGCCTTCTCCGGGCACTACGTGACGGACGTTAAGAAACACAACAGCTGGACGAGGTTCAACGACTCGGTGGCGAAGGAATCGAGCCAGGCGGAAGTCTTTGGAACTGGGGAGAACAGGAAGACCGCCTACATGTGTGTTTACGCCTACAATGGGTCTGTGGCCAAGGTTTAGGAGGGTGGGCCAGTGGCGTAGAAACAACCTTTTACCTATGTCATAATTCGCTCTTTTTCTTTTTTTTTAGTTTGTAAAAGGGAAAAAGCCAAAAAAACTGTATTAATATTCTGTTTCAATCTGATTTTGGGTGCATCCTTATTTTTGCGCTGAAATTTTGGGATTTCTCGTATCCTTATTTTTTGTTTGCAACACATCTTGTTAACATACACTTTTTCCTCGCCCTTGGCTTCACACTTGAACAGTTGTCAAGTGTTTTTACAATTCCCTCAGCACTTTCAACTTCGATCCAAGTGGTGAGTGTTTAAGTACAACTGCCCCCCAGTTGCTCACTCACAAGATGTTTCAACTGCCCCACTAACCCCCGGGCCCTCCCCTACCTACCCCAGCCCCAATCCCAACCCCAATCAATGACTTTCCTCCTCCTACTTCTCCTCCTCCTCCCCCTCCTCACCCCCGGTCAAGTAAACATGCCTTCAATCGCCTCTTCGTACGCAGGAGCATTGACGGGATCCTCTGTGCAGCTCAACCCGGGTGTTGTTGCTTCCCACGACGGGATTTCTCCAGACGTCAACCTCTGGTTTCAAGGCAAGGTTGTTAATTATTCTTGTAATAATAACGACGGCGGGTTGTGTACGCTCAAGGGTGCTCCAGGCAAGGGAGTTTTGTACTATAAGCCATACCCTGCTATCGGAACAGCCACCTTCGGCTTCCTCATCTTCACGGATGGCGATGCCGCCGATGGAGGAGGACTTTATCTTTATCTCACTAATTCCAACACTCCAGTTGAAACTGTCGTTTGCTCCTTCATAGATAATGTCGCAGATACTAGCGGAGGGGCGATCCGTATCAATGGTCCTGGTTCTTCTAGCTGGGGGTTGGTGGTTAAGGGCTGTACGTTTACTGACAACTTGGCGGGACAAGCAAATGGTGGGTAAAGCCGAGCACAACACAACACAACATATTTTTACAATTTCTCTAACAAACCTAATTCAACTCAATTCTACTCAATTCTACTCAATTCTACTCAATCCTATCCACATCCACATCCACAGCGGGAAATGACGTCTATATGAATGGAGGATCAGTAGATTTTTTAGAGTGTCCCGAGGGTTATGCATCCACTGTTGGCACCACCCTGAACCTTGGTAATATGGGTTTCACCTCCGCAAACTCTTATACGTGCCTCAAAACCTGCTCCTCCTCCCAGTTTTCGGTGATCTCCACTTCCACGTGTCTCTCCACCTGCCCACAGAACAGTTTTGTTATTGCGGAACAAGCCTGCCAGCCGTGCGGACACTCCGGGACGACGACATCCACCGGCACAACATCTTATACAGGCTGCACGTGCATGGGTGGTGCCTACTTAACCAGCCAGGGCTGCGAGCTTTGTCCCATCGGCATGACCACAGCCAGCATAGGCGCCACCTCGATCGACCAGTGTGGATGCGGCCTTGGGACCTACCTCAAGGATGGAGCCTGTGAGAGCTGCAAAGGCGGGACGACGGCGGCGGTCGGTGCGACGCTGTTAGAGCAGTGCATCTGCCCCCTGGGATTCTTCACGTCGACGGAAATTGGTGCGTGCGCCTCGTGCGGTTGTGACTCGGTCACGACTAGGTGAGTGAAAATCAAAAAATCAAAGAATATTGTCAAAACTAAAAGTAAAATTCTGTAGACGCATCGGCTCCACGACATCCGATCAGTGCATCAAGCTCGTCTCCACAGTTGAAATCGTTGCTGCTTTCGAAGCAGCTTCTAACAACCAAAAAATCGACCTCACTCCTGAAACTGTGGATGCAGGCGACGAGATTTCAAGTGGTGCGAAGTTCACGTTCCAGAACAAGGCAGGTGAGTGAGCGAGCGAAGCGAGCGAGCTTTAAGTAAGACTACTGTGCTAACCCACTCAATTCGTTTGTCTCGCTTGGTTCGCTCGTGCTTCATTAAAAATGCGCCTCGCTTCGCTCGGCGCAGCGTCATTCTCTTGCTCCCAAACGGACCAAAACAACCCCTCGTCCACTTGCACCCTCAAGGGAGCAAACGGTTTTCGAGTTGTGTACATTTCCAACACTGGTGGAGTAATGGCGTTCCACTTCATGACAATCCGTGACGGAGACAAGGGGTACGGTGCCGGGTTGAAAATTTTCAACTCGCATGTATTTCTGGCCGTCATGAGGTTCATCGATAACGCGGGAGGGACCTCAGGAGAAGGCGGTGCCATATTTGTCTTATGCAGCGCGACTTACAGACTCTCTTTGCAGGGTTGTACTTTCGCTGGTAATACGGCGCAAACTGGAGCGGACATCATGCAAAAAATGGCTACTGATAATCTTACCATTGAGGGCTGTCCGGCTGGTTTCGTAACGGGGCTTGCCGGAGGTGGGACCGGAACTCCAATGAATAACGACAGCGATAGTACTTACGTGACCGTTGAAGGTGTTAGTTACACCTGCAACTCGGTCTGCACAACCACCGGACATTCCACAGATGTTGGTGGAGCCACCTGCGCCGCTTGCCCAGCTGGCAAGTTCCAGCTTTGGCAAGGTTACGAATGCCAAGTCTGCCAAGGAGGGCGCTACTCGATGAGCAGTGGACTGACCACCTGCGAGCTGTGTCCAGGTGAGAAGAGATGGAGAATGGATTCAAACATTTTTTATTTTTCCAAGACTAAGTCAATTCAATACAACCGCAGTTGCCAAGTACATCTCGGACGACAACACGGTTCTCAGCCACAATACTCTGAGCGATTGCACTAACTGCGCTGCCGGAAAGATGAGCAATACTCTGGGGACGATCATTTGTCCCAACTGCGGAGTTGGGAAGATTAGCGGGGCTGGAGTCACGTCTTGCACCGACTGTGGCGCGGGCAAGTACAACGAGGTGCCAGGAGTGACGGCGTGCGTAAACTGTGGCGAGGGGAAGTACCTTGGCTCCACAGGCTCGCCCTCCCAATACAACTGCGTGAGCTGCCCGAGTGGGAAATATTTCGGAAGCACAGGTGCCACGGTGTGTACCAATTGCGCCACGGGGAAGTATGCGAGGTGAGTAAGACACCCACAAGTATCCCTCCAATACAATCCTAACACAATCTCAACCCCAGTGGAACGGGAACCCTCGCCTGCACCGACTGCCCCCCTGGAAAAGCCGTAAACACGCCATCCGCCACTTCCTGCACCGATTGCTCGCCGGAAACGTTCTCGCTGGACTCTGGATTGAACGAGTGCAGCGCCTGCACCCAAGGGACCTTCTCAGCCAGTACCGGAGCCCCCACCTGCACGTCGTGCCCAGCCGGCAAGTCTGGAGACGCCAACCTTCAGGGTTGCACTGTGTGCGCTGCGGGCAAATTCTCTGGCGCGGCGGCTGCGTCTTGTACAGCCTGCGACGGAGCCGGAGA
>Ga0302114_10001437_pt1 | contig 15754 bp, 8 predicted proteins | sample AG5_Surface_MG_FD_203107 | JGI IMG/M metagenome (GOLD analysis project Ga0302114, IMG submission 203107) | Marine microbial communities from Western Arctic Ocean, Canada - AG5_Surface | ecosystem: Environmental > Aquatic > Marine > Oceanic | place: Canada: Western Arctic Ocean | collected...
CGCTCGGCGGCCCGTCCTTCGTCGCCGCATCCCCGGGAGTCGCCGCGTTGGCGTCCGCCGCGCTGACCTACGCGACGTTCTGGGCGCACGCGCTGTGGCAGAAGCTCGGCGGCGGGTGCGTCAGCACCCCCGCCACGCTCGCATCCGCGCTGACGTACGGCTTTGGCGCCTTAATCGCCGCGTGCGCGGTGCAATGCGTCAGGACATCCAAGGCGGCGACAGCGGCGACGCTCGCGGCCACCGCCTCCGTGTGCGTCGCCAAGTACCTCGCCAAGGAGCTCGCCGAGGGCCTCACGATCACGGTGACGAAGGAGACCCCGGGGAACGAGACGATTATGGTCACCGCAAACGACGTGATGCTCGCGCCCACCCGCGAGGGCATGCAAGGGGACGCTACCGAGGCGAGCCTTCTTTCGGGTGAAAAGTCGCGGCTGGAGGTTCTGGAACGGCTGAAGGAGATGATGATTCGGGAGTTCCGGGAGGACACCGCGCGGCTGACGCAGATCGAGGACGAGAAGGCGAGCGAGGTGAGGCGCCTGGAGGGCATATACGAGCAGCGCATCAAGAGCCTGAAGGCTGAGATTGTCATCCTCCGGAACAAGAACGAGGAGCTCAGCAAGTTCGCGGGTATCGCCGCGGCGCTCCAAAACATCGAGGAACGGATGAACCAGGAGATCGCCCGCATGAAGGACACCTACGACTCGGACATCACCGCGCTCAAGACACAGATCGGCAGCCTGGAAGCGCAGATCGCGGAGACGGAGGCCAAGGCGAACGAGGAACGCGAGAGACTCACCGCCGCGCTTCGAGCCGCCAGGGGTTTATACTCGGCGCAACGGCAAATGTTCGACAGCGAGATGGCCAAATACCGCGCGGCGTTGGCGATATCGGACCAGCACACCGAGTGGTGGAAGTCGGAGTCTGCGAGGATCGAGGAACACCTGCAGAAGCGCATCGCCGCGACGGAGGCGGCGCACGCGAAGACCCTCGAAAACGCGACCACCTCCGAACGAAGCTCCGGTCAGTCGGCGCTGAACCGCGCGATCGAGTCCCTCAAGCATCAGCATACGCTCGAGTTGGAGTCGACGACGGCAGCCGCGGCCGCCGAGCGCAAGGCTCTCCAGGTGCTCTTGGAGGATGAGCGGCAAGACGCGGCGAAGCAGCTGGAGAACGCGGTTAGGTCCGCCGAGGCTGAAGCCGAGGTGAAGGTGACGAACGAATGGCGGGAAAAGTTGGAAATGCTCGAGGCGCAGCACGCCGCTACCATCAAAGCCGTCTCCGAGGACTTCCAGGACAGCATCAAGGAGGAGAGGTCGCTCAACGACGGAAACACCGAGAACCTCCGCGTCGCTTACGAGGCCAAAATCGGCACCCTCAACTCGAACCACGCCGAGGCGCTTCAAAACGCCAAGGACGTCGCCACGGAGGCCCTCATGGCGGCCAAGAAAGCCGCCGTCGACGAACTCGCCAAGAACATGGAAGCCTCCGCGGAGGAACTCGAGGCCACCGTCGCGAAGCTCAAGGAGGAGGACGCGGCTACGCTCGCCAAATTATCAGCCGAGAGGGACGAGGTCGTCGCCGCCGTTCGCGCCGAGCTTCGAAGCGCGAGGGCGGAGCGCGGCGCGCTCTACGATCACTTCACCAGCGAGAAGGCCAAGCTCGAGGGCATCGTCCGCTCCAGGCTCACGGCGGAGATCGCCGAGGCTGAGAAAAACTTCAAAGCGCACTGGGAAGGCGAGACGGCTAAGCTGCGAGCCGCGCACGATGAAAAAATGGCAGAGTTGCAAGCGACGCAGGAGACGGCGTTGAAAGCGATGCAGGCCACGCAGGACGAAGAGATCGAGATGTTCGAGTCGCAGATCGAGAAGGACAGGAACGACGCCGTCGAATCGACCCGCGCCGCGCTCCAATTGGCCTTCGACGCGAGGTCCCTCGCCGCCGCCGGCGAGAGGCGGGCGCTCAAGGCGCTGATGGACTCGGAACGCGCCAAGGCCAGGGTTCGCATGTTCGCCGCGGTGGACGACGCCGTGGCGAACGGCGTCGCCGAGCTCAATGCCGCAAAGCTGCTGTTCGCGAACGAGAGGGATGAGCTGCAACGCAACTTTGGCAAAGACATGGACATAATCAAGGCTGATTTCGCCACCAGGCTCGACGCCAAGCTCGTGGACAAGGCCAACGCGGTCGAGGAGTTATGGCGCGAGAAGCTCAACGAGGCGGAGAAGCAGTCCGCCGCGGCCATCGCGCTGGTAAAGGAGACCGCCGCGAAGAAAACCGAAGACCGCAAGAAGGAGCTCCAGAACGCCAAGGACGTCGCGGCCGAGACCTTGACGGCGGCGAAATCATCCGCCGAGAAGGACAATACCACCTCGGTCTCCGCCCTCAACGCCAGGATCGACGAGCTCAGGCGGGAACACGCCGAGGCCATGGCGTCCGCGGAGGCTGGCTACGCCCAGGCCCTCGCGGCGGCGGCGACCAAGGTGAGGGCGGAGATTCAGTCCAAGGATGAAGCGTCTGCCGCGAAGTACGCAGAGTTGAAGGCCAAGGCTGACGAATACCAAGCCGCGGTGGCCAAGGCCGAGTCTGACCTGGCCGTCGCGTCCAACGCCGCCACCGAGAAGCTCGCGGAGGTGGAGGCGAAGTACAAGGAGCAGATGCGCAGGATGTCGGACGAGAAGGACGGCGCGTTGGCCGCGAGCGTCGCGTCGGCGGGGCGGGAGGCTGACGAAATTTCCGACAGAATCACCGCCGAGCTCGAGGAGGCCAAGGCTGTTTACGCCGAGGAGAAGAGCGCTCTCGTGGCGCAGCACAAGGCGGAGCTGCGGGAGGTCATGGAAAAAGCCGCGCGGGAGATGGCGGCCGCGGCGGAGGAGATGGAGGCTCTCGATAAGAAGCGGAAAGATGCGCTCAACGCCTCGGGGTCGGAGTTTGCGGATAAACTCTTGCAAATGGAAACGGCGCTGGCGAGGACCAAGAAGGAGGCCGAGGACGCCGTCGCACGAGCTGCGGCGGCGCAGGACGAAGCCGTCGCCGAAGTCAACGCCTCCATGGCCGCCGAAGTCAACGCCTCCATGGCCGCCAAACTCCAGAAACGGGAGGAGCAGTTGCTTTCCGAGATGAAGTCCCTGCGCGAAATCCACGCCGACGAGCTCGGCTCGATCAGAGCCGCAGCCGCCATCGAGGTCGTCGAGGCGCAGGAAAAGTCGCAGGAAGAGGTCACCGCGCTGAATCGCGCCGCCGAACGCATGCAGGCGGACCACGAGAAGCGCATGGCGGATGCTGCGGCATCGGCCAAGGCTTCCATCAAGGATCTCGAGCGCCGCGTCGAGGCGGCGTCGAAGGATGCCGACGAGAAAGTAGCAGCCGCCCAGGCAGAGTCAGCCGCCGCGCTCGAGCTCGCCGCCGATGCCGCCGCGAAGCAACTCGCCGACCAAAAAGCTACGCTCGAGGCTGAGATGGACGCGCTCAGGGCGGACGCCAAGGCCGAGGCTGGCCGCGCCAGGGGTGCGTACCATGATGCGCTGGAGAGCGCGAAGAAGGCTGCGGCGGAGGAGCTGAAGAAGGCTTCCACAGCCGCCGGCGCGGATGTCGACTCCGAGGCGGTCGAGTTGGAATTCGCCCAGCTCGATCAGCGACTGCAAGCGCAGATCAAGGCGACGGACGACGCTTACGCGCAGGGTAAGGCGGAGCTCGAGAAGGCTCTCGCGGACGCAAAGGCTGAGTACAAGGGCAAGCTCGCCGCCGCGGAAAAAGCCGCCGCCGCGACGCTCGAGGGGGAGAGGGCTCGATTCGAGGCCGCCTTGGCCGAGCAGAGGTCCGCCGCCGCCACCGCGGCGAAGGCTGCAGAGTACGCCGCTAAGACCACGATCGGGGAGACGCGCGAGAAGGCTGCCGAGGAGCTCAAAGCCGTCATGGGCTCCGCGGATACCTATCGCGACAACCTCAATCAGCAGTTCGAGAACGAAGCAGAAAGGGCGCGCGCGGAATTTGAAGCCCAGATCAAGGCTTACGACCAAAAGCTTCTGGATAAGTCCCGAGACCTCACCACTCGTCACGAGCGAGAGACCAAGGACCTGCTCGCGAGGCACGCGGCTGAGATGCGGGCGAAGAGTACGGCGCTCGACGCGGAGATGAAAAAATCCGCCGACGTTCGCGCCGAGATGGCGCAGATGCGGGCGACGCACGAGGCGCAGTTCGAGGCTGCGCTCGCGACGCACGCGAAGGAACTGGACCGAACCGTGCAGTACGCCAAGACCGCCCTCGCGGAGGTGTCCGAGCGCGCGGCGACGCGGGTTGCCTCGGCGCGCGACGAGTCCGACGGGGATCGAGCCGCGCTCGTCAAGAAGATTGAGGAACGCGTCGAGTCGCTGACGGATGAACGCGACGCGTTCAAGGCGCGCGCGGTGACTGACGACGCGTACTGGCTCGCGAACGAGCTCGAGAGTGTCAAACAGGCGTACGCGCTCACCGTGGACGTCGATCTGACGACTCTTGACCCCGAGGATGAGGCGCAACGGAGGCAGCTGGAAGCGGCTGGCGAGGTTGCCGCGAAGGGCTTGAACGGCATCGTCGTTCCGGTCTGGGGGTACTACGCCCTGGGGCTGGCGACCGCCCTGCTGCCCCGCATCATCGCCGGCGGTGGCATGTGAGCACGGCGCCGAAGCGGTTCTCACTCGACGCATTCATTCATATTGTACGATAGCAGAGACATTCTTTTATTCATCATCAGCATCGCCGCTAAACACTTTTATGCTCCCTCGCTCAGTCGGCGCCTTCTCTATCGGTAGCCGGCCCTCCTCTCCCCGTGTTTGTCGGGCGACGGCGATCCCGCGGCGTGCACACCCTTCGGCGGTGACACCGAGTACGCCGGCGTCACCTCCACGGTCTCCTCCGCGAGCACCACGTCGTTATCGCGGTCCACCGCCGTCACCGTCATCGAACCCTCCGCGTCGATCGACAACGTGACGCGAATCTGCGGGCGACCGGCGGGCGACTGCGGGATCCCCTCAATCTCGAACACCGTCAGCAGCGTACACTCGCTCGCCTTCCTCGACCATCCCTCCACGATCTTGAGCTCCATCTCGTCCTGACCGTTGCTCGTCGTGCTGAACATCTTCGACACGCTGATCGGTCGGTCCGCGCCGGGCTGCACCATCACCTCCACCAAATCGTTAGCCACCCAGAGTCCAATCGGCGGCGTGCGAATCTCCGTGGCGTACGCCGTGTACTTGTCCCTGGCCTCGGAGGTGGACTCGAACTTCACCGGGGAGGGCACGTACGCTTTCTTGGGCGCCGAAAGTCGCTGGTACGCGCTCGGTTCCACCTTGAACATGGCTTTGTTGGTGGTGGAGTCGTCGAATTTGGCGCCGGTGTTGCGGTACGGTTTGACGGGTATGTTGGGCAGGGGCTGGACGGCGTGCGCGCGGAACTTGTCCCTGGACTCGGACACCGCCTCGAACTTGACGGGCGAGGGGACGTACGCCTTCTTTGGGCCCGATGAACTGCGAATTAGGAGTACGGGAGTAAGACGAGTTGGTCAGCGATTCGCGGCGATCGATCGCGGGAAACGTAGACTAACAACGAACTCGGGCCGATTGCGGGAAGATGCCTATTTTGGAAGCGGGCGCGCGCCCCACGCGGGGCGCCGGGCGGGTTCGAGGGTGCGAAGCGCGGGTTTGTGACTCACAGTGGCCCCGGGCTGTGCGGCGGGAACTCATCCTTGCTCGTGGAGTTTGGAAATCGAAGGTTGGGTCCGTAGGCGGAGCGGATCTCTCGGTGCTTGGCGGACCCGCTGGGCGTCTTGCGCACGGACTTCAGCCTCGGGGTGCTGTCGGGGAGCTCCAGCGGGGGCGGTCGCTGGAACGCGTCGTCGGATCGCTGGACGTCGTCGAAGGTGACGTGGAGATCGCGACCTCGCATGGCGCTCTCCGGAGGGGCGTTGGACATCGATGCCATGATGTCGCTTGATGCCTTGCTTAGTCCGCGCGCCGCAGTGTCGATCACAGTGTGTCGATCGGACTCAGTCGCGGAGCCGCTGTTGGTGGGAGCTGTGTCACGACTGCAGTGCCACGTCAGTCTCGGAAAAAGTTCTCCAACCGCCGCCGACAGTCTTCGCGACACAGTGGACGTATCGACCGCCCAAACAGTACCTCAGGAAATGATCGCCGCCGCCCTCGCCCGCGCGATGCGCCCCACCGCCCTGCGCGCCTCCGGCTTCACCGGCCGCGCGGTCCAGCCCCGCGCCGCACTCATCAATCGCCCCGGATCGATCCGGGCGATGGCTGCGCAGGCTTCGTCCAACCCGATCGCCGTCTTCGACACCTCCATGGGCACCTTCGAGGCTGAGATCTTCATGGACAAGATGCCGATTACCGCCTCCAACTTCGTCGACCTGTGCAACACCGGCCACTACGACGGGCTTCACTTCCACCGCGTCATCGACGGGTTCATGCTGCAGTTCGGATGCCCCCTGAGCTCTGACCCCCAATCGCCCCGCGCTGGAACCGGCGGCCCCAAGGGTGGCTCGTCGTTCGAGTGCGACGGCAAGACCATCACTCGCGACGCCGGCGGTAACATCCCCGACGAGCTCATCGATAAGACCTCCAACGAGCCCGGCACCCTCTCCATGGCCAACACCGGCCAGCCCAACAGCGGCGGATCCCAGTTTTTCGTCAACACCGTGCACAACTCCTTCCTGGACTGGTTCGACAAGTCCACCCCGTCGCAGCACCCGGTGTTCGGCAAGGTGGTCAGCGGCATGGACGTCGTGAATGCCATCGGGAAGACCAAGACCAACCCGCGCGACGCTCCGGTCACCCCGGTCAAGATGAACTCGCTCAAGATCAAGTGAGCGACTAGAGTCGACGAGGCGTCGACGCCGAACTTTTGGCAATGACAAAAAAACCAAAAAACTTTGCGAACGACGAGAGTCTAACGTCACATGTCGTATCATTACACGCGCTCCCGCGCCTCTCTTCCTCCCTCTCTCTCTCTCCTATACCCCCGCGCGGCGGCTGCTTCTAGTCGTCGACCACGTCGTAGACGATGTCGTCCACGTCAGAGAACACGTGCGTGTTGTGGTCCACCGCGTTGGTATCCGATAGTTCGAGGTTGTAAAAGTCCATCACGTCCACGGACGACGGGAACAGCGGCCCCGCGTGCCAGCATCCCGCGTGCATCTTGAGGAAGTGCCCGGGCGGAACCCTGAACACCCGCAGCGCCCGCTCGGCTTCCGTGCTGTCGTGCCGCGGGTACTTCGCCACGTCCATCGTGGGCGCTCCGACCGCCATGTACCAGTCCTCGTCCCCGAGTGCTCCGAGGCATTGGGTCACCTTCTCGTGGTACGTTATCCGATCGAAGGAGAGGTCTTTCTCCCGTAGCCTCATGACGTAGAACCTCGGGGTTCCCTGCGACAGGTCCAGCTGTGCATCCGCGGGGCCGAACTCGACGCCGTCCTCCTCAGCCTTGCACACCTGTCCGAACGGGGCGAACGCCTCGACGGTGAGCGTCTCAGCCTTCAACGCGACACGTGTGCACGTGTGTGCGGGCGATGCGTCGGCCGCCTTGGCGACGACGCGCGTGGATGCACGAGCGGCTGTGGTCGCGCGGCGGCATCGCGACGACACCGCCCGGGGATGGCTCGCTCCGACCGTGCACCTCGCGGTCGACATCGACACGTGCAGGCTCCCTCGGGTATCGCGCGACGCGGATGTGAAACTCTCGACACTTTTAGGGCACCCTAAGAAGACGTCGACGACGGATTCGCGGCTCATCGGTGTTGCTATACGACTGTGATACACGGTTACAATGCTCTACCAGGACACGGTGCTCACTCCACTACCTTGGCCACCTTCCTGGGCACCTTGACCTGCGTGCTGGGGCACATCATCTCCTGCCAAGACACCGGCACCATGGGCTCCCCGGTGAACGGGCTCTTCGCCTGCACCACCCCCAACTCGTTCCTCGCCGTGCTGAGGAAATAGTTGCGCTGATCTCCGAGGCTGAGCACTGACGCCCTGATGACGTCGGCGGGCAGGAAGGATTCGTACATGTCCACCTTGTCAATCTCCGTCGCGCGCACGTCCTGTTGTCGCACGACCCCTTGGAACCCCGCGGAGTCGCTGACCGCCTTGCCGTTCACCGCCACGATCTCGCACCACACCTGCCGCGGATTGATGCGCGTGACCCGCGCGAACACCTCGTCCCCGACCTCGGGGAGCAGCGTCCCGCCCCCGCGGTCGCCCTTGGCATCGGTGGCATCGCCGGAGGTGGCGCCCTTGATCACCTCGACGAGCGGGCGCTTGTCCTCGGCGTCGTCCGCCGCCGGGGTTGTCCGCGCCGTTCCCATGACCGCCGCCACGACGCTCTGGCCCCGGACGTAGGTGCCCGGGCCGGAGCGGACCTCGTCGGCGTGCCGCAGGGGCTCGCCGGGAAGAACCAACGCGGTCATCGTGGCGGTCACTGCGCCGTCGAGCACGACTCCCGGGACGCGTGCGCGTGTCAGTGGGGACGGGCCCGAGCGCGGTCCTGTCGAGAGAATGAATTTTCATCTCGCCGGCGCCGAGAAAAGTTATTCCGTTTCGCGCGAGCTGACTTGGCATATCTTTCGCGCGCCTTCGCGTCCGCACCCTGAGCGCACGCGACCCTTTTCGGCTTTCAACATGTATCGCGCGATCCTCTCGCTTACCCTTATCCTCACGGTGAGCCCCCGCGAGTCCGCCGCGTCACCACCCTCGCCCGTCGACGGCACACGCGCGGTGCCCCTTGGCGATATCCAAAAGTCTCCCGCGGATATTCAAATGTCGCGTCCGAGGCCCTCCACTGACCTTCCACCCACCCGTTCACCCAGGCCATCGCGACCGTCCGGGCGTCCCCAACGTCCACTTTCGAGGTCTCCCTAAACCCGGTCCCGAACCTTCGAGATCCGGGCGCCAAACCCGATGATCCCTCCTGCCCCGACGCGGGAGCCGAGAGCCACGGAGGCTGCGACGACCCCATCCGGGGCGGGCACCCCTTCGACCTCTGGGAACTCGCCAGGAGCTGGACCCCGGGGTTCTGCGGGTCAAGCCCGAGGATGTGCGGAAAGAAGGAGTGTGCCGTCGACGCCATGATCCCCGCGCTCACCCTCCACGGCATGTGGCCCTCATACGCCACCCCCGTGGACGAAGACGACTCCCTCGAAGACGTCTCAGCCATCGCAGATCCTCGCAGATCCCTCCGTACAACCACCGCCATGTCCGTCGCCGCGGGAGGAGGCGCATGCTTCTGGCCGCAGATGTGCACCAAGCCCACCTGGTTGCCAAAGTCATCCCCGTGGACCTACGATCCCTCGTTACTGCCCCAGGGTACCGAGTACGAGACACTAGCGCCGGCGTGGTACTCCGATTCGCTCGGATCACACGAGTGGCCCAAACACGGAACCTGCGCGGCGTGGGCGGACGAAACGGGCACCGCGAAGGGCCTGGACCAGAAAGGGTACTACGACGCGATGTTCACGCTCGCGGCGGCGGAAGGCACGCCGAAGACGCTCGTCGACGCGATGGGAGGTAGCGTACCGCTGAAGGAACTGCAGGATATCTTCGGGGGCGCGAAGCGCGTGGCGCTCGGTTGCACCCCGCGGTGCGAGCTGGTGCAGGTGCTGACGTGCTACGCGCAAGGTGAGGGCACGGAGAGTAGCCCGGCGGGACCCGGCGAGCGCGCGGATTGCCCGTGCACCGGTGTGAGGGACAGCCACTACGATAACAGCTGCGCGGAGGCCCACGCGTGCGCCGAGGTTAAGATTTTATCACCCGAGCAAACAGGGTGCGGGGGCGGCGGTCCAAAGCCTGGCCCGGGACCCGCGCATAAGTGCACCGGCGACGTCCAATGCTGCCCGGGAGTCAAGGGTCCACCCTGTTCCACCGATGCGGACTGCGGGGGGCAGAGCGGCTGCGACCACTGCGCGCACAGCGGTTTCTGCACCGACCAAGTTCGGCCAAACTAAAACCGTTCTTTTCTTCGTGAAAACCCAAGAGAGTCGTATTCATCAATCAATCCTCGTGCTTGCGTCGCCTACGTCTCTTCTTTTTCTCACCATCCCCGTCGTCGTCGACGCCGGCGGCCTGCTGCTCACCACCGCCGGCGTCGTAGTCGTCGCGCCCCTCGGCTTCTTCCTCTCGCCGCGGCGGCGGCTTGTCTTTGTCTTTCCTCGCGAACCCAGCCTTGTTCGGCCCGTTGGGCCTGAACCTCTTCTCGAGGTCCCCGACGCTCTTCGCGGACCCGACCGCCTGCTTCATGGCGGCGGTGAGCTCCGCCCTGATCTCGTCCGTCACCGGCCACCGCCGCGCGCCCGCCTCCGTCTGCAGGAAAAACACCCCGGTGTCGTAGCTGCTCACCCTGTGCCGTTCCCTGGGCGGCCGGCAGTGCTGCGCCCCGTCGCAGAAGCCGTGCTCGGACGCCGGGACCACGAGCGTCTCCCCGCGCTTGAACGGAGACTCGTCCAGGGCCTTCCACATGGGCACGTCGCGCCAGGCGGGCACGACGACGACGATGGACAGTCGTCCGCCCTGCGTCTCCGCGTTCTTCAGAAGGGCGCCGGCGTGCGTCGCGGCTGCCAACAAGGACTCGGGGACAAACGGCGGGTTCATCTCGAACGACCCGCGCGTGGGCTTAAAGTCGAAGAACGACCCGAGCGACCCGAACGGCTTGTCCACGTCGGGAAAGGCGGAGCAGAACCGGCCGTAGCGGCAGTTGAGTGGCGACGCGAAAGCCTCGCACCCGACGCCGAGCCTCTTCTTCAAAACGTCGAACGCCGTCTCGTTGAGCGCCGCCTGGTAGCCGGCGCCGCCCAGGGCGTCGTACCTGGCGAGCAGCGAGAACGTCGCGGCGATGAACGCGCCGTGCTCGGGGGTTCCCTCGGGGGGAAGCGGCGTTCCCCCGAGCGAGTGTCGGCAGTACAGCGCCCTCAGCTTTCCCATGTGCGCCTTTGACACCGACATGTAGGGCTTCTCGCCGTTAACCTTGAGCGCGAGGAGCGGGCCGGCGTCCTCCGCGGTGACAATGTCCTTCGTCTTCCCCGTCCCTTCGTCGTCGTCGTCGCCGTCGTCGTCGTCGCTCGCGAGGAGCTTCCCGGCGATCGCCTTGGCCTGCGCCGCGAGTTCATTCGCCGCGGCATCCGCCGCGGCCTGGTCTTCCACGCCGGCTCGGCGGAGATCCTGTGCGAGTCCGCCTCCCGCGTCGACCGCCGGGAACATCGGGGTTGGAACCGCGTCGTCGCCGTGCTCGAGCATGGCTCGCGCGAGCCATCGCTCGAACACGAGGAGCGGCGGCTTGACCTGCAGCTGCCCGCATTTGAGCGCGAGTTGGTGTCGGAGGCGCTTGACGAGCTTGTATCGGCGGAGCTCGAGCGCCGCGGTCTTGCGCGCGTCGTCCAGGGACGGCGCGCGCGCACCCTCGCGGCCCTTGACGTGATAATCACGCGCGCGCTTCTTGTTGATGCCCTTCTCGAGGCCACCCGAGGGAGTTCCGTCACCGCCGCCGCCGCCGTCGGCATCTTCGAAGAACCATTTGACGGTCGGATCCCATAGCAGCTCCCTCGGCCCGTCGCCCCTGCCGCGCCCGCCGCCCCTGCCGCGCCCGCCGCCGTCGCGTCCTCCTCGTCCGCGTCCGCCGAAACGTCCGCCGCCTCGCCCTCCTTTGTGCTGATACGACATGTCTGCTGTGTGTGTCGTTGTGGGGGAAATTGAGCGCGGCGGGCGCTTTTCAGCTTTTCTCGGAGAATGTCGCAGAGCGGGAAACACTGCCGTCGGGAGCGCGCGGAGGGGGCACGACCGAGATGGTGCTCGCCGGCCGCGTGCTGTGCGTCATGATGGCGTCAGTCTCCGGTCACGTCATCCTCGAGCGATTCTACGACCCCATCCCCGAACCCGACCAGATGCGGTGGCGCGACAGGCTCCATCGCGCGGAGGCGTCGTCCGGTGGGGCGGGCGCATCGACGGTGGCGGAATCTGATTGCGACAAGCTGGCGTCCAGGTGCGGGGTGGCGCGCCACGGGGACGAGAACATGGTGTGGTGCGGAGTAGGCGACCTACGATTCTACGCGGTGGGGTCGGGAGAATACGACGAATACGGACGTGAGTCAAACCCCCACCCCCGCTCTCCATTCATGGCCCGAATCGGTGCCCAGTCGATTGGCTCACGAAATCCTCCCCTCAATCCTCCCCTCTCTGACGCCTCGTTCCACCCGCTCCCGACCAACAACCGCAGTCGCCGAGGTCCTCCAAGCGCTCGCCTCGTCAGTGAAGGGTATAGTCAAGAAGGGGTTCACGGAAGCACACGCGTTCGAGCACTACGGCATGATCTGCCTAGCCCTGGACGAGATTGTATCCGATGGAGTCGTCGAAGCCACGACCTGGGACACCATCCGCCGAGCCACCAAGCTCAAGATGGCGGACTGATGAGACACGGGATAATAGTAATAGTCGTCCACGTCGTGAGTCCGCGAGTACTCTAGCTAGCTAGTATGAATAACAAGTCGCCCCCAACGCGGGGCGTCGTCCAACGAACCCGCTTACATCCCGGCCTCTCGACGCGGATGTCTGTTAGGAGGCCTCTATTAGGTACACTCTATTAGGTACACTCTTCACGCGACGCCGACGCCGTTAAACCCCGGGTCCATGTTCACCTGCCTCTCCCACCACACGTCCGCATCCTTGGCGTAGTGCCTCTCGAAGTGCACGCGCATCAGGTTCATCGTGCTGAACGTCTTGCCGTCGATCTCGCACAGGAACTTGCGTCGGCCGACTTGCTGCGACCTCGCGCTGATGAAGAGACCGAGCCTGTCAATCTTACCCGCGCCCATGAGCCCGGCGAGCTGAGATTCCGCTCGTCTCGTAGGCGACGTGTACCTGGCGAGGTGCCCCGGTCCCTCGGGCGCACCGAGGTACCCGAGAGGACCCGAGGGTGTCGCCCCATACCCACCGCCGCCGTTCCCAACGACGGGCTCGGAGACCACCTCGGAGGTTCTCGTCTGGGTTCTCTCCTCCTCCCTGGCGCCGTCGTAAAGATCGCTCGGTCGGTAATGCCGGAACGGGTCGGGCCCGCGCTCCCTCGCGAGCATGTCGCTGAAGCTGGACCCGCGAGGGTAGGGTGAACGCGCGGGTCCGCCCTCGGCGACCCACCGAGCCTGTTCGGCGGCGGCGATAGCGGCGGGGCCGGGCCTCCCCACGGATTCATCCACGGATGAATCGAAGGTTCTAGAACCTTCGGGCCCGGGGTACCCACCCTTGGGCGTGACGCTTCCCCACGCCATCGCGGGACCCGGCGGGTACCCCCCGGACTGCTGGCCGTAGTGCGGCGGGTAGTACGGGGGCGGGGCGGGGGGCTGAGACCACGGCGCGTTCACCGGCGTCGCCATCACCGCCACGGGCATACCCATTCCTGGCCCGGGGGGCGGCCGCGGCGCCTCCACAGGCCGCGCGATTGGGAGCGATTCCGTCCCTGGGGTGACATGGACGGGTGCGGGTGTCGACGCGGCGGAAGGCGCGGCGGATCCAGTCACCGCCGCTCGAAGCGTCCGGAGTTCCTCTTCCAGCTCCTCGACGCGTTTCAGCGCCTGGGTCCTCGGCGTGGTGACTCGCTTGCCGCCGCCGCCCGGGGGAGGCGGCGCGGGGGCCGGGGTGGGATCCACCGACGACGGCGTCATGTCCGATGGGACCAGCCGCGCGTCCGTCGTGGGCCGCTCCGGGGAGAGCGGCGAAGGTCTTTGAACACCGAACACGGGTGACGACGGAGAGTCGTCGCCGATGACCCCTCGATTGAGGTTCAGCGCCGGGTGCACCACGGTCGGTGACACGCCGGGCGAATGCGTCCTTTGCGTCGCACCGGGCATCAGCGGTGACCTGTCTACCGCCCACTGGTGCACCAAGCCACCGAACTTCTTCGCGACGTGGACCCGCATGATGGAAAACTTGGACAGAATTTTGCCGTCGAGGACGCATCGGTACTGTCGGTTCCCGAGGTACTCCACGTGAGCGGAGAGAAACGCGTCGAGGGCAGCCTCCGCGAGACCGGGGACCTGCTCCAGCTCCTCCTCCCGGTCCTTCTGCTGCGTCGGGGTTAAGCCGCCGGCGCCCGGGGACTGGCCCGCCGCCAGGGGCGCCTCGGCGAGGAAAGACGGACCCATCACCGCTCTCTCGTCGTCCATATCCCGCCCTTGGAAAATCGCGGGGGCGCCCTTGGTCGGCGACGTGTTCACCATCCAGGGCACCGAGGGCGAGGAGAAATTCTCGGGTGACCTCGCGTACTGCATGAGCATGGCATCCACCGACGCCTGCGCCGCCTCGACCGCGTCCGTCGCCGTCTGGAGATCACCCTCCATCGCCGCGGATGACTCCGGAAGGGGTCCGGACGCCGTCGGCGGGAACGGGAACGGTTTCACCGGGGACGCCAGGGGCGACGGAACGGCCTGGGCCGGGGGCGTCGGCGCCTGTTCCACGGTGATGACGGACGGGGACACCGCGGTGGCGGACCCCGGGGACGGTCGCGTCGGGGACGGGGGTGCCGCACGCTGGTGGGGAAGAAGCGACGGCGCCGGAAACGGTGAATTCGCCGCCGGAGACGAAAGACCCGGAGCCAGAGCCGGAGCCGGAGCCGGGGCAAGGGCCGGAGGCGGGGTCACGTCCCCGACGAGCCTCGGGGGCTCCGCGGGCGCCGCGCTCGCGGCCGTGACCGCGGCGGCGGCGCTCCTGGCAGCCTCCACCGCTCGTTCCTCCGCCAACTCTGCGCGAATTTCCCGGATGCTCTCGAGCCACTCGGCGCAGTTGACGGTATCCGGGTGGTTCTCGCCGACGGTGTTCCGGCGAACTTCCAGAGCCTTCTCGAAGAGCGCCTGGGCGGGATCCAGCTCGTTCATGTCTACCAGCAAGGCTCCGAGGTTGGCCATCCGGGTCGCCACCTGGGGATGCTCCGCGCCTAGCGTCCGCTCGCCGATGTCGATGGCCTGCTCGTAATACAGCCTCGCGTCCTGCAACTTGCCCTGAGCCTTGTACAACAGCGCGATGTTGTTGAAGTAGATGGCCATGTCCGTGTGCTCCGCACCGAGCGCCTCCTCGTTGATTCGCAGCGCCCGCAGGTACAGCGGCTCGGCCTCGTCGAGTCGTCCTTGGGCCTTGTAGAGCCCGGCTAAATTGTTCAGGTAGATGGCCACGTCGGGATGGTTCGGACCGAGGGCCCTCTCGTCGATCGCGATGGCTCTGGTGTAGTGCTCGGCAGCCTTGTCCCACAGCTCGCGCGACTTGTAGAGCCCCGCGAGGTTGTTGAGATACGTCGCGATGTTCGGGTGGTTGGCGCCGAGGGCCGCCATGTCGATCGCGAGCGCCCGTTGGTACAGCGGCTCAGCCTCCTCGAGAAGTCCCCGGTCGCGGAAGAGCTCCGCGAGGTTGTTGAGCCGGATCGCGATGATCGGGTGGCTGGTACCCTGGGCGCGCTCGTCGATGGCGAGCGCACGCTTGTACATGGGTTCAGCCTCGAGGAGCTTACCTTGGACCCTGAGGAGCTCGGCGAGGTTGTTGAGGTAAGTGGCCACCTCCGCGTGCAGCGTCCCGAGCACCGTCTCTATGACCTGCAACGCCCTCTGATACAACGCCTGCGCGTGGGGTAGGTCACCCTGGGCCCTGTGCAGCTCCGCGAGGGCGTTGTAGAAGTGCGAGATGTGCAGCGACTGAGGACCGGTGAACCTGTGCGCGAACGCGAGCGCGCGGCAGTAGCAAAACTCAGCCTT
>Ga0302114_10001439_pt1 | contig 15747 bp, 15 predicted proteins | sample AG5_Surface_MG_FD_203107 | JGI IMG/M metagenome (GOLD analysis project Ga0302114, IMG submission 203107) | Marine microbial communities from Western Arctic Ocean, Canada - AG5_Surface | ecosystem: Environmental > Aquatic > Marine > Oceanic | place: Canada: Western Arctic Ocean | collected...
CTGCTTTTAATGTAGATCAGAAAAAACACATCCTATATAAACTCAATCAAGCAGTAAGTTTTGAGAGCTTCTTGCATACCAAATATGTTGGACAAAAACGGTTTTCTCTGGAAGGAGGAGAGTCACTCATCCCAGCTTTGGATGCTGTGGTAGAAGCCGCGGCAGATCAGGGAGTCGAAGAGTTTGTCATGGGAATGGCCCACCGAGGCCGCCTAAATACCTTAACCAATATTTTCGGAAAATCTACAAAAGATATTTTTAGTGAGTTTGACGGAAAAGATTACGAGGAGGTCATATTCGATGGTGATGTAAAATATCACATGGGATGGACTTCTAAAAGAAAATCGGATAACGGCAAGAAAATTAATATGAATATTGCTCCAAACCCATCTCATTTGGAGACAGTGGGCGCAGTTGTTCAGGGAATTTCTCGTGCAAAAATTGAAAACGAATTCAATGGAGACGCTTCCAAAGTATTGCCAATTATTGTGCATGGTGATGCTGCGATTGCGGGACAAGGGCTGGCTTATGAGATCGTCCAAATGGCGCGTTTAAAAGGTTACAGTACTGGAGGAACAATACACATCGTTGTTAACAATCAGATCGGGTTTACAACTAATTATTTGGATGCACGGTCGAGTACTTATTGCACGGATGTTGGAAAAGTAACACTTTCACCAATCGTTCATGTAAATTCAGACGATGTAGAAGCTGTAGTTCACGCCGTTAAATTTGCTTTGGACTTTCGAATGCAGTTTGGTGCAGATGTATTCATTGACCTTTTGGGCTATCGAAAGTATGGTCACAATGAAGGAGATGAACCTCGATTTACTCAACCAAAACTTTATAAGGCCATAGCAGCGCATAAAAATCCCCGAGAGATTTATGCAGAAAAATTAATAGCGGAAGGGATCATAGATTCTGATTACGTTAAAAAACAAGAAGTAGAATACAAAAATAGGTTAGAAGAAAACCTTCAGATTTCGAGAAAAGAAGACACCACAGTGGTCATTCCTTTTATGAAAGACATCTGGAAAGGTTTCAAGCGAGTTGATGAGCTTGGAATGAGAAAGCCGATTCAAACTGCTGTAGATGAGAACCTTCTTAATATCGTTGCTAAGACAATTTCTGAGTTACCAAAAGACAAAAAGTTTTTAAGAAAAATAGAACGCCTGGTCGCCGACAGAAATAAAATGTATTTCGAGACTCAAAAATTAGATTGGGCGATGGGTGAGTTGTTGGCCTATGGAACCCTCCTTCAGGAAGGTTTTAATGTCCGCTTGTCTGGTCAGGATGTAGAACGCGGTACTTTTTCTCATCGACATGCAGTGATTAAAGCCGAAACTTCGGAAGAAGAATTGATTCTTTTAAACCATATTAATCCTGAAAAACAAGGAAAATTTCACGTCTATAATTCTTTGTTGTCAGAATATGGTGTGGTTGGATTTGATTATGGATATGCCATGGCAAGTCCGAATGCATTAACCATTTGGGAAGCACAATTTGGTGATTTTTCTAATGGCGCCCAAATCATGATTGATCAGTATCTTTCTGCGGCTGAAGACAAATGGAAGCTTCAGAATGGAATTGTTTTTTTATTGCCGCATGGTTATGAAGGACAAGGAGCTGAACATTCGTCGGCACGTATTGAGAGATACCTTCAGTTGTGTGCAAAAGACAATATGTTTGTAGCCAACTGTACTACTCCGGGCAATATGTTTCATTTGTTGAGAAGACAAATGAAAACGAATTACCGCAAACCTTTGATCGTTTTTACCCCTAAAAGTTTGTTGCGTCATCCCAAAGCAGTTTCAAGTGTTGAAGAGTTTACCACAGGAGGATTTCGAAAATTAATTTCTGATCCGATTGTAACAGAAAGTACAGCTAAGAAGTTGGTATTTTGTTCTGGTAAATTCTATTATGATTTATTAGACGCTCGAGCAGAAAAAAACCAAATGGATGTTGCGATTGTGAGATTAGAACAGCTTTTCCCACTCCCGGAAACAGAGATTAAAGCAGAATTGGATCATTATAAAAACGTAGAAGATGTAGTTTGGGCTCAGGAAGAACCGAGAAACATGGGAGTTTGGGGTTACCTGATGTTGCATTTTCCAGAAGCAAGTATTATGCGACCTGCCACCCGACGCTTTTACGGTTCCCCAGCTGCAGGAAGCGCCACACGTTTTAGAAAAAGACACAAAGCGGTCATCGATTACGTCTTTGATGCCACAAAAAATAATTTTTTAAGAAAAACTAAAAAGTAAAAAAGTCAGAGTTATGATTTTAGAAATGAAAGTTCCTTCACCTGGAGAGTCGATTACAGAAGTTGAAATTGCCCAATGGTTAGTTGCCGACGGAGATTATGTAGAAAAAGATCAAGCTGTTGCAGAAGTAGATTCTGACAAAGCCACCTTAGAACTTCCAGCAGAAGTAAGCGGAACAATTACCCTAAAAGCTGAGGAAGGAGATGCCATAGCCGTAGGTGCAGTTGTGTGTTTAATAGATACAGAGGGGAAAGCTGCTGAAGGAGTAGTGAAACCTGAAGCAGCCGCCGCTGTTGCAGTAGAAGCTTCTAAAGCTGATGCATCTTTACAAGAAGCGAACTACGCAACACAAACGCCTTCGCCAGCAGCCAGAAAGATATTGGCAGAAAAAGGCATGGATCCAAGTAATATTCAAGGCACGGGACGTGCTGGAAGAATTACTAAAGAAGATGCGGTAAAAGCAATTCCTTCAATGGGAACAGCTCCATACTATGGAGAACGCGGACAAACGCGTTCTAAGCTTTCCATGCTCCGAAGAAAAGTAGCCGAACGACTTGTTGCTGCCAAAAATGAAACCGCAATGTTGACTACCTTTAATGAGGTAGACATGGAGCCCATTTTTGCCTTACGGAAAGTACACAAAGAAGCCTTTGCTACTAAGCACGATGTAAACCTTGGGTTTATGAGTTTCTTTACCAAAGCCGTGGTACGAGCATTAAAAATATTTCCAGATGTCAATTCAATGATTGATGGAGACCATAAAATAAGTTATGACTATTGCGATATCAGTGTAGCTGTTTCAGGCCCTAAGGGATTGATGGTACCTGTAGTTCGCAATGCAGAAGAATTAAGTTTTAGCGGTATAGAAACCGAAATAAAGCGATTGGCCATCAAAGCCAGAGATGGACAAATTACTGTAGACGACATGACCGGAGGTACTTTTACCATTTCTAATGGAGGTGTTTTTGGTTCTATGCTCTCTACACCGATCATCAATCCGCCTCAATCAGGGATTTTAGGCATGCACAATATTATAGAACGTCCTGTTGCCATCGCTGGGAAAGTGGAAATACGACCCATGATGTATTTGGCGCTCTCTTATGACCATAGAATTATTGATGGCAAAGAATCTGTTGGGTTTTTGATCGCCATAAAAGAGGCTTTGGAAGATCCTATTTCGTTTCTTATGGATGATGATATTAAAAAAACCTTACAACTTTAATTACCTTATTTATATTATATTAAAAAAATCATCTTTAAAGATGATTTTTTTTTGCTGGAGGTCCTCAGCCTCAAATCCTTCTGAAAAGAAATATTTAAGCGAAATATCAAAAGACAATACTAATGTAAAAGTTGTAGCCACAAGCTTAGATGAAAACAATGTAGCATATGAGACTGCTGTAAAATAGTTGCCTTATATTACACACAGTACTAATTTAAAAAATGGCCCGGCAAGGCACTAAAAGACTATTTTGTATATAGGACTCCTACTTTCGTATTGGTAGATGAAGAGAAAAAAATAAGAGGTAAGTATAGCAATTTTGATGCTATACAAAAGAGGAGGAGGCGACATTAATAATATAATAAGAGCGTAGACCTAAGATTTTAATAATGGGGGATATGAGTACTCCTATTCTCCGGCGACATGGACAAAGCAGAAGACCAAGCAAAAATCGTCACCTTCCCTGGAAAGACAACTACTGTAACTTTGAAGACACTATCGGCATAAACTTTAAAAACTATACCGCTAAAGGCACCCCCTATCTTTTCGTTAGACCACAAAGGCATAATCATTCAGAAATTCGCCACCGCAAGGCAATTGCTGGCTTGGGCGAAAGGGCGGCAGTAGGGTTCTGGGTATGTCTCGACACAATTGCACAAAATGTGCAATCACTCGAAGTGACATGCTGATTTGTATTTATCAAGTATGTCAGTTCAAGTCTTTTTTGCCTACAAAAAATGTATCGAAAATAGTTTATGAAATTTCTATCAATAAAACAGCAGCCTCTTTTTAGCGTAGTCAATAATCACTTTATTCTTTTTTAAAAAATCAGCACCAATAATCCCCTCTATCGGAGTCGCTCCTTGGGCTTCTAGAGTCGCATTGATATGGGTTAGATCTAGTAATACAAAAGCCTGCTTCCCTACTTCATGCCTTCCCAGTTGGAGTTTGCTTTTGCGGGTGAGGATGGCTTTCATTTTTCCTTGGCTTGCGCCAGCCGCATCAAAGGAGTCTCCTTTTATACGCAACTTAAAATATTCTTGCAACTTAGAATGGATACAGCTACTGGAAGCCCCCGTGTCAATTAGTAATTGCGCCACAACTTCATTGATATGTGCTTTACATATTATATGACGGGTTTTGGTAAATTGTATAGAAACGGAACGCTGCGTTTTCATCGAATTAATCTTAAGTTATAACAAAAGTAATTGTTCCAATTAATTTTAAAGCGTCTTTTATTAGTTAACTACCTTTGTCCTTTAAAGGAATACCCATAAAATTACAAAATGCATTTGATCGATACCCACACTCATTTATATGTAGAAGAATTTGATGAAGATCGGGAAGCTGTTTTTCAACGCGCGCTCGATTTGGGAATCAAGCAGTTTTATCTTCCTTCAATAAACAGTGTTTACACCCAACGCATGTTTGATCTTGAGGCTGCCTATCCAGAGCGGGTTCAATTGATGATGGGCTTGCATCCCTCACATGTCAAAGAAAATGCAATCGAGGAATTGGCGCATGTAAAACAACATTTGGATCAACGTCCATTTGCAGCTGTTGGAGAAATTGGAATCGATTTGTTTTGGGATAAAACTTTTATAAAAGAGCAACAACACGCTTTTGATGTGCAGATTCAATGGGCAAAAGAAAAAAATCTTCCCATAGTAATTCATTGTCGGGATGCATTTGATGAAGTATTTGAGGTTTTGGAATCCCATAAAGGCGATTCCTTAAAAGGAATTTTTCATTGTTTTACGGGGACGCTAGAGCAAGCGAAACGTGCCTTAGGTTTTAATTTAATACTGGGAATCGGAGGAGTGGTCACTTTTAAGAACGGAAAAATCGATCAATTTTTGGATCAAATTCCATTGGAATCCATTGTTTTAGAAACTGATGCGCCCTATTTGGCCCCAGTGCCTTATCGCGGAAAACGAAATGAAAGTAGTTACTTGATAGAGGTGGTTCAAAAACTGGCTGAGATTTATCATGTTTCACCCGAAAAAATAGCAGACTTGACTACGAATATCGCTCTTTCAATATTTAAAATTTAGCCAAAATAACCAAGTGATTTAAAACCAGGACTTTACACGATATCTTTGTTGTTTTAAAATTTTCAAAGACACATTTTTTTTTGTTTATTAGGGCTTATTATAAATTAAAACAAAGAGGGGTGGCCGAGTGGTCGAAGGCGCACGCTTGGAAAGCGTGTATACGCCAAAAGCGTATCGAGGGTTCGAATCCCTTCCTCTCTGCAAAAAAATTACAATCGTATGTATTTTTTTTTATCTTTAGACTTTAAAACATTAGAACAAAACTTTGATTAAAATGAGAAAATTATTTTTTACCTTAAGCTTTTTTGGGATTTTAATGACCCAAACATTGACTTATGCTAGTACAATTAACGTTAACATCCCTCAGGATGAAACAGAACAACAAGAAGCTGCCGTCACGGAAGAAATCCCAGTTGTTGAAGTAGCACCTGCTGCTGTAGTTGAAGAGGCTCCGGCTGAAGCGCCTGTTGAAGTGTCTTTTACACAAGAACTAAAAAAAAGATTTATTGAAGGAGGTCCTGGTTTTATGGGGATTGTACTGATTTGTTTGATTCTTGGATTGGCAATTGCCATTGAACGTATCATTTATCTTAATCTTGCAACTACCAACACCCAGAAACTTACGAGTGGCGTAGAGGAAGCTTTGGCTTCTGGAGGTGTTGAGGCTGCCAAAGAACTTTGTAGAGATACAAAAGGACCTGTTGCTTCTATCTTCTACCAAGGTTTAGATCGTGCCAATGAAGGCGTTGAAAGCGCTGAGAAAGCAGTTGTAGCTTATGGAGGTGTCCAGATGGGACAGTTAGAGAAAAATGTATCTTGGATTTCATTATTCATCGCATTGGCGCCAATGCTTGGTTTCATGGGAACTGTAATCGGAATGATTCAGGCCTTTGATAAAATTGAAGCTGCGGGTGATATGCAACCTTCACTTGTTGCAGGGGGTATTAAAGTTGCACTTTTGACTACAGTATTTGGATTGGTCGTAGCGATTATCCTACAGATTTTTTACAATTACATCATCGCAAAGATTGATAGTATTGTGAATGACATGGAAGATGCGTCAATCACTTTGATTGATATTCTCGTAGCTCAAAAGAAATAACAACTTACAACCTAATTAGAAGCATATGAAACTTCAAAATATAGTCAAAATCATCAGTGCCTTGTTGGGTGTTCTCGGAGGTATTTTCCTTCTTAGAATCCTTGGGGCAGGAGATGACAACATTAAACTAGCAGCTTCGATCGGCGATTATGGTGTTGTATCCCCGTTGGTAGAACTTGCGAAACTGATATTGTATCTCACCATAGGGATTACTTTGGTGTTTTCAATTAAAGGATTGTTTTCTGATAAAGAAAAATTAAAAAAAGCAGGTTTATCTATTGGATTTTTTGCCGTTGTACTTTTAATTTCTTACGTCCTTTCTGACGGTCTGGAAACACCAATGAAAGATGGTGAGTTTTTGTCAGCAAACGCATCTAAATGGGTAGGTACTGGAATTCGAATGTTTTACTTCTTGGCAATTATTGCCATTGGTTTAATGTTGGCTTCCGGATTAAAAAGAATCATTAAAAAATAATCAATTATGGCCAAACGTACAGCACCCGAAGTTAACGCGGGGTCTATGGCGGACATTGCTTTTCTGTTATTGATTTTCTTTTTGGTGACGACTACCATAGAAACTGATAGCGGAATTAACAGAAAGCTTCCTCCCATCGAGGATGTTGAAGATCCACCGATCATTAAGCAGAAAAATATTTTCACTGTGGTTGTGAACAAAAATAATCAATTGTTGGTCGAAGAAGAATTGACCAGTATTGAGGATTTGCGTTTATTGGCTGTTGAATTCCTCGACAATGGGGGAGGAGAAGGTGAAGACGCATGTAACTTTTGCCAAGGACCTGGAGATCCAAAATCTTCTGATAATCCTGTTAAAGCTATTATCTCTTTGAAGAACGATAGAGAAACTTCTTATAAAGTTTATATTTCTGTTCAAAATGAGTTGGTAGCTGCTTATAATGACCTCAGAGATCGAGAGTTTTTAAGACTGAATCCAAATGGTGGTTTAACTTTTGTTGAAGCCTACAAGAAGTATTCGGATCCCAGAACAACTCCCGATCAGAAAAAGCTTCTCAAGCTCAAGCTTGATTTAGTTAAGGGAATGTTTCCTCAGAAACTATCTGAAGCAGAACCAAGTAAAAACTAAAATTAAAACTATAAATGTCAAAGTTTAAAAAGAAAAAAGGAGGCGAATTGCCTGTAATATCTACGGCATCTTTACCTGATATTGTTTTTATGTTGTTGTTCTTTTTCATGGTAGCAACGGTAATGAGGGACAGCACCTTGATGGTGAAAAACAAATTGCCTGCCGCCGATCAAATCCAGAAATTAGACAAGAAGGATCGTGTCATGTATATTTATGCTGGAGAACCTTCTCCAAGGTATACTAACAAATACGGATCACAGCCTAGAATTCAGCTTAATGATAAGTTTGCAACTGTCTCAGAAGTAGCTGCTTTCGTTCTCGCAGAGCGCGCTACTAAGCGACAAGAGCTTCAAAATGTATTAACTACTTCACTTAAGGTGGATGGTGATACAAAAATGGGCTTAATCACAGATATCAAGCAAGAATTGCGTAAAGTGAATGCTTTGAAAATTAATTATACAACACGTATTGGGGATTATACTCAAAACCGTGATTAATTTTTTTTAAAACTGTTTAAAAGTGCCTTAACGGCACTTTTTTTTTTACTATTTTTTTAATATTTAGTGTTAACTTTATCTTTTATCCATTGATTTTTTAAAATGACCCGTTCTTTTTTTTTATTGACCTTATTTTATTTAGTTGCTTTTTTTGCCTATTCGCAAGAAGTAGATAGAATCGACAAATACCGTGAAGATCAGTTTTACATTGGATTATCATTGGCGATTCAAGATCAAGGAATTCCTGAATTTAAACAAAATGGTTTTTCGAATCATTTTCAATTAGGATTTATTCGTGACATACCTTTAAATTCAAAAGGAAATTTTGCTTTTGGGATTGGTTTGGGTTATGGCTTTACTCGTTTTAATTTCAATTTAAACCTAGTAGAAAACTCAAACAATGATTTGAATCTTTCTCAGTTGACTGATTCGAAAAACAAACTCACTTATTCATCGTTCACTTTTCCACTCGAATTTCGTTGGAGAACTTCAACACCCACAGAAACTGCTTTTTGGAGAATATATGGAGGTCTAAAGTATAGTCATAATTTTAATCAAAAGTTTGAATCTCCAACCCTTGGTAAATCTCGAACCAATATGATAAACAACAATATCAGTTCCTTATACCTGAGCATGGGATACAATACTTGGAATTTATATTTTGAATATGATTTACATTTAATTTATAAATCAGAATTCTCACTTTCTGATGGAACCGAGCTGAATGTAAGAGCACTAAAAGTTGGGTTGATTTTTTACCTATTATAATTTAAATAGACCTTCGAAGTCTAGCAACCGGGTGGTCCAATTGCTCTCTGTATTTGGCCACAGTTCTTCTTGCAACACTGAATCCCTTTTCTTTTAGAAGTGCTGAAAGGGCCTGATCAGTCAGGGGCTTTTTTTTATCTTCTTCAGAAATTAATTCTCCCAAAATATTTTTAATCTCAATGGTGGAAACATCTTCACCTTCGTCATTTTTCATTCCCTCCGAAAACAAGCTTTTTAATAACATCACTCCATAAGGGGTGTCGATGTATTTACTGTTTGCAACACGAGAAACCGTTGAAATATCCATCTTAATTACATCAGCAATGTCTTTAAGAACCATGGGTTTTAGTCGGTGCTCGTCTCCAGTTAGGAAGTATTCCTTTTGATAGGAAACAATTGTATTGATGGTTAGGGATAAGGTTTGATGCCTTTGTTCAATCGCATCGATGAACCATTTCGCCGAGTCCAATTTTTGTTTTATGAATTGTATTGCTTCTTGCTGAGGTTTGGACTTATTCGGATCTTGGGAATAGCCAGTGAGCATTTCTTTGTAATTGTTAGAAATATGAAGCTCAGGGGCATTTCTTCGGTTTAGGCTAACTTTTAATTCTCCGTTTTCAACGAGTAAAGTGAAATCGGGTAAAATATGATTGTTTTGACTGTAATCAGAAAGGGCCCCTCCGGGCTTGGGATTTAACTTAGAAATTTCATCAAAAACTGATCTCAATTCTTCTTTAGTTAGGTTAAACTGACCCTGAAGTTTTTTATAATGTTTTCTAGAAAACTCTTCGAAACTATTGTCAATGACGGACTTAGCTATTTTAACAGTGGGTCGGTCTTTAGTTTTTCTTTCCAATTGAAGCGAGAGACATTCTTGAAGAGAGCGTGCTGCTACCCCTGGTGGATCTATGGATTGAATTTTTTTTAGTACCTGATTCAGTTCCTCTTTAGTAAGGTTGATGTTCTCAGCAAATGCTAAGTCATCTATAATTTCTTCATCTGATCTTCTGAGGTAGCCACTATTGTCGATGCTTCCAATCAGAAACTCAGCAATGGCTTTTTCAAAATCGTTTAGAATTAAATTTTGGAGTTGATTTTCTAAATATTCGTGAAAACTAATTCTTCCGGAGAAAGGCATTGATTTTTCCTCATCGTCAGACGAATGATTATTGGACTGAAAACGGTAACTAGGAATATCATCGTCACTTAAATAAGCGTCAATATCAATGTCTTGAATGTCAATATTGTTCTCATCATATTCAGGATATTCCTCTTCTTGAACAACTTCAGATTCATCAATTTCTTTTCCATTGTCCAGTGCTGGATTCTCCCCAATCTCAGCTTGAATCCTTTGCTCCAATTCCTGTGTCGACAATTGGATAAGTTTCATCAACTGAATCTGTTGTGGAGACAGTTTTTGAGAAAGCTTTATTTGGAGCTGTTGTTTAAGCATGATTACTTTTCTGTTAAATAAAGATATAAAAAAGTATGCTTAATGATTTTCATCAGAAAGATGCATTTTGCGGGGTGCGCGGGAATGGAATTACATCCCGAATATTACTCATGCCTGTAGCGAAGAGTACCAAGCGTTCAAACCCAAGACCAAAACCACTGTGCGGTGTGCTTCCAAAACGTCTTAAGTCCAGATACCACCACAACTCTTCAGCATCGACACCCAGTTCTTTAATTCTTTTTTCAAGAACGTCTAATCGCTCTTCACGTTGCGAGCCACCAACGATTTCGCCAATTCCAGGGAAAAGTATATCCATGGCGCGAACCGTCTTTTGATCGTCGTTAATCCGCATGTAAAAGGCTTTTATTTTGGCGGGATAGTCAAATAATATTACGGGTGCTTTAAAATGTTTTTCAACTAAAAAGCGCTCGTGCTCACTTTGTAAATCAGCTCCCCATTCTTCAATTATATAATCGAATTTCTTTTTTTTATTAGGCTTTGAATTCCTTAGGATTTCGATGGCCTCGGTATAGGAAATTCTTTTAAAATCATTTTCAACCACGAATTTAATTTTTTCCACAAGCCCCATTTCACTTCTCATGTTTTGAGGTTTTGTTTTCTCCTCGTCTGCTAGACGTTTGTCTAGAAAATCAAGATCCATAGGGCATTTTTCTAAAATATATTTTAAAGTAGATTTTATGAATTCTTCAGCCAAATCCATATTTTCATTAAGATCACAGAATGCCATTTCGGGTTCAATCATCCAAAACTCAGCCAAATGTCTGGTAGTATTTGAGTTTTCAGCACGAAACGTTGGTCCAAAAGTATAAACTTTTCCCATGGCTTGCGCATAAGCTTCGGCTTCCAATTGTCCTGAAACGGTTAAATTAGTTTCTTTTCCAAAAAAATCTTCTTTATAATTAACTTCTCCAGTTTCTTCTAAAGGTGGTTTTTTAGCATCCAAAATACTGACCCTAAATATTTCCCCAGCACCCTCTGCATCGCTTCCTGTGATGATCGGAGTGTGAACATTAATAAAGTCTTTATCTTGGAAAAATTGATGTATTGCAAATGAAAGTACCGATCGAATTCTCATTACCGAACTGAAAGTTGCAGTGCGAACTCTTAAATGTGCTTTTTCTCTTAAAAATTCAAAGCTGTGTTTTTTAGGCTGAATTGGATAAGTCTCTGGATCTGCTTCTCCTACGACTTCAATGTCTTCTACAATGATCTCTAAACTTTGCCCTTTTCCCATGCTCTCAACGAGCTTACCCTTGATTTTCACGGCTGCTCCAGTATTGATTTTTTTTAATAGACTTTCTTCTGTTTTCTCAAAGTCTACAACACATTGCAGATTTTCTATTGTTGAGCCATCATTAAGCGCAATGAACCGGTTGGCACGAAAGGTTCGTACCCAACCATTTATTTGAACTACTTTGTTATTCTCAGGATTTTTTAATAGATCTACTAATCGAACGATGGACATGGGAATGTATTTTTCAATGCAAATATATGCTTATTTCCAAAATCTACTTAGGATTTTAACCCTGTGTCTTCAGAAATAATATTGAACTTAGGTTTTTTCATCACCTTTTCATTACTCATGGTGTCCTCTAGAGAAATCAAAAGGGAAGGTAGAAGAATTAAATTGGCCAACATAGCAAACAAAAGTGTAACAGAAACCAATCCTCCAAGTGCCACGGTTCCTCCGAAATTTGAAGTCATAAACACCGCAAATCCAAAGAATAAAACAATAGAGGTGTAGAACATACTAATGCCAGTTTCTCTTAAGGCAGCGTAAACAGCCGTTTTTATCCTCCAATTATTTTCAATGAGCTCTTGCCGGTACTTTGCCAAAAAGTGAATGGTATCATCTACCGATATTCCAAAAGCGATACTAAAGACTAGGATGGTTGATGGTTTTAAGGGGATGCCAGTGAATCCCATCACTCCAGCAGTGATGATTAATGGTAATAGGTTTGGAATTAAAGAAATGACAATCATTTTAAACGACCTAAACATATAGGCCATAAAAATTGCAATCAACAAAATGGCAAGGGACAAGGAAATGGTTAGATTTCTGATTAAATAATGTGTTCCTTTAAGGTACAATAAAGATTTTCCAGTCATTTTTACTTCATACTGATCTGGAGGAAAAATTTTATCAATCTGTTTTAATAGATCCGCCTCAATGGCTTCCATACGATCTGTTTTGATGTCTCGCATAAAGATCGTCATTCGACTGTATTGCCCCGTCTTGTCAACATAATTTTCTATTAAATTTTTGGATTGTTCAGCATTTTTTAAATATCTTAAAATGAAAGTGTTTTCTTGAGACGTTGGAATTTTATAAAAATTGGGGTTTCCGTTGTAATAAGCTTGTTTAATAAACTTTAATCCATTCACTGAGGAAATAGAGGGAGAAAGCTCCGGAATGTCTTTAATGTGTTTTTCCAGTTGATTCATCCGCTTTAGGTTGGTGAGTCTGTTGGCTCCTCCTTTTCTTTTAGTATTTATGATGATTTCTATCGGTACGATGCCATTGAATTCTTTATCAAAGAATAGAATGTCTTGAAAAAATGCAGATTTTTTGGGCATGTCTTCAATAATGCTTCCTGAAATATTTATTTGATAAATTCCGATAATACCAAAGACTAAACTTAAAAGCGATAGGATATAAACTTTGATTCTTTTGTGTCTCACTTTGCTCTCCATCCAGCCAACAAAACTTTTAATATAATTGTTGCTAAGATGTTTAAGATGCTTTTCGTTGGGCCGATTCATAAAGCTATACACTATAGGAATGATCAACAATGACAAAAGGAAAATTGCGATAATATTTATGGAGGCTACGATTCCAAATTCTTTTAAAATTTTACTGTCTGTGAGAATAAAGGTCGCAAACCCTGAAGCGGTTGTCAGATTGGTCATCAAGGTTGCATTCCCGATTTTCATAATTACTCGATGCAATGATTTTACCTTGTTGCCGTGTTTGGCAACTTCTTGTTGGTATTTATTAATTAGAAAGATACAATTCGGAATCCCAATTACTATGATTAGGGGAGGGATCAGAGCGGTCAGAACGGTGATTTCATAACCAAACCAACCTAAAATTCCAAATGCCCACATAACACCAATGACCACGACAAACATTGAAATAAAAGTGGCGCGATAGGAACGAAAGAATAAAAAGAATATCAGGGTGGTCAGTAACATTGCAGAGATTACAAAAAGTCCAATTTCGTCTAAAATATTTTGCGCATTAAGGGTTCTGATGTAGGGCATGCCTGAGACCTTTACATCCAACCCGGTTTCTTCTTCAAATGACTCCACAAGCGGGATGAAAGTTTTGAATATAAAATTTTTTCTTTGTTCAGTGTTTATGATTCCTTTATCTAGATAAATTGCCGTTCGAATTGTTTTTTTGTCTTTGCTGTAAAGAATGTTTTCATAGAATGGAAGTTTTAAAAAAAGTTTTTCCTTTAGTTGGTCAATGGATTTTTTATCAAAGGTTTCGTTTTCAAAAACAGGTTTTACTTGGAACTGTTTTTTAGCATCATCCTTGACCAATTCCTGAATGTTCTTGACTGAAAGAATAAAGTCTACTTCAGGAAAATCGTTAATACGTTGATTAAACGTGTTCCACTTATTGAATTTATCTTTGTTAAAGAAGGTTGTGTCTTTAACGGCAATCACGATTAGGTTTCCTTCCTCACCAAAGATGTCGATAAATTCGTCATAAATGATGTTCTCTGGATGGTTGTCGGGCAGGAGGTTAGCTTCTGAAAAAGTAAACTGCATATACTTCCACTGGGTGGTCCAAAATGCAGTAGCAAATGAGAGTACAATTAAAATTAGTATCCGATTCCTGAGAATTAGATTTGCAACGACTCCCCAAAAGTTAGTATTGTTTTTCTTTTTTGTTTTCGGCACGTTGCTTTTTGGGATTTAATTATACTGTGAGTATTTCTTTTTCTTTGGTAGAAAATATTTGATCTACTTTAGTAATAAAGTTATCCGTTAATTGTTGGATATCAATTTCAGCATTTTTTTGGAGGTCTTCTGAAGCATCGGATTTTTTAATTTCAGTATTCCCATCCTTTCTTGCATTTCGAATTCCAACTTTTGCATTTTCAGCTTCAGTTTTCGCAATTTTGACCAAATCCTTTCTTCTTTCTTCGGTTAAAGGCGGAACATTAATGATAATTGACTCTCCATTGTTCATTGGGTTGAATCCAATGTTTGCATGAAGAATTGCTTTTTCGATTTCAGAGAGTAATGTTTTTTCCCATGGCTGAATAGATAGAGTTCTAGCATCAGGGGTATTTACATTAGCGACTTGGCTCAGAGGCGTAGCAGTTCCATAATAATCAACCATAATGCTTTTAAGCATTACGGGGTTTGCTTTTCCTGCCCTTACATTGAGTAACTCTTTTTCTAAATGAAGAATGGAAGACTCCATACTTTCTTTAACTGTCTCAATGATGATTAGTATCTCTTCATTCATTATTGATAATGGTATTAAATGACACGTGTTCCAATGTTTTCACCGTTTATTATTCTACTCAAATTACCTTTTGTGTTCATGTCAAAAACAATAATAGGGAGATTGTTTTCTTGACTGAGTGTGAAGGCTGTGGTATCCATTACTTTCAATCCTTTTTTTAATACTTCATCAAAAGAAAGGGAATCGAACTTAATCGCTTCTTTGTTTTTTTCTGGATCTTCACTGTATATTCCATCTACACGGGTTCCTTTGAGGATAACATCAGCATTGATTTCTATCGCCCGAAGCACTGCTGCGGAGTCAGTTGTGAAATATGGATTCCCTGTTCCTGATCCAAAAATGACAACTCTTCCTTTTTCTAGATGCCTTGTAGCTCGTCTCTTAATAAAAGGTTCAGCAATGGCTTCAATTCTAATTGCGGTTTGTAATCGAGTTGGGACATCTGCGTTTTCTAGAGCACTTTGAAGTGCAAGTCCGTTAATAACGGTGGCAAGCATTCCCATGTAATCTGCTTGAACACGATCCATTCCTTTACTAGCTCCAGAAACCCCTCTAAAAATATTTCCACCACCAATTACAATTGCAATTTCAGTTCCTAATTGTTGAATCTGTTTAATCTCCTCGGCATATTCCCTCATTCGGACTGGATCAATACCGTGGTTTTGATCTCCCATAAGCGCTTCACCGCTTAGCTTCAACAAGATTCTTTTGTATTTCATGGATGGAAAAAAATATTCGTGCTAATATAGCAAATATAGAGCGATTCTTATAATGCCTT
>Ga0302114_10001450_pt1 | contig 15670 bp, 15 predicted proteins | sample AG5_Surface_MG_FD_203107 | JGI IMG/M metagenome (GOLD analysis project Ga0302114, IMG submission 203107) | Marine microbial communities from Western Arctic Ocean, Canada - AG5_Surface | ecosystem: Environmental > Aquatic > Marine > Oceanic | place: Canada: Western Arctic Ocean | collected...
GGAACGAAGCGAGAGGTAGAAAGTGTTACATATAATGTACAATGTATATTTTAAGCAACACTTTTGATGTCGACGTAGGTTGGGTAAGGTCAGAGCCCATTGAACTAAGTGTATAAACAATTACCTACTTCCGAATCTCGGCTGTGACGAACTCACATGAAGTGTCAAGATTAGATGGAACCAGCGATTAGGTTCCGTCTGACTGAAACAATCTACATGAAGCAATTACAATATTACTATCGTAATATTGCTTTAATTCATATCTACTGCTTTAATCAAAACGAAGTATTATAGTTTGAGCGTAAGCGAAAACTATTTGTTACGAAGTAACAAATCTTTAATATAAAATTATAATAGATAAATATTATCAGTTACGTTATAAAGGACTACTCATGAGAGTAATAGATATATTAGAAGTTGACAAATCCACAAATAGACCGGGATTTGCTGCTGGCATAGGTAAAATTATTGGTGGTGTTGATGCTCCTGGTACTGGCAAATTCAATTTTGGTCCCTTACCTGATGGTAGTTTTGAAGTAGTAGACAAAGATTTTAATCGAGTAGGAACAGTAAAAGGCAGAAATGCGGCTATGTCTGCTACAATTAAGTTTAATAAAACAGCAAGAAAATTTGGTATAAACAGTCCACAGTTTCAAAAAGCACTAAAACAAGCAGGCAGTAAATTAACTATTGGAATGCAATATAAGAGTAAAATTTCACAACCTGGTAAGATTGGTAAAGCAGTTAATAAAGCAATTAATGTTGCTAAAACTATTCCTGGCGCAAAAACGGTATCTGGTTGGGGAGGCAAAGCTCTAGGAATTGTTAAAAACACAATCATTGGCAAAGTTATTTTTCTTATAGTGGCTGTCGAAGATCTTGCAGTAGAACTTGATAGATGGGGAAATATATACGTAGCTGAAGGTTGTACACTACAATCAAAAAAACTTGATGCACAAGAAATGCGTATTAGGAAAATAATTGTAGAAAATATTGCAATGTATGCAACTGGAGTAGGTATGGCTGCATCCGGCGTCATAAGACTAATAGGAACTTATCTAGCACTGTTACCTATAGCGGGATGGATTGCAACTGCACTAGCTTGGGTAAGCGCCGGTGTTCTAGGAAGCATGATTGGTAAATTACTTGCAAATTCTTCAGTTGGCGAATATATTGCTGAACATTTAATTGGAAGCGTAATAACTGAAAAGAGTATAAAAATGTTAGCTCTTGCAAATTGTCCAAAAGAAAGTCTAAGTGAATCTTGGGAAGCACAAATTGATGAAGATATTAAATTAGTTTTTGAAAAAAGAAACGCATCAACTAAACAAGCTGAACAAAATGCTGCAAATGAAATTAAAAAGTTGTTTCTAAAAGACAAACAACTAAACAAAATTATTCAAGTTACTAAACAAAAAGTAGATAAAGGCGAAATCGAATACAAGCCATCAAAGTAATGGCATTTTAGTTTTTTCTACAGTTTCAATGTTTTCTTTAATTATCTTATAAAATACTTCTCGATCTTCATTAGTTATAACATGCATTAGTTCATGGTATGTTATTGAACCACGCATGTACCATCCTAATTTATAAGTGTCGTATTTTAATTGTTTTATGTCGTTGGTGTATTTTTCATCTAGTTCGATAATATCAGATTCCGAGAGGGAGACGAGTTGTTTCCGAAAAAACTTGAATAGTCCATTCCTACCTTAGACTTATAATTTTCTCCGCAATCTTCTGTACCACAGGTAATATCAAACGTTGGCAAGTTCCATTGATCTGATATTTCTTTAACTTTTGATTGTAATTCTTTATAAAATTTTGCATCGTTGTTTGATATAAAATCTAATATTTTAGCTTTATCAGCTTCTTCGTCAGTGCCGTCAGTAATCTTATCAATATAACTTACACTTAACCGTAAAGTAAGATTGGTCATACTTTCTAGTATAACCTGTACTTGTTTGTCTTTTTCTTCTTGTGATAGATCTGCTCTATCAATTTGAGTAGCAGTTCTTTCTAATGTATACTGTTCTTGATTAAAAGCAGTATTCTCTTTATATGATATTGGTTTAACGTGTACTGTTAGATCATCCATTGTAAACGAAGTTGTAATTGGATATTCGCTAAAACTATCAAGCAATCTCCCTAGGCCAATTTCGTTAACATTACTCTCTCCACATTTTGAACAAGTACTTTCTATTGGCATTTTATCGCCGTACGTAGCTATTCGAATTGCAATTAATATGTAGTCTATATCAAACCCAATTAATGCCCACGGGTTAAGTATGTTTGGGACACAACTTTTTATAACATGAGCTGTTGCTTCTCCTGAAAATAAAGCATCAGGTGTTTTAAGCATTATCTCATCCATAGCTGTCATACCAAAAACAGGAAGTTGAGTAGCTTGCATGTCTTGTAGGACAGTGTCATCGTATATCCGTCCGGCACTAGGTAAATCTATATAGACTTTTGGTTGCCGTTGGTGTTTTTTTAAAAAATCTGACATATTCATCCTTGCATAAATAGTTATGTATATTATTTATGACCGCATCTAAATGTGGTTAAGGAAAACGAATGGCACTAGACCCACAAGATAAACAAGATATTGTAGAAGCAATAACTGCCGGATTCAAAGGTATAAAAATGCCAACTTCCAGCGGCCCAAGTGGCGGCGATAGTGGCGGGAAAAAATTCGGAAATAAAGAATTAGATGCTTCGGTTACAGGTATAGCTAGAGTACTGCAACAGGGTGGTGGCCGTATTGATAAAGCAGCTAATGATGTAAAAGGTCTTGTACCAACAGACCTACTTAAAAATATTGCAGGTGCAGGTGTAAGTGCAATAAGTTACATTGAAAATACTCAAGATACTTTTAGAGCTCTATCAAAAGTTGGAGCAGGATTAAACGGCAATTTAGGTGAACTACAAATTACAGCCGCTAAAACACGTATGCCTATTGATACATTTGCTAATATGGTTGGCAATAACAGTACGCTACTTGCAGGATTTGGACGCGGTGTAAGTGACGGTGCAAAAAACTTTGCTAATCTTAGTAATGCAATGTACGAAGAAGGTGTTATTGAAGGATTTATGAATCTTGGAATGACAGTTGAAGAAGCCAACGAATTTGTACTAAAAAATACAGAATTAACAAGAAGACAATCACGTTTAACTAATGCGGATGCCGGCCAACAAGCCAAAGCAGCAGCAGATCTTGCAAAAAATATGCAGATTGTTGCAAAACTTACTGGTAAAGAAGCCTCTCAATTACAAGATGATTTAATAGCAAGACAACGTAGTGGAGCGACACAAGCCAAACTTCGTTTGTTAGAAATGGACGGAGTAACCGGAGCGCAAGAAGCATACAATAAAGCACAAACTTCTCTTGATGCAGGTCCTGCAATTTTAAAGAACTTGTTTGACGACTTACTGCAAACTGGTGCTCCTATGTCAGAAGCAACTAAAAACTTTGCAGCAACTAACCAAGAAGCATATGCATTAGCCAAACAGGCTGCAGAGGCAAACAAAAGAGGAGATGTAGCAGCTGCACAAAAATTAGGTGCAGAAGCAGCCGCTGCCGCAAACAAATTTGCATCAAGTAGACAAGGTCTTACACTTGCTACACTATCACAAGCTAGTGATATAGCAAAAGGACAAGCAGATGTTCTTGAAGAAATGGGTCCAGTTATTGATTCAACACTAGCTACTATGAAAAAGATAAAAGATGCTGGTGGCGCAGAAGTTGATTTTAGAACAGCATTTTTAGCAAATCTAAAAGCAATTGGCGGTGAAACAGAAACACAAATGAAAGGCACTGGAGTTGGTCAAGAAGCTTCTGTTGCTGTAAACAAAGGACAAGTTCAATTAGCCAATCTTGCAGCAAAAGGGCAAGAAAAACTTGGAGAACATATACAAACTAACACTATACTTCTACAGACATACAGCACAATGATTAGTAGCTTAAAACCTACACTTGGTGGTGCTGCAACTCAAATAATTGAGGGAATAGATGCTTTAATTCCAGGCACTAAACTTAGTGAACAAATGGGAAAAATTGACCTATTTAGTGACAAACTTAAAGAAGCAGGATTGTTGCAAGAAAATACAATGAAACTGTTAGCAACTGTGCTTGACAGTAATGTAACACCTGCAGCAAAAAGCCTTGCAGAAGCCGCGTTGATGGAGCAAGGTGTAATTAATGAAAATTTACAACTTACTGAAAAATTTGCCACTGGATTACAAAAAGCTAGAACTGATAATGCTGGATCTCAGGATCCAACAAGTACTGAAGGTAGTAGTGTAGGAATGTTGAACAAACTTTGGAATTACATAACAGGAGATAGTCAACAAAACGCATTTGGAACTGGTGGATTTAAAGATTTTGGCAAAGGTCAAGCAGCAATGTTACATGGATTAGAAGCTATTGTACCTAAATCTAGTCCACAAGGAGCAATGCTAGATAGTTTTCCTGGAGGACTATCGGATCTTACTTCACAAATGAAAAATATGGGCTCAAAATTTGATCCATCTGCAATGTCTTCAGCAACCGCAGGACAAGAAAGTGCTCCTTCAAAAGTCGTACAAGATCTAATGTCAGATATGACAGCTGCTAACACAAGTACACAAGGTAACACAAACGAAGACCTTTCAGAAACCATAAATCAGACTTTACAACAGCTGATTCAAATAAATAGTAGACAGTTAACAGAGATACAAAAACAAGTTAAAGCCACTAAAGGCATGAACGGCAATATGATGTCGAACGTAGGATTATAAATGAGCTGGAAAAAATACTTTACACCTGTTAGTGCAGGAAACGAAACATCAGGAACTTACTCCCCAATCAACGGAGCAAGTGCTATGAATAGACCAGGGCCGGCTCGCAGTAATTATTCAAGTTTTTTACCTGACGTCTATACCGGAACTCCAAACAGAGTTGAAAGATACGGACAGTATAACACAATGGATTTAGATTCAGAAGTGAATGCCGCACTTGATATTCTAGCAGAATTTTGTACACAAAAACAAAAACAAAATGGAACACATTTTACTTTTGATTATAAAAAGCAGGCTACAAATTCTGAAGTACAAATTTTAGGACAATATCTACAACAGTGGTATAAAATAAACAATTTTGAAAAACGTATGTTTAGACTTGTACGTAACGTATTTAAATACGGAGATGGATTCTTTTTAAGAGATCCAGAAACTAAAAAATTATATCATGTAGATCCTGCAAAAGTAAACAGGATTATTGTTAACGAATCTGAAGGCAAAACACCTGAACAGTATATTGTAAAAGATGTGCAATTTAATTTTAGAGATTTAGTAGCAACTAAACCACATCAAACTAACGGTAACATTACCGGAGGTGGAAGCGGATATTATGAAGGCGGCGTAAGAGGTATGGTAGGTAACTATCCTAACCAAGCTGGATCAAGATTTACTATTGAAGACGGTGAAGTTGCAATAGCCGGTGAACATATGTTTCATCTCAGCTTGTCAGAAGGTTTAGACAACAACTATCCGTTTGGTAATTCATTGTTAGAAAGTATTTTTAAAGTATACAAGCAAAAAGAATTGCTTGAAGATGCTATTATTATCTATCGTGTACAACGTGCGCCAGAGCGTAGAGTATTCTATATTGACGTAGGTAATATGCCATCACATCTTGCTATGCAATTTGTTGAGCGTGTAAAAACGGAAATACACCAAAGACGTATTCCAAGTAAAACAGGAGGCGGAACAAATGTTATTGATAGTGCATATAATCCTCTATCAACTAACGAAGATTACTTCTTTCCACAAACTGCTGAAGGTAGAGGATCTAAAGTTGAAACATTACCAGGCGGTACTAACCTAGGAGAAATTGATGACCTTAGATATTTTACTAATAAGCTCGTACGTGGTTTACGAATCCCTTCAAGTTATTTGCCAACCGGGGCTGACGATGCAGCTAGTTCTTACAATGACGGAAGAGTCGGAACAGCATTTATACAGGAATTAAGATTTAACACATACTGCGAACGATTACAAAATTTACTTGCAAATGAGTTTGATCAAGAATTTAAAAGGTATTTGTTAGAAAAAGGTGTGAATATTGATACAGCAATGTTTGATCTAAAATTCCAACCACCACAAAACTTTGCAGCTTATAGACAAACAGAATTAGACAATCAAAGAATTGGTACTTGGTCACAAGTACAAGCAATACCATATATTTCAAATAGATTTGCATTAGAAAGATTCTTAGGATTAAGCACAGAAGATATTGCTAAAAACGAAAGACTTTGGAAAGAAGAGAATCAAGAAAACTTAGAACCACCACCAGGTGATGCCTCAGGCGAAATGCGTGGTGTAGGAATAAGTAGTGCAGGCATAAGCGCAGACATTGACGGTGCTGAAGAAACAGCAGATATAGAAGGCGCAGAAGATGGAGGAGAAGGTGCACCTCCAGAAACAGCAACTGGCGAAGAATTAGGCGGAGCACCAGCACCAGCTGGCGGTGGCGACGCGGGAACAATATAAAGTATAAATAACATTATGATACTGAGAGAACTTTTTTATTACGACAAAGAAACAATAGAGCCTGTTGAAGACAATAGGTATGATCCTCAGTATGATCAATCTATAGTTGATCTAGATGATACCCGGAAAACACGATTAAGTTTAAGCCAAATAAATCGTGCCCGCAAGGCAGCTGAACTACATACAAAAGAAAAGTCTAAAGAAATTGATTTTGTAAGACAAATGTATGGAATAGCAGCACAAGCTGAGGCGGCCGGAGTATGATAATTGGCAAAATTAGATAAAAGCAAATACACTCCTGATGAATGGCGTGAACTTCAAACTCAAAGAAAACTTTATAAAATAAAGCGTAGAGCTCAAAAAGAAGCTAAACGTTCTCAAAAACCTATCCAATACGAAAAAGTACAAATTAAACAAAAATATGGTAGTGCGTTTGTAATAGGTAACGGCACAAGTAGAACTCCTATAAATGTAGAAGACCTTGCAAATTTAGGAAATACTTATGGATGTAATGCATTGTATAGAACTTTTGCACCAGATTACTTAATTGCTGTTGATGTTAAAATGATATTAGAAATATCTCGACAAGGCTATCAAAGAAAACATACTGTATGGACAAATCCTAATAAAGCATACGGGCAAATACAAGATTTAAATACTTTTAATCCTAGTAAAGGATGGTCAAGTGGTCCTACAGCTTTATGGCTTGCAAGTCAACACGGATATGATAGGATATACATACTTGGATTTGATTATAGGGGTATAAAAGAAAAATTTAATAATGTATATGCAGATACTCCAAACTATAAAAAAAGCCAAGACGGTGCAACTTTTTTTGGTAACTGGTTACGTCAAACAGTGTCTGTAATAAATGAACACAAAAATATTCAGTATGTAAGAGTAATAGCATCTGATAATTATTGTCCTGAGGAACTAAATAAAATTAGTAACTTTACAACAATAACAGTTGACGATTTTATGAAAATCCATCAACTTTCTTAACTTGTAGCCAAAAAACGCCGTTTTTGGCCTATTTCTATACATATTTTCTATATACATGTAAATACAACTGACAGCCTTACCATAGGTAAACATTTATAGGAGATAAAAATGGCAGATTTAAATAAATTTGAAGAGATGCTAGAGCATCTTGTTAATAATGACCGCGCTAAAGCGGAAGAGTTATTCCACGAGATTGTGGTAGAAAAATCAAGAGATATTTACGAAAACATCTTAACTGACGATGTTAACGACGAAGAAGTCGACGAAGCTAATGACGAAGAAGTGGATGAGGCATCAAAAGATGATGATGACTTAGATGAAACTACTGATGAAGAAGTTGATGAGTCAGATGACGAAGATGATGACGATGAAACAAACGAAAACTTTAATCTAGATGAGTTTGAAGTTGAAGGCGAGCCGGAAATGGACATGGACATGGACATGGACATGGATGCTGACATGGGCGGAGACGCTAGTGACAAAATGGCAATGGACATGGGTGACGAAGGTGACTCAAATGAGCCAGCAACTAAAGGCGACATTATGGATTTAGAAGCCGAACTTGAAGACCTTAAAGCAGAATTTGAAGACATGCTAGGTGATAAAGATGGCGACGAAGATGACATGGGCGACGAAGAAGAAGAAGATGGCGACGAAGATGGCGAAATGGACATGGATCCAGACGCTGAAGAAGAGTCATATAACTTTGAAGCAAATGACGAAGAAGTAGAAGAAGCTAGTGATGACAAAGAAGTAGCTAAATCTGCAGGTGAGCAAATGCGTGAATATGTTGAAAAAGTATCAGCTTCAATGGGTGACAATGGTGCAAACGCCAAATCAGTCGTAGCAGGTAAAAATGACATGGGCGGCACTGCTTCAAACTTGGTAAAAGGCGGAGAAGCCGACACAAAAGGAACAACAGGCGGATTAGCTGCAAATTCAACGAAAGAAGATAATGCAGGAAACGTTAATGTACCTGGAGGAAAAGCATCAAAATCAATGTCTAATAATCCAAAAGGCCATGGCGCAGAGAAAAAAGGCGCAGGCGATACAGCTCCTGATAAAAAGTCTATGATCGGTAGCTAATAAGGAAAGATGGATGAAAACTAATCTACTAAGAGAGCACTTGACATTCGACCAAGCCCAGATGGTGGTTGAGTCTGCCAATGAAGGAAAAGACTTGTATATGAAAGGTATTTGTATACAAGGCGGAGTACGCAACGCTAATCAGCGTGTGTATCCTGTAAACGAAATTGGTAGGGCTGTCAAAACTCTCAACGATCAAGTAAGCGGCGGATATAGTGTTCTAGGAGAAGTAGATCATCCTGAAGGACTTAATATTAACTTGGACAGAGTTAGTCACATGATTACAGAGATGTGGATGGATGGTCCAAATGGTTATGGAAAAATGAAAATTTTACCAACACCGATGGGAAACCTAGTTAGCACTATGATACAAGCAGGTGTTAAACTAGGTGTCTCGTCAAGAGGGTCTGGTAACGTTAGTGAAAGCGGAAATGGAGAAGTTTCCGACTTTGAAATAATTACGGTAGACGTTGTTGCACAACCTAGTGCACCTGGCGCATACCCAACACCAATCTACGAGCATCTAATGAATGCACGTGGCGGAATGAAGGCTTACGAATTAGCACAGGCTACAAAAGAAGACTCAAAGGCACAAAAATATCTAAAAGAATCGCTGATTAATATAATCAGTCGACTCCAATAAAAGGAGAATAATATGTTGGATGCACTAAAAACACTTTTTGAAAATGATGTAGTTTCCGAAGAAGTGCGCCACGAAATCGAAGAAGCATGGAACTCGAGGATTAAAGAAAATCGTCAAGCAGTTACAGCTGAACTTCGCGAAGAGTTTGCTCAAAAGTATGAACATGACAAATCAACGATGGTAGAGGCTATTGACTCTATGGTTAGCGAACGTCTTACTTCAGAAATTGAAGAATTTGCAGACGATCGTAAACAATTAGCCGAGGCAAAGGCAAAGTATGCAGTAGCAATGCGTGAAAACGCAGGACTAATGAAACGCTTTGTAACTGAGTCACTAGCTAAAGAAGTAAACGAACTTCATGAAGATCAAAAAGCAATGGCTGGTAAGTTCAGTATGCTTGAAGATTTCGTAGTTGAATCACTTGCAAAAGAAATTGCAGAATTTAATGAAGATAAAAAAGACTTAGCTGAAACGAAAGTAAAATTAATTCGTGAAGCAAAAGTACACTTCAGCAAATTGAAAACAACGTTTGTTGAAAAGAGTGCGGCCAAGGTAGCTTCTATAACTGATAAGATTTTAAATAATGAAATTGGACAGTTAAAAGAAGATATTGAAGCAGCACGTAAAAATGATTTTGGGCGTAAACTGTTTGAAGCATTTGCCGCAGAATATGGCAATAGCTATCTTAATGAAAATTCAGAAACTGCAAAGTTAATGAAAGTTATTAAGATCAAAGACAAGCAGCTAACAGAAGCTAAAAAATCGGTTGTAGAGAAGCAAACTTTAGCAGAAGCTAAACAAGCTGAAATCAAGCGAATGATTGGAAAAGCTCAAAGAAAAGAAGTCATAAATGAATTAATTGGTCCTCTTAGCAGAAACCAAAAAGAAATTATGATAGATTTACTGGAATCAGTTCAAACTGCGAAACTTAAATCACAGTTTGATAAGTACCTACCGGCGGTCATTGACGGCGGAACTCCAGAAAAGAAGGCAACATTGACAGAAGGCACATCACATACAGGCAATAGAGAAGATAAAACAAGTCATGACAATGCAAGCGATGATAACAACGTGGTTGATATTAGACGTCTTGCAGGATTAAATTAAGGAGAAACCGAATGTCAGAACTATTAGAAAGTCGCTGGCAGGACACCAAAACTGCACTTCTTGAAGGCCTAACAGGCACAAAGAAACAGGTGATGGCAAGCACTTTGGAAAATACCCGTAGGTATTTGTCAGAGACAGCCACCGCAGGTGCTACCTCTGCCGGTAATGTTGCAACTCTTAACAGAGTTATTTTACCAGTTATCAGACGTGTAATGCCAACTGTGATCGCAAATGAGATCGTTGGTGTTCAGCCTATGACAGGACCCGTGGGTCAAATCCACACATTGAGAGTACGTTATTCAGACACAGCAGGCACAGGCGCAAGCGGTGCAGTAGCTGGAGAAGAAGCACTTTCACCATTCAAGATTGCTGAAGCATATTCAGGTAATACCACTAGTGGTAAAGCTAATGCAACTGCAGCACTTGAAGGGGCAGCTGGAAACAGAATGTCAATTCAAATCTTGAAACAAACTGTAGAAGCAAAAACCAGAAAGCTATCAGCTCGCTGGACTTTTGAATCTGCACAGGACGCACAGTCACAGCATGGTATCGACGTTGAAGCAGAAATTATGGCTGCTTTAGCACAAGAAATTACTGCTGAAATTGACCAAGAAATTCTTGGTTCACTTGCTACACTAGCAGGTACTGGTACAGATACATTTGACCAGGCTGCAGTATCAGGTACAGCTACTTTTGTTGGCGACGAACATGCAGCACTTGCAGTTCTTGTTAACAGAGCAGCAAATAGAATTGCACAGAGAACACGTAGAGGCGCAGGTAACTGGGCTGTTGTATCTCCTGCAATCTTAACTGTGCTACAAAGTGCAACAACTTCTGCGTTTGCAAGAACAACTGAAGGCACATTTGAAGCTCCAACAAACACAAAATTCGTTGGCACATTAAATAACGCAATGAAAATTTACGTTAATACATATGCTGCAGACGATGATGTACTTGTTGGTTACAAAGGCTCAAGCGAGTCAGATGCAGCGGCATTCTATTGCCCATACATCCCGCTAATGAGCTCAGGCGTAGTGCTTGACCCAACATCATTCGAGCCAGTCGTATCATTTATGACACGTTACGGATATGTTGAGTTATCAAACACAGCATCGTCTCTAGGTAACGCAGCTGACTACTTGGAAAAAGTAGAAGTAACAGCAGCAAACCTAAGCTTCAGCTAAGTCTTAGACACATAGTAACGAAAATAGGCCCTACGGGGCCTATTTTTTTGACTAAATAATATTACGTTCAGGCATACAGCCCGGGAGTAGCATAAGCGAAGGAACGCCCTTAACCCTTTAACGAGGAGAGTGTAATGGATAATTATACGCTTTGGTGCTTTCTACGAATCATTAAACAGCGCCACATAAAAAAGATTAACTTTTTATTAAATAAAAGGTTGACTTCTGCTTAATAGTTTGTTATTATAAGTACATAAGTTAGGAGATATCCTAAGTTAGATAGTGCAAGGAAATGCGTTTATAGAGACGTAACTTGGCTAGTAGCTGTAGTAGCACTGCATGACTGTAGAGATACAGAGATGCGGATTTTGGAAGTAACTATCCGATGCTAGGCTTTGCTGGTGACACAGAAATGATCTGTACCGGCTCTTGTAGGTGATCATTAAATCCTACCTATCACTTTTATTATAGAGGCTCTATCATTAACTTGGTAGGGCCTTTTCTCTTATTAGATAAATACTTGTGTCAAATAGTGTGCCGCAAGGCGGACTTATGCTGTACCCACAGCGTACCGGATAGAACCCGGATAGGACTACTATTATAGGAGAAAACAAATGGGAAGACCAATTAATAAAAAAAATATCGGCCGTGGATCTAGCCGTATATCTATAACAACTGTAAAGTTTGCCTCAGGTGGTGAGGTTCTTAATTCATGGATTGTTTCACAGAGATCAACTAACAAGTTTATTGTTAGTGATGGAACTAAAACAGAAACTTGTACGCTTGTAAACAAGAATACAGGAGCATTAGGTGCTAGTGAATTTAACATTTACGCAGTGCTAGACGATTCTACTGTAGTACAGGTTACAAAACTTCGTAACAGAACTATCCAGTATGAAGGCGGCACATCTAATGTAGCAAACATTAAATATGTTCGTGGCCCTGGTGATGAAAACGCTGGTGTAGCTGGCGCAGCATCTATAGCTGTACAAGACTAAGTGAAAAACTAGGGGGAGAAATCCCCCTAGTATATACATAGGATTTATAAATGTCAAAAGTATTAAGCGTTAATAACGGAAATTATACAGTTAAAGTTGAAGGTGGTGGTCAAATACTTCTTGATACTGCAAGAGGTTCTTTTGTAAGTGGAAAGCCTGCTGGAACTGTAGTAATACGAGGAAGTTTAGAAGTTGAAGGTACTACTACAACTGTAGAAAGTAACGATACTTTAATTAATGACAATATACTTACACTTAATAATGGACAAGTTGGCGCAGGAATAAGTGCATCAAAAAATTATCAATCCGGAATTGAAATAGATAGAGGATCTGAATCTAAAGCTAGTTTTGTTTTTGACGATAATGTGTCGTGGAATATAGGCGGAGATAGTGGAACTGGTGGATTCAAATTATTTACAGGATCGGGAGATAAAACAACTCTTGTTTTAGATGGTATAAAGTCTAACGCTGCTTTGTTTATTGATACAGGTAATAATGCAATTAGTGTAACAAACGCAACTGATTACGAGACTCGTGTTTTTCCGTATACCGGTGGAGTAGTTACAGGTGGCGCAATAGATGATGATCTAATACCAAATGCAAAAGCGGTTGTTGATTATGTTACATTTGCATCTGCAACCGTTTTGCAAGATAGAATTGAAGAAGGTACTACATCTAAAACTTTTGTTGAAACAAAAGATTTTGAAGTTACCGGTAGTGCAAGCCGTATTAACATTGGCGTTGATAATGTTATAAAAGCATCATTTTTAACTGATACAATAGAATTAGGAGATATAATTATTCAAGGAAGTCAAATTATGACTTCTAGCAGTAACGAAGATCTTAGATTAGAAGCCGCTGGTACAGGTAGTGTACAAATAAATGACAAATTACTTATCACAACAACTTTACAAGCTGACGACGCGGCTGTTGATCCTACAGCTCCATCAACCGGATCAATAATTTATACAAAAGCCGAAGGAAGTGGAGGCAGTGGTGTATATTTTGTAAATAGTAGTACAACACAAAACGAATTGATAAGTAATAATAGATCATTACTTTATAGTATGATTTTTTAAGGAAACAAAATGGCAATAGTAAACGCAAGATTAACTGGATCACAACTTAATGTACTTACAGTACCTACCGGAAAAAGATATGCAATAACAAACATATTGGTTTGTAATAACGCGGCAAGCGGATCGCAAGACTTTGATTTACATCTTATTGCTAATTCTGGAGGGTCTATAGGTACACTTGATAATAATGTAACTAGAGTAATAGCAAATTTAAGTTTACCCTTTGGCGAAACATTTACGTTTGACAGCGAAAAAATAATATTAGAACCAGGCGATACTGTGTCATTCGTTGGACATGCAGATTTAGCAACTACAGTAAGTTATTTGGAAGTGTAATGAGATTAATTAAAGCTCAAAATACAAATTTGAGAAACATCTACGGTAAAGGTGTAAAGTATGATGTAAATGATCAAATCATACTAGATAGCACAAATACCGTATTAGTTCCTAGTGGAACAACAGCACAACGACCTTCTTCTCCGGTAAACGGGCATATGAGGTACAATACTACTGACGCTAGATTTGAAATATATGAAAATAGTAAATGGGATGGGTTACGAGTAGCTGCACCATCTAATAATGCTCCGATTACACAACAAAATATAGGAAGCGGTGATGCAGTAGAAACAATTTTCGGACCGTTAGCAAGTGGTGATAGTTTTTATCCAGTACCAGCGGCCGCACAAAATGTTTTAGTATTTGTTGAAAATGTTTTTCAAGTTGCAGGCACAAACTATACACTAGTACAAAATCCAGGAGCACAGAACACAATAACATCAATTGTAAGCGTAGGAGCAACTACAGTAATACAAACAGCAACAGCACACGGTTATACTATTAACGATCTAATATATGTAAGTGGAGTTGAAAGCACAATTGATGATGCAGTTGAAAACTTAAACACAGACGATTCAAGTTCTCCGGGCAGTCATACTATTACAAGTATTCCTTCGACTACAAGGATAGAAATATCTGTTGATACAACTGGAGGTAACACTGCTAACTATATTGCAAGTAGCGGTATTATACTTAAAGCAGGTACATCTACAGGACCGTATCTTCCAGGATACTATCTATCATTTACATCAGCACCTGATTTAGATAAACCTATAACAGTCCTACACAACTTCGACAAGTAATCCAATAAATACTGTGTCGGGAGAATTAATTTGACACAAGTAGGTAGAATATCCGGTCCGCTATTACAGGACAATCTTTTAAGAAATGGCTCAGATCTTGCTTTTCGCAACAACTCTGGCACCACACAACTTCTTTATCTTGATGTTAATACTGGTAAAGTAGGTATTAATAAAAACGCTCCTATTGTAGAGTTAAACGTTGAAGGTACTGCACGTAGTACTAAGTGGAATACCACTGCACTTACAAGTTTAACCGGCTACGAAATAAGCAACAATAATATCAATGTACGTTCCGGAAATATTAATTTAAATGCAGGCACAGCAATTAAACTTAGTAATCTAGAAACAGAAGCATTTCAAGCAACAGACAATACAATTAGCACACATGTTTCTAATGCAAATATAGAATTTAGACCAAACGGAACTGGTACTGTAGAAAGTCTTTCAAATACTAATGTCACAGGAAACATTCATACTACAGGAAACATAACAACAGACGGAAATATAATATTTGGTGACCAAAATACTGATAGTATTGTTATAAACTCAGAGGTTACATCTAGTATTATTCCAGCAAGTAATAATACATATGCGTTAGGATCACCGTCAAAACGTTGGAACTATCTTTACAGCACACTTGTAAACGGAACTTCTAGCGTTGCAGGGACATTTGATGTAAACGGTTTAAATCCGGCTACTACAAGACAAGGAAATATATTTTGGGTTGCACAAAACGGTGCTGATACAAATGTAGGAGATCATCCTAACGGTCCTTTTAAAACACTAAAACATGCCCTTGATGTTGTTGATGCAAGCACACAAGGTCCTGTAACAATTCATGTTATGCCAGGCGGATACGAGGAAGAGCTGCCGCTAGTAGTACCGCCAAACGTTACTATACGGG
>Ga0302114_10001455_pt1 | contig 15644 bp, 4 predicted proteins | sample AG5_Surface_MG_FD_203107 | JGI IMG/M metagenome (GOLD analysis project Ga0302114, IMG submission 203107) | Marine microbial communities from Western Arctic Ocean, Canada - AG5_Surface | ecosystem: Environmental > Aquatic > Marine > Oceanic | place: Canada: Western Arctic Ocean | collected...
GGGAGGAGGACTGGCGACGGCTCGGTCGGTGCCGAGCGTCGCAGGTCCGCGACGTGCAGACGTTCGTGCTGCCCCGCGGGCACTGGAGCAAGTACGTCCGCGTGCGCATGATCTCCCACTACGGCAGGCACCACTTCTGCACGCTGTCGCTCCTCCGGGTGCACGGCAAGGACGCGAAGCAGACGTTGGAGGAGGAGATGGAGGCGATCAACCGGGAGGTTGCCGAGGTTGAGGAGATCCTCAACGCCGGTGACGATTACGAACCCGCCGAGGTCTCAGACGACGGAGCATCCGCGGAGCCCGACCTAACTGCGGAGCCCGACCCCGCGGGCGGGTCCGAGCCGGAAACCGCCGCCGTTCGGGATCCCGAGGATCCAAAGGCGGAACACGGGTCCGAGCATCGTGGTCCTCCTCCCGAGGCGGCGTTGGAGAAGAACGGTGTCGACGACGCTGAAGCGGCGCCCGCGGATACGACGGCATCTGAGAAGGAGCCCGAGGGCGCCGGCGAGCCCGAGGCGGTCGACGCCAAGGGAGACGCCCCGGGGTTGGAACCCGCGTCCACGGATTCCGACGACAAGAAGGTTCCCGACGACAAGAAGGAAGGCTTCTTCAAGTCGTGGTTCGGTAAGGAGAAGGCTGAGGGCGAGAAGGAGAAGGAGAAGGAGGCGCCGCCCGAGCCAAACGCCGCCGAGCCCGAGCGACCCGCGACGAAGGAAACCGATCGCGCTGCCCCGTCTGAAGTTTCCGAGCTCAAAGAGGACCCGAACACGAAGCAGCCGGAGGTCACGCCGGAGGCCGCGCCGGAGGCTACGCACGCGGCGCCCGAGCAGCCGACCGAGGAGGTTGACGAGGTGGACGCGGATGCCGAGGCGGCTGAGACGCCGCCGCCCGCCGCGTCGGTTGAACACGCCCTCGAACACGCGTCGACAATCGAGGAGGCTGACGCATCGTCCATCCAACCCCCGCCCGTGGTCAAGGATGACAAGGACAAGCCGGTCCCGGCGGTACCCAAGCCGTCATCGTCCGAGCCGCGCTCCGGTGCCCCCGAGAATGTCTTCTCGCTGATGGCCAAGAAGATCAAATCCTTGGAGCTCAACCAGAGCATGTTCGACCGCTACATCGAATCGCTGTCCGCCAGCTACGGCGGCCGGTTCGAGGACATCGCCCAAGAGGTGAACGAGCTGGAGGAACTCGTCGCCAACCAGACCACCGCGCTCGTGGAGGTTGACAAGGCGATCGAGCGAACCGCGAGAGGCGCCAAGTCCGAACTGGCGACGGCGTTGGCCGAGTCCAAAAGGGAAACCGCCCGGGTTCAGCACGAGCGTCTGACGGAGCTGAGGGACCACCTCGTGCGGGTGGAGCGCAGGTGGGAGACGTACCTGGGGCTGACGATGTTCGCGGTGGCGACGGTGCTCGGGATCGCTGCGGCGGGCGCAGGCGCGCAGGCTGCGCTGGTGCTGTGGAGGGAGGACGGGGCGCCCAGCGCTCGGCAGCGGATGGCGGCGCAGGTCACCGCGGCGGCGTGTCTCGCGGCGGGCGTGTTGAGCCTGATGTGCTACTTCGCCGCGGCGTGGCTGGTGTTTGGGCGGGTGGCGACGAGCGTGTGGGCGGCGGGGTACCAGGCGGCGAGGGCAGCCGCGAGGTACGTCAGAGGAAGATAGATTCTTTTGATAGTTAACAAGCAAGCAAAAGACAACTCGAGATCCGCTCGTCAGTCCGAGATGCGCGCCGCGTCGGTCGCCGCACCGGTGGCGCGGTTGGCCGATGCGGTTGTATCACATGCGCGTGGGCGTCGGCGGAGCGGGCGCTCGGCGGTCGTCGCCCCAGAGAGATGCACGCGTCTGGGCGGTGAGACGGTCGAAGCGACGACGAAGCTTGAGCGGATGACGAAAAGAAGCGAGCGTCGCGCCCAACGGAAGAGGGCGGCGCGCTCGACGTTTCGCGTGTCCGCATCCGCCGCTTATCCGCCCATCGGCCCGACCTTCACGTCCGACGACGACTATCGCGCCGAGGGCGAGCGCGCCCTACGCAGACTCACGTTCGCGGTGTGTCTCAGCATGGTCAGCTTCGGATGCGCCACCGGAGCCATCGCGGGGGCTTTACTCCACCTCGAGTCAGCCAACACCGCGCTCGGCGCATTGACCGCGGGAGTCAAGTCACGGGTCATCGCCGCCACCCCGCTCGGCGCGCTGCTCGGCGCGCTCGTCGCCGGGCCGTTCGCGGACAAAACCGGGCGGCGGTCGTCCATCTTAGTCGGTAACGCGTTGTTTCTCCTCGGCGCCGGTTTGATGTTCACCGCGGTGACTCCGACGCAGCTCACGTGTGGGCGGCTGTGCGCGGGTCTCGCCGTGGGGTTCAGCACCAGCCTATGCACCGTGTACATCGGCGAGTGCGCCCCCGCGGCGCAGAGAGGCCAGCTCAGCTCGTACGCGCCGCTGGGAGTCACGGCGGGCATCTTGGCGACTTACTTTGTGTCGCTGCCGCTGACGAACGTGGCCGGCGGGTGGAGGCTCACGCTGGCGATGTGCGCGCTCCCGGCGGCCGCACAGCTGTGCATAAAGGACTGGCTCGTGGAGTCACCCAGGTGGCTCGCCGAGCGGGGCGACGTCGCGGGTGCCCAAGCCTCGTTAAACGCGCTGGGGCAGAGACACGTCGAAGCAGGTTCGTTGAAATCGTCGTTCCATTCGTCACCCGGTGGAGACCCTGAACAGGACGAACAAGGTGACTCATCGCTTACTTCGAAGCGTAGGGGGATCAAGAAGAGGGTCACGTTCGCGAGCTTGGTGACGGAACGAAGGTACCGAAAACCAGCCGCGATAGCGTGCGGGTTGAACGTCGCGCAACAGCTGTGCGGAATCAACTTGGTCGTCTACTTCGCCCCGCGCGTCCTCAACGAACTCGGGTTCCAACCGAGCGTCGCGATCGGCTTCGTGTGCGCCATCGGCGTGCTTCAGCTCGTGGTCGGGAGTAAGATCGGTGCGGTGATCGATACGTACGGACGGCGGCCCGTGGCGTTGGGAGGCATCGCCGGGCTGGCCGCCGGGCTGACTATGTTGGCCACCTCGAGCCATCTGTCGAAGATGGGTTTATACCCCTGGGCGCCGTGGATCGCCGTGCTCGGCATCTTGGTGTTCAGGCTGAGCTTCTCCGCGAGCATGGCGCCGATACCGTACGTGGTGAGCGCGGAGGTGTTCCCGTCGGAGGCGAGGAGCGTCGGCGCGGCGGCGGGCGCGGCGGCGAGGGAGGTTGCCAACGTCGTCGTCACCGGGACTTTCATTCCGCTGGTTGAATGTTTGGGTGCGACGCGGGTGTGGGTGCTGTACGTGTGCGTGGTGTGCGGAGCGTTCTTCGTGGTGCGTGCGACGCTGCCGGAGACTCGGGGACGGACTTTAGAGTCGATGGACACGGACGGGGTGTAGAACAGCAGGCGGCGTTAGTGCCATGGTTTGGTGAATGTTGAAATCAGCCGGCGGTGTTAGTTTTATGCCCATAGGATCTCGTTAACCTCATTTACGTTGTCGTCTGGATCGAAGCTCCGGATGTTTCATTGTTACCTGCGTGGGTATTTCAATGGTATTTCGGAACTTTCACACACGGCAAATAGTCTCGTGGAAATAGCACTATCGGATTGTCCCCTCTCCCGAACTGTTCTGGACTCGCAAAATTCGACGGCGTTTGGCCAAGCGATTTTGGCGGGACTCTTCACGATTTTCGCGGCTCTGGGTGTTTGCTCGATCAAGATTTGTAAAATTATTGGCTCAGATCGCTCAGAAACAGTTAACGCGATTGCGGCGACGTCCTTTCGCGTTTTGCAAGCGCCGCTCGGGCCGATTGAACCGTCAATAGACTGGGAGTGCAGAGACCACGTGAATAGAACCACGCGTAAAGGAGACGTAGTCAGCAGAATTGCACTTTTACTTTTTAAAGCCAGGGCCATTCTCGAGCCACGCCGGCGCCAGTCGCGACGCGCGCGACGCTCGTGCATTGCTTTCGGGTGGTGCGAATCGAGCTCACCGCGCGGATCGTCCATCGTCCCGGGCCTGCGAGGCGGCCGTTCGTCGTACAGTCAGTCGGCGAGTGAGGGGACGCGTCGAATTGGCGCGATAACCCTGCGCCGGCGCTCAAGGGACACGCGGTCACACGATGAGCGCCCTAACGCGCGCGAACTCCTCGTCGGGCAACCTCGCCGAGGAGTTCCCGACGCGGATCATGGAGTGCGGTCTGCTGCCCCTGAGCTGTGCCGGTGTCGAGGTGTCCAACAAGCTTCACGTCACGTGCACGGTCGTCAAAGGTGCGCGCCCGCGTCGCCCCGTCCACGCATGTTCACAACGTCGGTTCTATCGAGGGGTCGCGGCGATCTCTTTTTCCTCGGTTCGACCCGATCCTAACCTCCGTCGTCCCTTTCCTATCCATCGTTTCCGCAGTTAAAACCGCGGATCGTACCGGTCTGCTGCTCGACATCAGCGACTTCTTTCAGCGGAACAAGTACAGCATCATCGAGGCGGAGGTGTCCACCACCACCCACGACAGCATGGCCTCGGACATCTTCCTCGTGCAACAGGCGGACGGACGCAAAATCCAAAAGCCGCGCCAGTTCGCCGAGGAGATTCGCGACGTCATCTTAAAGTCCAACCGCGCCCATCGCAGCAACAGCACCACCCCTGGGACGTCCAGGTCCTCGTCCAAGGCGCCGTCCAGGGATCCATCCGCGCACGGGGGCTCACAGTTCTATTCTCGGGGGGATGGGGGACCCAACGAAGGGCAGGCGCGCGATCTCATCAAACGAGCAACCGGGAGCTTGGTGCAACACGGAGACGGAAAGAACATCGACGGCGATGGGAAACTCGTCGAAGGAGAGGCCATGAACGGAGAGGTTATGAACGCCAACGGCATCAGCGAGGCGGAGGTTACCGCGAATGAAGACGCTCGACGGGTCGCCGGGTTGGAGGTGCTCGAGTCGCCGTTTCCCGAGGTTGAAAAAGTGGAGCGACACGGTACCGGCGAGGCGTTTCGGGCCAAGCTCGACGACGAGGACGCGGGTATCTTCCCTGACGACAACGTCAGCCTTTTAGGTAAATCGCCGCCGACGCAGATGGGCGGGATGAGGAAAAGCGCCAACGGGTACGCAATGAATTCGATCGAAGAAGAGATGGAAGCCACCGTGGAGTGGAAGCTGAAGACCATGCGCGGCGAATCCACGCACTCCAACACGGGGTTCAAACTGAGCCAAGACAAGCTCGCGAACGCCACGGAGATCACCATGGAGGTCCCAGACCGCGTGGGACTCATCGCGGATGTGCTGGAGTGCCTCAACAGGAACAACGTGGGCGTCGTCCACGCGCACATATACACAACCGCCGAGGGGCTGGCGTCCAACTACCTCTCCGTGGTGGACGTGGCCACCGGGGAGAAGATCACGGAGGAGGTGCTGGAGGATGTGCACAGTGCCCTGGCGGCGAGGTGCTTCAGGGATGGCAAAAAGAAGGCGAGGCCGAGCCCGACGAACTCGTTCAAGCGGGGTTTGGCGCTGGTGGGCACGCCCAGCCCGCCGAACCAATCGACCCCGACCCCGTCCCCGCCCAAGCACGCGAAGAACGTGTGGGGGATGGAGATCGAGACGGAGGTGAAGAAGCGCATGGCTCGGCTGCACGGCGGCGAGGTTCACGGCGCGGAGTTTGCGCAGATTCGGAGCAAAGCGGTTGAGTCGGTTACGCGGCAGATGAACAGCGTTAACCTCGCGGCGATTGAACCCGCCAAGCTGACGGCGGAGGACAGGTCCGTGGTGGACGGCGCGCTCGCGGTGCTGCCCGCGTACGCGTCCATCATGTTTCAGTCGTCCAAGGAGGAGATCATCGGGGAGTTACGGGAGGTTAAGTGGGCGGCGGGCGACGTCGCTTTCGAGCCCGAGGATTTCATCCCAAACCTGTACATCATCGTGGAGGGTTCGCTGTTCCGCGACAGCTGGCGGAACCAGGCGGATAACCCGGTGCCGGCGCTGGTGCTGAGCCGCGGGTGCCTGTTGGGTGAGGTTGCGCTGCAGCACGCGTACCAGACGGCGGCGAGGATCACGTCGCAGAACGGGGAGATGGAGCCCGTCGCCACGCGCGCTTTCGCCATCAACGTCGAAACGTTTAAGCGCATCGTGCGAACGCGGATCCACAGGACCCGCCAGCTGTGCACCAACGTCCTGAACATCATCGAAACCTTCCGGATGGTCCCCGCGAACATGAAGGAGCTGCTGCTGAACGCCATGTGGACCGAGAGCAAGTGCTACGGCCCGGGGTCGGTCATCTCGGGCGGCGGCAAGGTTCCGTCGTTTCACGTCATCCTCGAGGGCGAGGTCCGGGTCGGCACCCGCGTGGCGCAGGTGCACCTGATGGCCGCGGACTCCTTCGGGGAGGATGCCCTCCTATCCGCGGAGGCTAGGCAACGCGCGGGCTTACCCCCGGCGGATGAATCATCGACGCACTCGCACGTCGCCGTGACTCACACCGTGACGCTCAAGGTTACGAGGCCCCTGCTGGAACGACTCTGGGGCGCTGACTTTGACAAGTACATCAAGTCGAGGCACGACGTCACCACGGCGTCCGCGGCGGGCGCGTCCAAGCACCTCATCGGCGGCCAACAGCTGGGCCGGCAGTCCGGCTCGATGAAGACGAGCGACTCGGGGTCCAGCCTGGACAACTGGCCGGCGTCGCCGTCGCCCACGCTCAAATCGAGCAAGAGCGCGGTGGACCGATCCAAGCCAAACGAACTCAACGGGTTCGACCTCGGCGGCGCCGGGGATCTCAGCATCCGCGGTGGGAACGTCACGTCGTCCGTCAAGGGCCAGGGCGCGACGTATCAGTCCCTCGCGAAGAAGGCTTTGTTGGGCAGCGTGTCGGTGCAGGCGGGAATCTCCGGCTTGGCCGACTCGGATGAAATCGCCCGCGCCGCCGCCGCCGCCGAGGAGGATTCAAAGAAGACGCCCGGCAAGTCCACGACCCTGATGTCGTCGTTCAAGAGCTTCAGCAAGCAGATGAAGAAGATGATGGGGGTCAAGTCGACAAAGTCAAAGGTGGCCGGCTCGAGCGCGAAGGGTGCTTCGCTCAACCGGCGGTCGTCGCTGGAGGGCTTCCTCCCGGCTTCGCCCAAGCACACGATCGTCGAGGGTCAGTCGTTCGACAGTACCAGGGTCTGGGACAGGGCATCCGACAGCGACAGTGACACCACGAGCAGCGGAAGCGGCGGCGGGTACCTCCACAGCGACGGCTACGATTCGTTGGAGAACTCCGTGCGCGGCGGGATGATTCACAAGAAGATTCGGCCCACCGGCGGTTTACTTCAGAGCGCCAGCGCCAAGCTCACCGATCACCAAAAATCCTCCGCGATGGACATCCACAGCGCCGCCGCCAAACCACGGCCGAGTGGGCTGCGCCAGTCGCACTCCGTCGCGGACATGTCCCGAGGATCCAACATGGCTGAAGAGAGCCGCGGGCCAGCGATTCAGTCGGGGACGTCGCCGATGAACCAGTCGTCGATGTCGTGGGCCCCCAAGCGGCCGCCCGCGCTTCGCATGTCCCCGCAGTCGCCCGATGGGCTATTCATGGGCTCGCCCGAGTCGCCCGAGTCGCCCGAGTCGCTCGAGTCGCCTTCACCGTCGCGGTCGTTCGGTGGGCTTCGCGGCGCGATGTCCGCCGCGGCGCTGGGCATGACGGAGGAGGAGATGGCGTCGTCGGCGTCGGTGCGTCGGAGCAGATCGCGGCGGTCGTCCTTGGTCGGTCTCAACGAGGAGGACATGGGCGAGCGGATGCTGCAGGGGTTCACGTTCGCCAAGCAGCTCGGCGTCGGTCTCACCGGCTCCGTGTACAAGGCGTGGAGGAAGGTGGACGTGGGAGGACGCCGAAGCTCGCGCAGGGTTAACATGATGGCCAAGGCGGAGGATGAAAAGGACGGCAAGTTCGCCGCCGTCGCGGTGAAGGTGATGGACAAGGCTAAAATCTTGGAGATCAACGAGACGGCGCACGTGGTGCAGGAGAGCAAGATCATGAAGTCGGTGTCCAAGCACCCGTTCATCATCTCCATGCTGGAGTCGTTCCAGACCCCGAGCGCCATGTTCATCGTCATGGAGTACGCCGCGGGTCGGGACATGTTCTTCATGATTCACGAGCGCGGGACCTTGACGCTGTTCCAAACCAGGGCTTACATCACGCAGGTGACCCTCGCGCTGGACCACGTGCACTCCAAGGGGTTCATCTACCGCGACCTCAAGCCGGAGAACCTCCTGATCCGCGATGACGGGTACCTCCGGCTGACCGACTTTGGCTTTGCCAAGGCGCTCAAGCCGGGTGAACGCGCGTACACGGTGTGCGGCACCCCGGACTACCTGGCGCCCGAGACTTTACGGCAGCAAGGGTGCAACCGCGCGGCGGACTTCTGGGCGATCGGCGTGCTGCTGTTCGAGATGATGACGGGGTACCCGCCCTTCCACGGGCAGACGCACAGCGACTTGTACCGGCGCATCACCGCCGGGCGCATGCGTTCGTTCCCGCGGCAATTCGACGAGGACGCCGCGGATCTGGTCAAGCGTCTGTTGAAGCAGAGCGAGGGCGAGAGGATCGGGGTGGGCGCGGAGGGTATCCAGAAGATCCGTCGGCATCCCTTCTTCAAGGGGTTTAGCTGGACGAGCGTGCTGGAGCAGTCGCTGGAGATGACGCGGCCGGATGTGGCGCCCGACGCGGACAAGGGACCGGAGGATGTCAAGGCGCCGGTCAAAGTTGAGTGCCTCGAGCAGCCGTGCCACCTCTCCCTCGCGGAGCAGGAGCTGTTCAAGGCTTTCTGATTCTTGAGCACACAAAGGTGGGGAAGGATAGCTATTTCCCGCTGATTCTTAATTGTAACATCAGAGTATCGATTCAATCTTATTACGATGGACTCGTCGGTTAGTTCCACGAGGCTCGAGTCGAGGCCCTTCTCGCCGACTTGGGCTTGGCGAAGAGCGCCTCGAGCTGAGTCTGCAGGTCCGCGAACCACGCCGCCAGCTCCCGCTCCTGCTGCTCCAGCGCCGCGATCGTCTCCTTCTTCGCGTTCCCCCCGCCGTTCTCGTCGGAAGACACGACGGAGGCTCGCCGGCTGTTCACCGCTATCCTCGCCAGTCGACTCTTCAGCGCCGCGATCCCCGACGATATGTTCACCTTGCTCCCGCCAATCTGCGACCCGGCCGCGAGGTTTTCCGCGCGCTGTAGCTTCCTCTCAGCCTCCGCCGTTCGCAACGCGAGGTTATCGACGAGCGCCTCGATCGCCGCGTCGCCGATCGTGCCGTCGCCCGAGGGATCCGCCAGCTGGAAGGTCTCCAAGCCGTGTCGGTCGTCGATGGGCGCGAGGTCGATCGCGTCGCGCGGGGTGGACGGCTCCGAGTCGAGGTGGATCCGCCGCGGGGTGGGCATCGCCGACCTCGGTGGCGGCGGGGGCATCATGTCACGCGACGCCGCCGCCGCCTGAACCTCCTCGCCCCGCTTAGCCGACGCCGCGACGAATTCCTTGCGAGACGATTCGCGCTCCTTCCTCGCCGACTCGAGCGTCTCGCGGGCCAATCGCAGTTTGGCGTCGGCGTCGGCTCTGAGCGCCTCGAGCTCCTCCCGCTCCCGTTGACGCCGCGTGTCGTTGGCGACGTCCTTATCGACGAACCCCTTGGAGAGCGTCGAGAACTTTGCATCGTCGTTGACCCGAACGGAGACGGGCTGCGCGGTTCTAGTCTGCGCGGCTCTTAGTAGCTCGCGGTCCAGAGCCTCCCGGGCCTCCCTCACGGCGATCCTGTCGCTCTCCAGCTGCCGCGCCTCGAGCTCAAACCTCTCTTTCGCGGATGTCGCCGCGGTCTCGGCCGCGGCGGCGACCGTCTTGAGCCGCTCAGCCTCGGTGCGAAGCCGGACCAGCTCAGCCTTCTCGTCGGAGACCCGCTTGGCCCACTCGCGCTCGCGATCCGCTTGCTCCGACGCGGCTTTGGCCGCCATGGACGCCGCGGCCCGGCTCACTTCTTCCCGCTTCTTCACCGCGGACTCCGTGGTGATCGACGTGGACTCGAGGGACGCCAGGCGCGTCTCGCGGGCGGTCACGGACGCGAGCTGCCCCGCCGCGGTGGCCTCGCGCTCCTCCACGGCCCTCCGGCGCTCCTCAACCGCCAACCGCTCCCGTTGCAACGCCTCCGCCTCGACCACGTGCTGCTTCCGTCTCTGCTCCAGCTTAGCGACCGCATCCCGCGCGTCAGCCTCCGCCTTTTCGCCGCGTTGACGCGCGGCGGCGGCGTCCTCCGTCGCGGTCCTCAGCTCGTTCTCCGCGCGGCGCCTATCCGCCGTCGCCTCGGCCAGTTGCGCCTCGAGCTCCCGCGTTCGCGCGTTGACCCGCGCGCGCTCCGCGCCCAGCTTGGCTTCCTCGCCCTCGAACCGCGCGGTCGCCTCCTTGAGCCGTGCGCCGCGCTCCTTGGCGTCCTCCTCAGCCTGCGCCACGCGCTGGGCGTCCGCGAGCATCGCCGCGGCGGCGCGCCGGTCGGAAGCCGCCTTCTCCGCGAAGGACTCGGCGTCGTCCCTCGCTCGCTTCGCCGCCGCTTCGTTCCCCTCGATCGTCGCCAGCCGTTGCTCGAGCTGCGCGTTGTTGGATGTGAAGGACTCGATCTGTGCGTTGGCGTCGCGTTCGCGTCTCTTGGCGGCGGCTAGCTGCGTGGAGAGCTCCTCGTACCGGGCGGCGGCTTTCCCTTCATCCACCGCGATCTGTTTCTCGCGCCTGGCGAGGTCAGCCTCCTTGGGCCCAATCTCGTCGAGCTTACGCTCGAGCTCAGCCTTTTGGTCCGCGAGGGCGTCCTCGCGTTCTTTCAGCCGCGCGGACGTGATCCCCGCGACGTCGGCGTCGGCCGCAGCCTTGGCGAGGCGCGCGTTCGCGTCGGCAACCTTGGCGTCGGCCTCCGCCCTGGCCTTCTCGGCGTCGGCCTCCTGCGTCGCGGCGCTCTTGAGCCGCTCGATCGCCTCCGTTCGCTCCTTGATGGCGCTCGCGCGGTCGTGCTCGAGCGCCTCGCGCGTCGAGCTAAGCTCCGCGCGTTCGCGTTCCACGTCCTCGACCAGGGCGTCGCACCTGGCCTTGGTCTCCCGGGCGTCGTGGATCTCGTCCAGCTTGTCGGCGTGCATCCGCTCGATGTCAGCCGCCGCCTGGGACCTTCGCTGGTCGCACTCGCGCTCGCACGTCTGGAGCGTGCGCCTGGCGTTCTCGAGCGAGCGCTCAGCCTCCGCGGATTTGCGCTCGATATCGGCGACTTTGCTCATGCACTCGCTGAGCTCGGATCGCGAACGCGCGGCGTCCTCCTCCGCTTGACGCGAGTCGGCGGCGGCGGCTTCTCGTTTTGACTCGATAGCCTCGCGCTCGTCCCTCAGGCGTTGCTCGCGCCTGTCCAGCTCCGCGTGCTCTGCGGCGATCTTGGACGTCTCCATCCGGTGTTCCTCCCTGTGTTTCTCGAGTAAGCCGGCGGCCCGCTCGGTCTCCTGCTTGACGCTCGAGAGCTTCTCTTCCTGCATCCGCACCCTAGCCTCAGCTTTGGCCACCTCCTCGACGGTGTCCCTAGCCTTGCGCAGCCGGGTGTTGGCCTCCTCGCTGTTGAGCCTGGACTCGCGGTCCCTCGTCGCGGCGTCCTCCATCTGCCGGCGTAACTCCTCCTTGGCGGACTCGTTACCCCGCAGCGCGCGTTCCGCCGCCTCTTGTTTAACCTCGGCGGACCTTTTGGCCTCCTCCGCGGCGAGGAGCTCGTCGGCGGCTCTCAATCTGTCCCTCTTCGCCTCCGCCAGCGAGTGCTCCGCGGACTTAGCCTTGGACTCCGCGTCCGCGAGGTGGACGCGTATGCGCTCATCCGCGCTCGTCTCCATGGCGTCGATGGCGATCTTACGCTGCTCGAGCCGCGCGAGGCCTTCCCTCGCCTGATGAATCTTGTCGGCGGCGACGAGCGTCTCTTTCCGCGCCTCTTCGCGCTCCGCCGCGATCTCCTTCGTCGCCTCCGCGCGCAGCGTTTCCATCTGCTTGATCTTCTCGAGATCGTGCGTGATTCGCGCCTCCTTTTCGTTCGCGTCCCTCATCTTCACGAGCGCCTCAGCCTCCGTCTTTCGAGCCTGCTCCAGGAGCTTAGCCTCGAGCCGCCTGGCGTTCTCCGCCGCTTCGTGTTCCATCTTGCTCACCTTGACGGCGTGGTCGCGCTCAAACTCCGCGAACTTCTTCTCCGCCGCCCTGGTCCGCTCGTCCACGTCGGCGATCGCCTGACGCGCCCGGGCCACGGCGGCGTCGGCGGCGGCGTTCTCCGCGTCTTCGCGTTCCCGGGCACGTTCCCGAGAGTCCCGTTCAACCTTGGCCACGCGATCATCCGCGTCGCTCTCGGCTTTCCGGACGCGCTCGTCGTGGTACTGCTCCGCGCGTGCAATGCGGTCGTCCGCGGCTTTGATCTCCGCCGTCTTCGCCGCGTGTTCCGCGCGGACCGGCGCGAGCTCGGCGGTGAGCGTCACGAGTTCGTTTTTGTACTCGCGAACCGTATCTTCCAAAGCGGCTCGTTCGCCCTCTCGCGCGATCATCGCCGCCTCCGCCGCCTTGAGCTTCGTCGTGAGTCGATCGCACAGGTCCTCCTTGATCGTCAGCTCCTTCTGGCGCGCTTCGAGGGTGTCGGCGAGCCGCGCGAGGCGCTTCTTTTCAGTCGTTAGGGCGATACCTGTAAACAAAACATGCCGTCAGTCGAAATGCCCATACGGAAATAATAAAAAGAGACTCACCGGCGGCGTGGTTCGCCTCCTCCAGTCGCTTAGACTCGGTTAGGCGAATATCAGCGGCGGCCGCGGCGGCTTCGGCGGCGGACATCTCAGCCTCCAGAGTCTCCGCCACGCGCCTCTGACGCGCACCCTCGCGGTCCAACGACACGCTCCACCGTTGCAACTGAGTCTCCTTCTCGATGACGAGTTTCTTCTTCTCCATCAGCCGGGCCATCGTGACGTGTCGCAAGGAGCGGTCGTCCTTGGTACCATCCGCGACGGGAACCACCGCCAACGCCACGCGAACCACGGCGTCAGTTTCGTCCACTCGCGTCTCGATGAGCCCCGGGGTCGATGACGGGTCCGCGGGTAACATGTCGTGCGCGGCGGACGCCGTCCTCGCGTCGTCCTCGAGCGAGTAGGTGTCGTACTGTTAACAAAACAAAAGTTTAGTATGGGCAAACAGTGAGAGAACAAAATAAACTCACCTCCACGGCTCCGAGCATCTCTGAAACCGCGTGGTCGCTCGGGTAGCTGGCCCTCGCCGGCGCCGCGATCGTGGGTTCCCCCGCGTCGAAAGACGCGAGCAGCGCCTTCCTCGCGGCGGTCGCGGCGGCGAGGTCCCCGCCGGGCGTGGGGGGCGGCGCGAGCGGCGACGTGGGGACGGACGCGACGTGGTCTTCCGACTCGTCCCCGGGGCTGAAGAGTCGCGACATCTCAGCCTTGGCCTCGATGATCCGGCCCTGCGAGCGTTGCGCGCCGATGGACGCGCGGTAGGACGCGGTGCTGATCCTGTGCGCGTCCGCGCGTATGGTCTGCCAGGTGTGCGCCAGCTTGCGCTCGCGCTCGTCCAGCGCGAGCTCGCTCTCTTCAAACGCCTTCCTCGCGCGTTCCATGGCTTCCCGCTCGACTCGCGCGCGGGTAGCCTGCTCCTCAGCCTTGCGCTCGGCAGCCTCGGCCACCTCCAACGTGTCGCTCGCGTGCTTCTCGCGCTCACCTTGCTCCTGTTCCCACTGCTGGTGGAGGACGGTGACCTCGTCGAGGACCTGTTGCCGTGCATCCGCCTCGGCGTGTTTGGCGTCTAGGTCGTTTGCCGATTCCTCGAGCTGCCTTCGGACGACGTCAGCCTCCTCGGCAGCCTCCGCGATGATCCGCCTCTCCTCCTGGGCGTCCTCGAAGGCGCGCTCCACGACGGTGCGCTGCGCGTTGACCCGCGCGTTCTCCTTCTCGAGGTGGGCATCGAGCGCTTCGAGGCGTTCCTTCTCGTTCTCGCAAGCCTTCAAAACCGCCTCAGACTCTGTTCTCGACTCGGCGGCGGCGGCGACTTGCGCGGCGACGTCCATCGCGGCAGCCTCCAAATCGTTGGACCGCCGCGCGAGCGCGAGTTCGTCGGCGGTCATCTTATCCAGGCGCTGCGTGCACTCCGCCTCGAACCGCGTCGACTTGATCTTGAACTCCTCCTTGATCTTGTCGCACTCCTTCGTCTTCTTCTCGGCGTCGCGCTTGCGCTTGACGGAATCCTCAGTCGCCGCCTTGGCCGCGGTGGATTCCTTCTCCGCGGCGTCGCGCATCTTCTTAGCCTCGTCGCGCTCCGAACGGACGCGACGCTCCCACTCCTTGAGCGCCTTTTCGCGGTCGTCGCAGCTCCGTGCCGCCTCCTCCAGCGTCTTCCGCTTCCAAGCCTGTGAACAAGACACGGCGTCATTCTAGTTGCCCGTACGGGTATAAAAAATATAAACTCACCTCCTGCGCATCCTCCGCGGCTCTGAGCGCCGCGCGTCGCTTCTCGAGCTCAGCTTCTTTGGCGCGCTGGCCTTGGAGCACCGCGTTGGCGTCCGCGATGTCCTTCTCGGATCGTCGCATGAGATCCTCGACGGCTTCCTCCCGGCGCCCGAGTTCGGCTTTGGTATCCTCCAGCTTGTTCCGCTCGTCCCGGAGCTCCTCTTGCTTGTACCGGCACTCCGTCTCCCAGTCCGCGGTGCGCCCGCGGCACGTATCCTCGAACTCCGTCACCCGCCGTCGCTGCTCGCGCTCCTTACCTTCAAACTCAGCCTCCATCGCGGCGCGCTCCTTCTCCCACGCCTTTTTCACACCGTCGAGCTCCTCGCGAAACTCCAGTCGCTCAGCCTCGTACGCGAGCCGCCTGTCCGACGCCTCCCGCTCCAGCCCCGCCGCCTCCCTGTGCAGGGCCTCGAGCCTGGCGACGGCGCTCTCGTGCTCGCGTTTCTGCGCGTCGACGCGTATCGTCCACTCGCGGGTCTCGCCCTCAAAGTCAGTCTGCGCTTGCTTGCGCAAAGCTTCGGCATCGTGTAGACCCGACTCTTGCGTCTTGGCGAGCCTGCGCACGTGCTCCAGCTTGTGCGCGATGTCCCGCTCCTCGCGCTCGTGCGCCTCGAGCGTCTCCTTGCACCGCTGGAGCTTCTCCTCCTCCAGCACGAGCGCCGATCGAACGCTCTCCACGGCTTCAATCAACGATCGCTGCTCCGACGCGGCTCGATCAGTCGCGCGTTGGCTCTCCCTCGCGCGCTCCATGACGTCCTCAACCTTAGCCTCCGCCTCCACCTCGCGCTGCGCCAGCTCATGCAAGATCTCCTGACGCCTGACCTCGAGAGTCTCCAGATCGGACTCGATCGCGTCGCGCTCCGCGGCGAGCGCGTCGAATGCGGCTCTGGCCTCTTCGTCTCTTCGTTCCGCGTCGCGCGTCGCGCGCTCGGCGAGCTCGAGCTTGTCGCCGACGGCATCCTCAGCCTCTCGTACGGCATCTTCGGCGGCCATCGCGGCGGTCTCGCGCTCCGCGAGTTCAGCCTCCATCCGCTCCAGTTCCTTTACCCGGCGTTCCCGAGCGGCGACGGATTCTTCGCGTTCCTCTAATCGGAGCTCACGCTTGCGGAGGTCCTG
>Ga0302114_10001457_pt1 | contig 15631 bp, 18 predicted proteins | sample AG5_Surface_MG_FD_203107 | JGI IMG/M metagenome (GOLD analysis project Ga0302114, IMG submission 203107) | Marine microbial communities from Western Arctic Ocean, Canada - AG5_Surface | ecosystem: Environmental > Aquatic > Marine > Oceanic | place: Canada: Western Arctic Ocean | collected...
ATGATGAGTACCGGCAGTGGATGGGATTCCGCTGGTGCTTACCATCTACATTCGGCGGCAGGATGCTGCGCTTGTTTGACCTGGGTAATCGCATCGAGGACCAGATCGTAGATAACATCCGCGACACTGGGATTATATCTATAGCCTCGCATGATGCAGATGGTAACCAGTTCAGGGCATCGTTCCTTGGCGGTCACTTCGCAGGCTCCTGTGATGGCCTTCTCAAGGGCGTACTGCCACCCCCTGATGAAGAGGTTGTTCTTCTCATGGAGGTCAAGAGCGCCAACGACAAGCGGTTTAAAGAACTGGTTAAGCTACAAAGCTACGAGGACTGGAGCGATTCATACCGTGTGCAGATCCATGCTTACATGGGCGCGCTTGGTCTGACCAAGTGTATGGCTGTAGTGATGAACAAAAACAACAGCGAGATATACTCTGAAATCATCGATTACAAGCCACAAATCTGGGAGCGTGCTCAAGAGAAAGCTGAACGCATCATCTGTAGTGACAGGCCAGACACCAGCACTCGCCGCTCAGAGAAAGATTGGCGCATGAAGAATGAGCCTAGTGTGTACAAGGACATCTACTATGGTCGGCGCTTACCTGAGTCAGTCAACTGCAGGAACTGCGTGCATGTGAAGCCGCTTACTAACTCCAATGGGGCGGTTTGGTACTGTGGTCGTAGCAATAGATCCATACCAATTGAGGAGCAGCCACTGGGCTGTAAGGACCATATGTGGATACCCGCACTGGTCAACGCAGACCATATGCCTAATAGAAGCACGCCTGATGGCATGGCTTATCAAGCAGGTATCTTGGAGTTCTATAATGGCAAAGGCCCAGAGGGGGCTGAGTATGAGTACAGTAGCGCGGAGATGCGGGAGTTATCTAAGAATAACTTCAACACCCAGATGATGATCGAGGGCGAGAAGATTAGGGCTGAGTTTCCAGGTAGCCACTACGACAACATGGATGAGAGCACCCCTGGGTTTTAGTCCCAAGCGCGTGGGTCTTTAACAATCAGTATCTTGGTCCCTGGGTATAGCGCCTCAACAAGCTTCTTCTTGAGCGTGAATACCTGGGTGATCACACCCTTAGTATCCTCTACCACCACCTCGCCATCACGCTTGTAGCGAAAGTCTGCAACGTATGAGCAGATCTTTTTGTCTTCACCATCTACTGTGACTATGCAGGGAAAGTCTACCTGCACTTCTAGTTCAGAGATCTCACCGGCATCTTCGTAACGCCTAAGTATTTTATAGCGTGCCGCCTCAAGCTTTGAGTCGAACACAATGCCATCGTACTCAGTCTTCTTGGCGAAGTACTTACTCTTCTTCGGTGCGCGTTGAGGGATCAAACTAATCTATTCCTAGGAGTTTGTTTAACTCTACCTGCTTCAAGGCTTCTATGCCACGTTCAGCAAGTGACTGAGGCGGTGTTGGTGGTACAGGCGCTCCTGGTTGAGGTGGCCCAGGTGGCTGTCCTCCAGGCGGAGGCGCGCTAGGTGGCGTGCCAGCTTGTGCTGGGGGCATTGGAGCCGCAGGCTGTGCCTGTGCAGGTGGTTGAGCCGCAAGTTGTTGTGCGGCCAGTGCATCAGCTTGAGCTTGTGGTCTAAAAAACTTGCCCTGTAATTTTTGACGCACTTCACCCATAGCCTCAAAGTCAAATGGGTTAGACAATTTATTCTCATTTGCAGTGAAAGCTTTGTTGATGGTTTCAGTGCTTGGGAAGAATGTATTAAATCTACCAGCCAACAAGTAATTTATCTGAGGAACCTTTGCTTCCTTTAAGGATCTTGCAATTTCTGCATCAGACATACCAAGTGTACGGGCATCTTCAATAGCCATGTTTAAATCACGAAGCGCCTTAAACCTTTGTTCATTTGAAACAAGGTACGCCTTAGTAAGATCTTCAGCGTTAGCCCTTCCGCGAGTCTTTGCAAGTTGATTAAAAATACCTCCAGCAGATGTAACCTGCCGTCCAGCCTCATAACCCTTATATCTTAGAGCATCACTGAGTGCAGGCTTAACTGTTTTAATACCAGTGAGAGCTTCCATAAACTCACCTGCAGGATCGATGCGAATGCCTGATCTTTTTACAGCATCAGATGAATCAAGCAATCCTGCAGATACACCAATGGCTGTAGGGAAATCTTTTAACCTAGCACTTAACCCAAGAGGCATTGAAGAAGTTGCTGACGCGGTTAGATCGGCGGGTAAGAAACCAGGGCTTAGTCCATCTGCAAGATGCGCGAATGATTTGCCAAGCTTAACGCCAGTTGGGTCGCTATCAAGGTATACAGATCTACCAAACCTAGTTTCATTACGAGTTATATCAAGAAGCTTCTCAGTTATTATTGACTCGCCAAGGAATGGAGAGAAATATTCTCCAAGCCCTTGAGTTGCTCCGTCCATAAAGATTTCAGTTAATTCTTTTTCACCCGTAATGCCGTCATTAACTGCATTGAATACTCCTCTAGCCCCTCTAGTTAAGTAGTCATAAGGGTTGGTGTAGGAGAAGTTATAAAAGTCTGTAATCTTTCCATCTTTGTCTGTGGCGATAGGGATAAGCATGGCGTTCTTTTCCCAAGTGGCAGCGCCTGACCGCTTGAATGCATTAACCTGCTCCATGGTAGCGCCTGTAAGCGCAAGACCACCAGCCATTAGGCCACCATACATACCAGCATCTACAGTCATTGACCCCATCAACCGGCGCATGCCAATAGAGCGAATCGCTGTTGACTCACTACCTAGTTCTTTAATGGCCCTGCCGTAAGTGTTGCCGCTTGTTCTTATTATCTCAGCAGGGAACGCAACGAAGTTACCGAAGGGCAATCTTCTTAGTTGCTTAATAAATTCAGGGACACGCGCATAGTTAGGCACGGTGTCTTTGACAATGCCTGCAGCTTCTCGCTTTAAGAAAGCTTCTACTTCATCTCCAACCAACTCGCTTGGCTTTCTACCATTAAGCATCAAAGCGTTTTGCACATCAGTCACTGGCAAGTCTAATGGTGAATTCTTAAACGCATCCTTTAGCCTGCCAAGTTCCATCTCATAGCTGTAGATCTTCCATACATCATCAGACCCTTGGTACAACTTACCGGCAAAAGTGTTTTGAATATTTTGAGCAGCTTGTATTGCCTTCTTACCATAGACCCCGCCCTTTGCATTCAATGCGTCCTTAAACAGATCCTCAAACTCACCGACCTTTGAGTTGGTGTTGACGATACCAAGGTCAATCATCTCGTTGTAGTAATCATCAATTTCTGTTTTGGTCGATCTAGCATTCTTTGACCCAACCCCAAACCCAACGTCATCAAGCTTAATGATTCGCTGGCCAATCTGGCTGAACACAGTCTCTGCAGAACCTAAAAGGTTTTCGTTGTTACCAAAGTTACCATTCCTTAATGCAAAGAAGGCTGCAGTCGTTGCGTTTCTTACTTGGGTGATAGGACTCAACACAGTCTTAGATACTTGAGAAGCACCTTTAAGCGCAAGGAATGTTGCCCAAAGCTTATTGGTGTCACCGCTTAGTATTCCTGCAGGGATGTCTTCAAATGCCCGATGGTATTCTTCTTTAACGTACTTACCGGCAAGAGGCCCAAACCTATTCTTTGCAGACTGAGAAACTTCTGCGCCAGAAAAAGCATCTTCCATACCTATTCTTTTATACTTACCAATTTCTTCTATAGGAAGGTTTGCAGGAGGCGCATCAAAAATAAATCTATTATCTAATGGTAGTGAGTTGTTGTAATCATTTAAGTTTTTGTAGTATTTCGCTTTGGTTATTGCCTTAGTCATACCATCAACTGTTTCAATAGCTCTGGTCCTTAAACCTACACGCTGTTCTTCAAGGCTTCTTTGTCTGATTACGTCTTCGCCAAACGTACCATCGCTTCGCTTAACACGCCCAAGAACATCAGACCCGCCAGAATATTCACCAAGAAAGTCTCTTACTGCAGGCAGATTGTCTAGCGTCCGACCTTTCATAATTTTTTGACCCACACCACTAAGGGTGCTTTCAGCAAATTGATCTTGCGGTTTCATGTTTGCATTATTAAAAGAAACTTTTCTGCGAAGGTCATTCAGTACGCCGTAGGCAGCTTCTTCAGACATAGCTTGCCCTATGTTTGCCGCCTCAGAGATATTTAATATCTCTTTAAGTGCCTTGTCAGTTTGATCTGGCGTAGGTACATAACCATTTTCATCTTTAAGAGATCTGTACATACGGGTTGCGTAGTACGTTTTGTTTGCGCCAATAGCTGTCGTTAACTTTGCAGACATCTCAGCACTCATGAACGTGTCTTCCAATATTTTGTCAGACATATCGTCAATTTGTTTTCTAAGCTTATCTGCAGTTTTAACTAAGTCAAAGTCGCGCTTGCCAAGAAGAAGAGATGGAGTTTTTGCTTTATTTAAAGTCTCATCAATACCCGATAAGGTAAGGCGTGCTTCGTTGCGAACAAGCTCTCTTGATTTGTTGCCTTTCTTTTCAGCAAACAGGTAATCATTTAAAGCGTTAAGTGTTACGCGCTCATCAACGTCATTCAAATTGCCCGAAGCCTTTAAAGCCTTTAAAGTATTGTCTACTTCTTCTAGGCTTTGACGCGCAGCATTGTTGCTAGAGTTAAGTTCTTGAACCCTCAAAGACTCAAGCTGCTTTGACAATGAGTCAGGCATGTCGCCTTGGAATGTTAAGTATCTTGTAGCAAGCTTGCTTGCTTTAGCTATATTCTTTTGAAGAAAGGTTGGGTCTTCGATGTCTGGCTTAACGCCGACATTAGATAGGATACTGTCAGGATCTCTAATTGCTCTTGCTGTATTTTTAAGCCGTTCAGTTTTCGCTAAAGCATCAGCGCCTGCACCAATACCTTTACTTGCAAGTCCCAAAGCCTTTGGCACACCAAGAATTAATGCAGCACCTTCACCAGCAACCTTGAATCGATTACCTAATTCTGCAGCGGCTCTTTCAGCACCCATCAATCCTTCGGTATTTATTCTCTTGGTTGGTCCGCCATCAAAGAAATCACCAAGGGTTTCTACATCAGGGGTGGTAGCAGCTACATCTGCCGCAGCAAACGCAGCAACTTCTCCAGCACGCCCAAGCCTTGCAGCTTTAGCGGCCTTAGCTGCTAACCCACCAGGTGCAGCAAACTGCGTAATAAACTTAGCAGCCTCGCCAAGTGTAGTAGATGTGGTTGGTTTGTACTGAGAGAAGAAGTCTCTTACTGTTTGCGCGTTGCTTTCATCGTCATCAGAAATAAGATCTACAAGTTCTGCAGGCAGTGAAGCTATACCTTCAACAGCACCCACAAGACCTGCGCCTACACCTCTGGCGATATCACCAAAGGCAGACACATCTTCTTCACCTAGTTGCGCGCCACGCTCAACCAGTGGGTTTTTATCAAGGTATTTTTGAGCGGTATTTCTAGCCACGGCTTGATCATCTGTATTTACATTTACAGATCTGCCATCAGGTAGGTTTACCGTGATCATCCTTCAGATGGTTCTAGATTTATTGACCCATCGTCTGCCGAAGGGGCTACTGGCATATTCATATCTCTTGAAGCCATCCTAGCAGCTTGAATACTGGCCCCTTCTCTATCATTAATATACTCAGTAGATTTTATTAATGAGTCAAAATATTGTTGCGTAAGCTGTGCAAATTCAATTTGTCTTTCGTAAGCAGTATCATCAGAACTCTGACTCAATAATAAGTTAATTAATTCATCAGTTGACGCTTCAGGTTTTTCTTTTCTAAGAGTTTTAAGATTTTCTGCAAACGCAGTACCACGCTCACCAACCTTTGTGGTTCGTTCTGCTATATCTCTGGCTTGCAAAGCATCATCGTATTCTTGGCCAGCCCTAAACTGTTCTAAGGCTAAATTGCCAGACCGCCTACCAGAAGCGCCTTCGCCAGTGGTCGCACCCATTCTAATTAAATCTTTTTCAGTACCAAATGGATTAAAGCCTGCGCTTAATCTATTCATAAAGCCTTTTGTCTCTTCGTCAGACAGAGGCGCACTTTCTTGAGGGGGAACATAAGCCTGACCCTCTTGAGTAACACCTGCATAAGGATCTTCTTCTGCAGATTGTCCAACAGATGGAGGAGGTGTGGGAGCTTCAGGTTGTGGAATTATTCCAGGGGTCATGCCCGTTCTGAGTTGTTCCATAGTTGCAGGGGCATTTCTTCTAGAACCTTCTTCCATAGCGCCAGCCATGGGGAACATTTCAAAATCTTCATCCACATCGCCTGGATCAGACAAGCCAAGAGCGCGACCAAAGCGGCTGTCAGCAATGTATTCTGCACCTTCAATTCCCAATCTTGGAATAGAACTAATGATGTCCCCAATACCACCAGTGGCTCTACCAACATTGTATCCAACATTAGCCGCCATTCTACGGTCATTGAGAAGATCTAGGTATTGCTGTTGAACTTCAGGCTCACTGGCTTCAAATTCTTCTAGGGTTATACCTAAGTCTTCAATCTCTTCAGCAGTAACTGGGTTGTCAACAGAAATTCCAGTAGGCTTAACAGGGAGTGCAGCTATGCCTCCAGCAGATGGATCTGCTTCTGCAGCCATTGCCTGCTCTGAACCTAACAATGCAGGGGCTATCCTTGCAGTTTGTCCTCGACCAAAAGTTTTACCTTTGGTTTCACCAACACCAAGCCTTACAGCTTTTTCTACAGCGTCAGCAACTTTTTTTCCTTTAAATCCTAGCCTTCCAAGTTGAGCGGCAATCGCCCCAGGAGAACCAACACCTGTGGCCATAAGCCCTGCCGTAGCTGTAGCTATGCCGACATCAACAGGATCACTTGGGTCAACAATAAAGAAATCAGTTAAGTCTCTAGCGTTTAGACCTTGTCCTTCTTCAGACTTATCCATGGAAAAGAAGTCACTCATGGTGCCATCGTCACCAACAATCATATCCTTCACAACTCCAGGCATAACTTGGGCAATATCCATAAAGCCCATCTCTTCATCTTCTACTTCACCACCATCAACATACCCACGAACAGGCGCAACACCAGCCATGATGCCAGAACCTTGACGCTGCTGCGGCGTTTGAAACATTGGTCTGTTCATAATCTCATTGTACATTACTGAACCCCTGCTCTATTGCGCTTAACCTTTGAATAGTCTACACGGTAGTAGCCGTCATCGCCCATGGCTACAGCGCCTGGATCAACTTCGATCAACTCTTGAGCAATCACGCCTTCGGTCTGATCGTCAACGCCCATGGCCTTAGCCGTATCATTCCAATCCCATGTGTACCAGCCTACACCTGGCTCAACTTCATCTACCTTGACTACGTTTTCTTTTAGACGTATGTCGGAAAAGATACCAGCTATAGTCCCAATAAGACCCCCAGCTTTCGACAATCCGCCCTGCACTCTTCCAGCACCACTTTCGCTTTCATATCTTTGTGTGGGCGCGAAGTTTGTTCCAAAACCACTTTGATATTGAGGCATAAATGGCTGCGCCCCGCCAAGCAATGCTTGCCCACGCATTAATCTTTGATACGGCTCATCAGACATTTGAAGTCCAGCCTTGTACTGAGCATCAAGTCCTTGCTGCTGAATACCGCGACCAGATGCGCCCAGTCCACCAAGCGTACCAATCTGGCTCGTGAGCATGTTCTGACCTTGCTGGCCTAGACCCGCAATACCTTGAGCGCCTGCTCTTTGGTTAGCACCAGTCATTTGGTAAGCGTTCATAGCATTACTCATCTGCTGGTTGGTCAAGCCACCCATGCCAGATGCTGCACCTTGCATGCGATTCATTTGATTGCCGAAGACATTAGATCCAAGCTGTTGAGCAGATTGGAAATTGCTTGCTAGATTCTGGCCAATGCCTGCGCGTTGACCTGCTAAACCACCAATGCCCTGCTGTGCCTGAAGGCCAAGTGCGCCACCTTGTTGAGCAAGTCTGCCCTGTAGTTCTTGAGTAGATATACCCATCTGAGCAGCCTGTTGTGCAAGCTGCCCTTGGTTCATCTGACCAGACATGCCAAGTTGACCGCCCTCAAGCGCGCCACGCTGGGCCATCTGCTCTGCAGACAAGCCTAGGTTAGCTGCCTGCTGTGCTGCAGATATACCTGTCTGAGCGCCTGCTTGACCCAGTGAGCCAGTCATTTGTGCAGCCTGTTGTCTACGTCCCTGCGCCTGCTCAAACGATTGTTGAGCCTGCTGTTGAGCCTGCTGGAATCCTTGTGAGCGCAACTCTGCGCCGGTCTTAGCTTGTTGTTGTAATACGTTGCGGCCTATCTCAGCCTCTGCAATAGCACCGCGAGAGCCACCAAACGCACCAGACTTAACAGCTTGATCACGAGCGGCAATCTTTTGTTTCTCACCTAAACGTGCAATCTCTGCTTGCTGTGCGTCAATTACATCCCTGTTGTACGGGTCCATGAAGCTGCTTGCAGACGATGGATCATATTGATCACCAGTGCCTGCTAGTCCCGCTATGCCCTGCATTGCAGCAGCCTGACCCATTTGGCCAGCAGATCTAAGATCTCTGCCAGCCATTTCTGTCTGACCTCTAGCACGAGCGGTGGCTTGAGCGGCTTGCTGTTGTGCAGAACCTACCTGCCCACCAATGCCTGCAGCAGCATTTCTAATTTGTTGCTGTCCAAGAGCAGATTCTCTGCCTGCGCCCATACCAGCTTGTCCCATACCTTGCTGCGCCATTAACGCTTCTCGACTCATGCCTTGTTCTGCGCCACGAATGTCGCCAGCAGCGCCCATCATCATGCGGCGTGCATCTTGGTCCATGAACTGTTGACCTTGGCTTGGGTCATACCCACGGGTGCTTTGCTCGTATAAGGCACGAGCGCGTGGATCTGCAAATAACCCTGAAGTAGACGGGTCAAATGCTTTAGAGCCTTGACGGTACATGTCTTGAGCTTCAGCAAGTTGTGCGCCGAAGCCGCCTAGCCCACCCGCTAAGTTACGGGCTTGAATCTCTTGTGGTGATAATCCTGCAATCTGCTGTATGGGTATGGGGGTTTGTTGCCCCATCATGCCTAAGTCGCCAGTTGACGGGTCTCCAAAATATGCAGCAAGCATATTTCTTGAAGCCATCTCCATGGCTGGATCTGAATAAGTCATCCCCGCTTCTGGAAGAGACATAGGTACGCCGCTGGCAGCTATTTCTTGTTCATTCTCAAAAAATGACATTATGCTTTTCCTATATTCTTTTCACCGGCTTGTTGAAGAGCGTACATCATACGCGCCCCCTTCTTCCTCTGATCTTCTTTATTGCCGTTAGCGCCGTCCATTTTTCCAATACCACGAACCGCTTTAGCATTAACAACAAACTCACCATCACTAAGCATGGCTGGTATATCGTCTGATCGCTCTGTGCCTGGACCTGCTATTTGTCCATTCATACGAGGGTATTGAACAGTGCCGCCATTAGCCATTCCGCCAGCCATTGAGGCTGCAGCTTTAACCATAGCAGGATCAACGCCTCCGCTCTCGCTTCCACCACCACCCATCAAAAGACTACCTATACCACCACTATCTCCACCGGCTGCAAGTTTTGCTTTAAGGTCTGAAATAATTTTCATCAACTCTTCTGGAGATTTTCCAGAAAGATCTCCGCTACCAGCAACTGAATTTTCTACGCCTGTTTTGCCACCAGCAACGCCAGCATTAGAATTGCCAAAAGTATAACCAGTGGACGCTCCTCCAGATGTTTTTCCTTGCATCCTATTACCAAGCCCTTGCATCATTGAAGCAAAACCACCGGCCTCAAAGTACTGCGGCTCAAGAGAGGCAATGCCACCGTCAGCCAGTCCTATGCTGCCCATGTTCTCGAATATACCAATATCTTCTTGAAATTCCTCAAAGGTCTCAAAAGGTTCTAAGCCATCTGCAACACGGCTTTTATTTATATCGGCTAACAGTTTTTCGGCCTGAGTAGCTGCGTCATCTGGTTCGGCTGAAGTTTTGGGTGCGGGAGCAGTTGTAGGTGCGGGAGCGTTTGGATTAGGAAGAACTACTGGCTGTGTGCCTGCAGGAACCATCCCTGGCCTAGGCATTGGCGCTCTTAATTGGCCACCAATGTTTGGTCCTTTTCTCTCATAATTAGCGTAGTCCATGTTAGCTAAACGTTGCGGCCCCATTGACGCTGCATATGGGCTTTTAGCCCCACCTAAAAATCCAGTGCCTTTTCCTATGCTAGGCATTCTTTGCTGAAGGTCATCTCTTCTTCTAAACAGTTCGTCTTGGTTATATACGTCAGACGTTCTAGCTCTACCTTGTGAGCCAACCGCTTGTATTCCTTTACCTTCTGTATTAGTTGGCATCGTATATTCCTGCAATGTTCATATAAATTGTATTTAGCATTTCCAACGCTTCCTTGCCTGACGCAATCTTGAGTTAGGATCTTTCGCTGCTTTAGGAAACTTCTTCATCTGGCCTGCAGATCTAGCGCAATAAGACTTTCTTCTTGTTGCTCTCTTGCCTGTTGGCTTATCTTCTGTTACCGCAGTTTTGAGTTTACTACCTGGATTAGCTTTGCGATAGGCTTTTACACCAGCTTCCGTCATGCCTGCGCCTGATTTAGTAGGCAGGTAATTAGCAGACTTGCCTTTAGTTGTTTTGCGTATGGGGTTTTCACGCCGCTTTTTCTTTACAGCCCCACCATTTGCAAAAGTTTCTGCGTATCGCTTAAACATCAGGAGTACCTTGTCTTCTTTCTACGGTCAGACATCACTGCGCCACAGCCTCGATGGTTTCTCTTATCAATAAACCCACCATCACGGGCAAAGGTTTTAACATTAGTAGGCTTGCCGCTTACACCTTGAGCCTTAGATCTCTTGCGCTTTACCGCGCTGGTTTTTTCTGAGGCGGTCATCTGCTTTGCTTTAGATCTAGGCACGCACTTAGGGTACTTGCGCTTTGATCCCTTGGTACTTGAGCGTCCGCAAGCTTGGAACTTTCCTTTCTTTTTGGGCGCGCCTATATCAACCCAATCGCCTTTGGTGCCTTTTCCAAACCAATCTTGCAGGCTCATTTTATACCTGCGACTCTAGCGCGCTTGGCAACAAATCCACCGCCATTCATCTTGCGAGGCTTTGGACCTTTAAAGTCTTTTCTTTTCTTACCAGATGGATCTTTAATCTTACCCGCACAGATCTTGCTGGCGTACGCATTAGCGTAAGCTGATGGATATACATCAAACTTTCGTTTAGCCGCAGCTTTTCCTCTCGCACATAATTTAGTCATTTACCAACACTCACTACTATTGCGCCTTTATTAATAACCTGAACAATCCCGACTCTACCCGTAGCTTCTAAGGGGTCAGTTGTGTACGGCAGTTCTTGTGACAAACTTATCCACTGATCTCCATCGTACACCTGTAGCGTATTAATGGATGTATTCCATATTATATCGCCAGCATTAAACTTAAACTTATCTCTATCAGATCTATTGAACTGAGGAGTAGCGTCTGGATCAAACGAATCTAAACTAAGTTCTAGCAATCGAACAGCTTTGTTAAATGTATTGCTGTCTACATTCTGGGCCATAGGCGCAAATGGTAATCTGCCCTGTAGCAACTTGCTCATGCTTACCTTCTACCATTTGGCTGAAGATCTAACCTAGTCGCACCGATTCTAAACCCTACACCCGTCCTTAAACCAGCAGATGCATCATCATCTGACTCAAAACGTACAGCCGCCTGCCGACCCCTGGCACGGGTATCGATCTTGGTTGTTGTGCCGGTGAATGAGGACGTTTGATCTGTAGTCAAAGACTGCCCAGGATAGTTTCTAGCCTTCAAGACAAAGTTAATAGTCTGATCTGTGCCACCACTACCTGTGAACTTAACGTCAGGTATGACCTTTTTAATAAACTGAAACTCTTGGCCATCACCAATATCAAAGTCTGCGCTCTCAATAAACACGTTGTCCATTGGTGCGCCGTCATCGTCAAAACCAGTCTCATGAGAGTAGATGTAGTTGCTTGTGCCGTCATAGCCTGCTGCTCTAGGTACACTTGCAATGCCCTCATCAAGCCATGCAGTACGCGCTAACTGGCCTATCGCCCATGTCTGATCTACATAATTGTAAGTGACATAACGATCAATGGTGTCTGAGCTACCGGAGCAATAGAACCAGCCTACTTCGTTGAACTGCTTATTAAGAAACCCAAACACTTGGAATGCTTGACCTTCGTTTAAGTCATCAAATACATACGAGTGAACGCTGCATGGGACGGGCTGTACCGCACCTTGATAGGTATAGAATCCTTTCTTATCCATCCAGAAGATACCGGAAGGAGTATTCACTGGCGCGTTAGGCCCAATCAAACTTACGCCTTCATTGATAAGCGTAAGGCCAAACGTCAATGGTGCGCCAATAAACTGCAGGCTGTACAACGCAACGTCTGTCCAGATTAAAGTTTCCTGCCTAGCCCTAAGACCGCCAATTATCTGAGATCCAGCAGAGCATCTTAGTGAGCCAGCCGTATTGGTAGATAAAGGCTCCCACTCAGCGGCGTTCTCTTGGTCAGAGAAAGCAACAAGAAGCGGGTCTATGGCCCCTGTCCTGCCTGAAGCGGTAGAATTGATAGGGTCTGCACCAAGAACAACAACGTGACGATCAACGTCTGAAACCAGCACCTGCAAGCCTAGAGTGGGCGCAAGGTTAGCCCCAGATAGATCAGCAAGAGCAATCGCTCTGGTACTAGCGTTTGTGTAGTCCCAGTAGTAAATGCTTCCACCGCGAGGACAGGCAATCAAGTCTTCACCAAAGCTATCTAAAGACCATAGGCGTAGCTGGTTGTTAGAACCAATCGCACTACTAGAACCAAAGGTGCCGTCACCCCATGCGCTTGCGCCCCAACCTGTACCATCAACATAGGTATCAAGCCCTGGTGATATTTGATAAGCGCCGTCTACACCAGACCCGCCGTTACCAGTGTCAGAAGAGTTTGCTGTAACAGTGTCGCCACTGGTGTCTTTAGCGGTAAATGTATAAGTATCCACGCTTGGAACAGTGGCAATCTCATATTCTTGATTAAGAACTGCCGCAGTAATGACACCACCCAGAGACACCGCTTCTGAAAAAGTTACAAAGTCACCCTTGCTTGCGCCATGCGCGTCATCAGTTGCAGTAATAACAGAAGAACCATTGGTGGCTGCAAAGAGAACGCCATTGGTTGAAGTGGCGCGAATAGGTGTTATGTCATCAAAGTCTGCGCCTTCTTGAACGTATAATTTGGTTCGCGTGCCGAGGCCCAAGAGCCGCGTTCCGTCTAGCGCAACCCAGCCCAACATTTTACGGCCTGTACCGTTGTAGGAACTGGTCAAATACTTAACCCAACCACCTATCTTCTCAGGGAACCCTTTACGAAAACGCACCAGATTTCCGTCAAACCAACCGCCTTCCGCAGTGTAGTCTGTGCCTTCCTTGTTGATCCCTGGATTAAATAGGTATTTCTGTAGAGGCATTACTGGTACTCACCTGTGCGAATCATTTCTGTGACCTCTACAGCGCGGTTGCCTACTTGCTGGCTCCACTTGCTGTCCATGAACTCATCAGCAGCAATGTCAAACTGCTCACGGGACATAGCTTCAAGAGCCTTAACAAACCCACGCAAGCGAGTCTGTCCGAGGTTAAATGAGATATCCACCAAGGCATCTTGACGCGCTTCGTTCATTGCGGGAAACCAAAAGTATGAATCGGTAAGCTCTTCTCGTACTCGCTTGATGTCATTGTTTAGCAGGTAATCAATCTCATCATCAGACAGGCCCAAACCAGACTCGCTAATATTTCTGCCCACAGCAATTGTTTCATAATTTGCGGAGCACATATAAACTTTAGACCGCACACCTTCGTGGCGTTTAAGCATCTTAATTAAATCGCTCATTACCTCTCCCTAGCTACGGAGTTAACCTTCTCGTAGCTTCTCATTGCGCCCAAACCGAGCATTCCCATCATAACCGGAACGAGCAGGGTTGTATCTATTTCGGGTAGGTCTACCCAGATGCCTAGTATGTTGGCAATAATTGTATTGTAGAGTAAGCCCAGCGAACACACCCACCCGATACTTGGTCGCCACCCAGCAACAAATAACGACTTATGTGCTGCTTCGGTCTTGTTTACATCTAGCTGGCCCTTCATAAGTTCTTGAGCGTGTCGCTCAGACATCGTAGCAATCTCATGAGCCAAGGCATTCTTTTGATCCTTGTCTTCTATAAACTTGTCCAGTAGTCCTGTGACCGGCCCTACCAGTGATGCGACAATGCTCATATTTTAGTACCAGAGTTTAGTGTTTGGAGAGACTGATTTAGGAACGCAGTACGCTGAGATTCCTTTCTGCGATCCCCGCCTTTGATCTGGCGAAGTCGCTCCACTCTCAACGTAGTAGGCTGCACGATTACAAGTTATGGCGTTTGCAAACAACCAGTTAGATGAGTTGGGTAGCTGCTCACCCTCAACAATCACAATTAATAAAAAAGCTAAAATCATCTATTTGTTAACCAAGCTAATAAACCCCCAACAGTTGCTGGAACCAGCACTAGAACAACCATAAAGATCAAAGCGTATTGTGTCATTTGCGCTCTAAACTTTCGCCTTTCAACTACAGCCCTAGCCAACTCTTCTTGTTTGGCTTTACGGGCGTTTGCCATTTCTTGCATACACTCTTGGTAAAGATGCCCATTTCCTGAAATGGTAAATATATCTTTCACCTCTTGCATGGTGTCTTTAATCTGCTTTCTAGCTAGTGCTGCTTTGATTGCGTCAGCTTCAGACAAATTGCCCGTATTCTGCGCCCTAGCTAGTTCGACTTCAGCCCCGCCAAGTTTACCCAGAAAGGTTCCAATGGTACTCAAATCGTCCGCTGTTCCTGCTACTTGTTTGATCGCGTTTGAAGCCATATTGACTCCAGCCACTATCGCGGAGATTTCAGCAATCATTTTCTACCCCATAGATAACAATATCGGTATCAATACCGACCCTAAAACAATAACGTATAACCCGTAAATCAACTTTTCTAACTTGTCGAAGTTCTTAGCTCCAGACTCCAAACGCTTTTCAATATTCTCGTAACGTACCGCGCATTCTCTTTCGTGTGCGCCAATCTCAGCTAGAGCATCTTTTACCGTAGGGCGTTGTGCTGTCATTTCTTAGTCTTTTTCTCTAACGTGCGCTCAAGGCGCTTTGCTTGATCGGCGTGGAGCTTACTTGCACCTTTAAGTTCTTTAATCATCTTGCGCTTTTGTGCGTCAGTCATAACACCCATAACTAATCCTTAGCCTTACCAATATTTAGAGCAATCCTGTCCAGCCAAACTTGTGCTATGCCTACCCAGTTATCGTCTTTCTTGGTGGGTGTTACAGCAGCGATAGCAGAGGCTAGAGCAATAGCGGCAGTTGCAATGTTAAATGCATCTAGTATGTAACCCATTAGCTTGCCTCTGCTTCTTCAACTTCTTCAACAGGCTTAACAGATTCTACAATTGCTCTGGTATAGGCTTGCAGGAGAAGTTCACGCTCGTTGGTTTGCATTTTAAGCGTAGATATTTCACGGCGTAATTCGTTTACACGGGCTATATTTGCCTGTGTTGATACGTCAAGTTCTGACAAGTTATGCTCTTCGTTGTCAATTACAATTGT
>Ga0302114_10001458_pt1 | contig 15631 bp, 17 predicted proteins | sample AG5_Surface_MG_FD_203107 | JGI IMG/M metagenome (GOLD analysis project Ga0302114, IMG submission 203107) | Marine microbial communities from Western Arctic Ocean, Canada - AG5_Surface | ecosystem: Environmental > Aquatic > Marine > Oceanic | place: Canada: Western Arctic Ocean | collected...
AATCTCTCCGTGTGTGTGTGTGTGTGTGTGTGTGTGTGTGTGTGTGTGTATGTGTGTGTGCAAAATGGCTACTTACTTCTTCAAATATTTCACCAGCAATCGCGTCGCTCCAGGAATGTCTTTCTCCTGCATCGTGCGAAGCCCCGGCGTGGAGGTTTCTTCGGGAACGGCAAAGCGCTTGTTGACGCGCGCCCAGGTCATGCGCTCGTGGGGCTTGCGGGAGAAGCCCACCTCCACGAGCTTCTTGGGGTTGAGGGAACGATGGTAGTACCTTGCCACACCGATGGGCTTGGGTAGCTCAACGCCAGCCGTGTATACGGCCTGGAAAACGCCGGAGCAATTCACGCGGCGGGTTACTTCCTTGATGAGAACTGGAGCAAGACGCTTGGATCTGAGCTTCTTGTGGACACAAAGAAAGTTGATCTCAACCATTTCGACGCTGGGCGTTATAGTGTTGTGAGTATTTTCCCCCCATCTTCCACACAAGGCTCGCTCACCTTTTATCAATGACCCTCATGGTGGCTGGAACACCGGTGATAACAGCCATTAGCTTTTTTGATTTCTGGCTCCTCACCCCGACGTGGAGCTCGGGGTTGTACTTCGGAGGAGTCAAAGCCCACATGAGAAAATCCTTGGAGTAGTCAAACCTGAACATGTTGTCGTCGTCCTCGACGTAATTCTCGTTCAGGAGCACGTACAGCTCGTCCAGCTGCTCGGGATCGTTAATGTCGAGGGACGACCACTCAAAGCCGGCAGGCATGGGGTAGGGCTCCTGGCGTAAGTCGGCCAAAGGCTGGTTGGGCTCTATTGGCCCACAGTCAGATTCATCGATAGTAGCCCCCTTCTTGGGAACCGGCTGGGTGTCCCAGAACTTGTGAACTTTGGATGAGCTGTTGGCGAGCTGCATATTAGCCATAGCCTCGTCCATACGCTTCTTCTGCTCAATGCCAGCAAGAATCTTATTTTTCTTTAACAGGAGCTCCATCGCTTGTTTCGTTAGCTGGGTACCACCGTTGGTTGCCTCGTGGGCACTTGCAGCGGCTGCCGCGGCGGCCTCATCGTTTGTTGAAGTGAATTCACTCATGAAGGTTCACACTTAATCTGGCAAAAATCTCTGGCAAATATTTCATATTGATCACATTGATGTGTTGATTTGCAAATGCAGCACACTAGCGCTGAAAATTTTGCTCTTAAACTGTTACAGACCCCGCTCGACACAATGTCCTCCAGCAGCAGCGACACTGACTCTGATTCCGACTCTGACACGAATGTCTCGTCGCAATTGAGAGAGGACGTAATCAGACAGAAATTGCTTGCAAGTTTCTATGGCACAACCACCCCTGTCCCCTCCACCAATTCCAATTCCAATTCCAATTCCAATTCCAGCTCCAGCTCCAGCTCCAACTCCAACCTCCCCCCTCCCCCACCCACAACTACTACGACTACAAATACAACCAACTCTTCTTCCAACAAACCCAATTCCAAATCCGATTCCAGAAGCCTCGACTCCTCCTCCTTCGACTCCTTGGCCTACTCCCGAAACCTCCTTGCGAAGTCGTCAATATCCACCCTCCTTACCACTGACACCTCCCTTGTAACTTCTGTGAAGCGCCTTGATAGCACTATGCAAACACTCGTGTACGAGAACTACTCCAAGTTCATATCTGCGACCGATGCGATCCGGTCGATTGGGCAGTCTGTTGATTCTGCCGAGTCTGCAATGAACAAACTACAGTCCACGATTGACGCCGTCTCGAATGGAGCCACGCAATTAGACGACTCCCTCAAACATTCCCGTAACGATGTAAAAGAAAAAATCCGCGTTAAGCGGCACCTCCAGAAGCTCGATTCTCTATTAAATTTGCCCACGACATTGAAGATTTTGATCCAAGACAAGCAATACCTCAAGGCCGCGACTGCGTATGACCTCTCCAAACCAGTTCTCGAGAAGCATTCTCCGTCATTCCTGACCCTCGACAAGATCAAACAAGAAGTCAACACAATAATCCAAAACCTCTCCCTAAACCTCACCCATGAATTGGAAACTTCGGCGCCCAAATCCACCAAGGCAACTTTCACAATAGCCGCCGCCCTCAAAACAATCAACGACGGCGTGTCTCTCCACAAGAAGGAAGCTACCGAATTTGCCACCTCCCTGCTGACATCAAAAATGAATTTTGACGACGAGTATTCCTTCCTGATCCGTATCCATCGAGCAGCCACCCAGTTTTCCGGTGCATTCCCAACCCCCCCGAGAGACCACGATGCCTCCCTAGCAGACTTTGTCACTCTCCACTTTGAAAGTTATCTGGGTACGACAGTGAAGGTGAGTGAGCGGAGCGGGGGGGGGGTTGAGGGAAGACGAGATTACGAACAACAACTACTAAAACTAAACTGTTTTCTTGTCAATCTACTTCGCACCTTGTTCGCTCGGCGCAGAATTCGTTGTCCGAACTATGCTCCAACTTCTCTCCCTCGGCGAGTCACACTATAAAATCCTCCCTTCTGAATTTCATTGCAGCGACGAAGAAATTCGCGCAGGTGTTGAACGAGGATCCAATCGGACTGCCGACGACGTTGACCAGCAAGTACTTGGACAGCGCGTACGCGTTGGCCACTGCGATTGTTGGTGAGCGGGTTGAAAACATTTATGGCGAGCTGCGAAACGATTGCGTAGCAAATTTGTGTGATTTCCTGGGGGGTTTTGAGAAGCCCGCGACGGGTGAAGTGGTTATAGTCATGTTGAACAGGTGAGCGAGCGGAGCGGGGGGGGGTTGAGGAAGACGAGAAATATATGCGAGCCACTACTAAACTTAAACTACCCACTCAATTCACTTCGCACCTTCTTCGCTCGGCGCAGCCTCGTTAACATGCATAAACAAATTCTAACCGCCCACGTAACCCCCCTCGTCGGGATTCCCGTTTCCTCCCTCACCATCTCCCAATCGATCCAGTCTCACTCCGCCAATTTCCTCATATGGCTCGGAGCGGCTTTCGAAATGAGCAGCAACTGCTACACCCCCTCCTCCCTGACCGTTTCCTCCAGCCCTCCCACCGAAAACCACGACCACGACCACGACCACGACTATTCCGCCAATAATAATAACGATGATGATAAAGCCGAGAGAAGTCGGCGTCAGCTCGCGATTGCCACTGCGGACGATTCATTCGACACCGACGTTTCCGCCCTGGGGGTTGCGGCCAAAAAGGCCACCATCCCCACCAATTCCAAATGTACAACGGTACAATTAATTTTCGCCGAGGCGGGTAGAATTTCCAACGAGGCCCTCATCGGTCGCGTCAGCGATCACGTCGAGGACGCACTCGCCGAATTTCCGAACGCGAGCATGCAGCCCGATGAAGAGATGAATGCTGTGGTTAGGTTGAGATTTTCGATCACCACACAAAATTGCCTCCACGCCTATATTTTCGACGTCGGTCACGCCGCTTCCACGGCGCTGTGCGTCGGCGTGAACTCGAGCAATAATGCTACAGGTTGGACGTGCTCCGAGAAGGAGGTGAGGTCTCCGAGAGAATGTTTGCGTTTGATGCTGAGCATCGTTAGGTTGGCGAGCTTGGATGTGGCGGAGATGAGAGGCGGGGAAGGTTTTGCGGTACCGGCAAAAGACATTGTTGGTGTTGAGGGTGTTGGGGGCGGGGGGGGTGGAAATATCGGTATCGGTGGCAGAAGGTCAACTTTGGGCGGAGGCGGACTTCTCGATAAGTTGTTCAGCGAGAAAATTTGCGTCTTTGGGGAGAACGAGTTCACCAGAGAGTCCGTTGTGGTAGGAATATTGAAGATCGCCCTGAGGACTCTGCTGCTGAGAGCGAGAAGTGTGATTTTCAGTAAATTCGGGGCTCGGCAGTTGAACGTTGACGTGCAGCTGCTGAGCATAGTTTTGAAGCACTACGTGGAAGAATCGAGCGTGGTGGAAACGCTGATTGGAGATCTGAAAACTGTTGCCAGTGAAAGATGCTGCGCGCCGGTGGAGGAGGGCGATGGGCCGCCGCCGAGTTACGTCGAGAGCGCAGTAATGGGCGTGATAATCAATCGTTGGATGGAGGCGCATAGAAACGACGAGGTGATCTTCATAATAATGGATGATGAATAAACAACAGTTTAAAAAAGCCTTTCTACTCATTTCCATTCTCCTACAACATATCTGCCAATGTCAAAACTTTCTTTTTGACCTTCTCCTTGCTATCGGGGTTCAAACCAAGGCTGAACAGCTCCCTCGGATCGATGTTCTCCGGCCCGATCTTCTTCATGTCAAACAGACTCTCGTCGTCCTTCATCGATGCCATTTTCGATCTTATCTGCCTCCTCTCCTTGCCCGCGAAGAAGTGGTAAAATTGTTGCCAATCCGGCTCAACCTTTGGGAAGCCAAATTTCAGGTACGCCCCTACCAATATTGCCTCCTCCTTCTTGGTCCACTTGACGTTCATGCCAAGTGTTTTGTCCTTTCCTGCCACACCCCACCCGCTGGTCTTCGCCGCGTGCTCTGCAACATGCCTCTGCTTCTTCAGAACGCTCAAGTTCTTGTTTTCGTCCTTCGTTGCTGCCCGTTTTTTTCTCTGTTCTCTTTGTTTAATGTCCTTCCTCTCCATTCTCATGATCATCATCCACTTCTCCCTGTTTATCATTGTTTTGTAATCTCCCATGGCCTTGGCGACAAACCTGGCTGCCCTCTGTTTATGGTAACCGTGAATAAATATTCCGCTGCCATCTTGTTTGAGCATTGGCTCGCAGTAATACAAGCGGCGCCAATTTTTCTGAATTTTCATTGCCGCATACTTTTCCTTCCTCTCCTCATCAGTCAGCGCCTGGTCCTTTTTGCTCATCTTTTCCATAACACCAGTGGTGAAGATTGAGAGCCGAGCGGCTCCAAGCTTTGCTGATGGTGACGCAGCTTGGGCCGCCTTTTGGGTTGCAAAAGCACCAAGCTTGAACACCGCACTGGTGAGCCTCGACGCTCCTCCGGTTGCGACGCCCGTGCTGTTGAGCGCGCCCTCTGCCGCCAGCACCATCATGCTTCGACGTGGCTGTTTTTTCACAGGGCTGCGCCGGCGCCGGCGCCGAGCGAAGTGCATTACAATATGATTATATGTTAGTTTAAAATGTGGATGGATCCTTCCACTGCTCGCTCACCTGCTGCTTTCAGAAACGTCACCACCATTGCTGTTGTTGTTGCTGTTGTTGTTGCTGTTGTTGTTGCTGTTGCTCGTGCTGGTCATTCTCGACATTCTCGACATCATTGAAACTTTGTTTTTGAGCTTCAGCACCATGGTTTGGCGCTTCAGGTTATGATTGGGCTCAATGATGGCTGAATTTGAATTTGTTTGAGAAAAGTTGTTCTTTTGCTCCCCACCCCCCCCCTCACCCCCCCCCTCACCTCCCCCCTCACCCTCACTCCCCTCACCAGAGAACAACTTTTTACCCTTTTCACTCTTCGTTGGTCTGGGAGGATTGTCGAAATTTATTATTGGAACCGGCTTGTGCCTCATCTTCTCGTTCATCAACAAATCATCAAAGCAAAATAGGGTAATGTCGTCGACGCTTTGATAACTGCTGGCGCGCCCCCCGCTACTCAGTAGCGCGGTCAGCGGCGACATCTTCGGATTGAAGGCCTTCTTCTTTAAAGGTGACTTTTGTGGCGAAATCGTAAAGCGGCTCACTTGTTGCTGGTCTGGAGAAATTAGATGATCAAAGTTATTTCCCTTCATCGACTTTCTGAACTTTCTCTGGTGGTCGTTTAAATCCTCTTCGCCGTCCGAGTTGCCCTCGTCCTCCTCTTGAATTGCGATGAATTCTGATTTTCCGCCCGTTTGCTCTTTCAACGTCTTGCGCTGTTTTCGCTTCAGGGCAGCCTTTTCGTCGAGAGACATTCCCTGTAGACGGTTCTTTTCAACTGCCTGCTGACTATCAACAACTGACATCCGCTCCGATCGAACGGAAAGTCGCTTGTTCTTTATTATTGAAGTTTTGTTGCGATTCTCCCTGAGTGAGACACGATGGTGATGCGCCTCCTTCTTTTGGGCTTTTGCCTTGTTCTCGGCGGAGTAAATTATGTCATACTGCTCATTCACCTCCTCCTTGATCTCAATGTGAATCTGCTTGGACATGGTCATAAGTCTCTTCTGAAGGTCTCTTGTTTTTGTTAAGTTTGGCTTCATTGACCGGTTGAGAATGCCACTTGATTCGGCATCCGACATAGTCGGAGAGTTGGATTGGATTGGATGGGTAGTAGTGGACGACCAATATATTGGAAAGTGTTTTTGTGTTTTTGGTCTATTTTTGGTTGTCTCTTTCAATCGACAATTTTTCAAATTTGAACTTCTTAGTATTTAGCTTCCAACACACACAATTTATACCCTGGTACCTTCTGTGCAGTGCCTTGAATTCTTTGACTCCCATTTCCGCGTTTTTCATTAAAAACCAAGTATGGGTGAACGAATTCACCGACATCAACAACAGGCCAAAGCAGACCCATGGGAAAATGGCTCCAACGCCTCCCTCGGCACGGCCGCGGCGTTCCACAACACAATTGGCATTGGAACCCTATTTTCCAAAGACGGAGAATACAACACTGAGTTCCTTCAAACATTTGTGACGAAACCTCTTAAAATTAAAAATCCTCCTCCCAAACCAATCCGCAATCCTGTGCTGTTTGCTTCCGGTCCAAAGGGATTTGATTCAAGAACGATTATCTACTTTAAGAATTCTTCCCTGGAAACAGATTCCCAGCAACGAGAGAAGTTCCACCTTCTGACGAAAGCCGAGCAATCTCACCAAGCAGCCCTCGCTCTTTCGAAGAAAGCTGAAGTTTTCCAAGAGAAGCGGCGGCTTCGCAAAGCGTGGAACACGCCCAAGGAGTTGCCAGGTGCTCTCCCGAAGCCCCCCCCTCGGGTTTCAGTGGAAGAGCGCAAAGCCAGAAAAGCCAAGGCCGAGGCTGAGCTCGAGAACCACGGTGCCCTAGTGGAGACGGTCATGGTGCCCGATCCATCTTTTGGGGCCGGAAAACACGGCACACGGCTCCAAATACAGGCGTGCCCTCCGCCGAATAGCTGTTCGAGGCCCTACAACCCGCAGTCGTACACACCCACAACCAGTTCTCCCAACAGATCGCAGTTTGGCGATGGCGATGGTGATGGTGGTGATGATGACGATGGTGGTGGTGACGAGAAATTTGCGGAGGAAGACGACCTCCAACAATACTTTAGACCCCCCCCTCCACCACTCTACGAAAACGCCTCTCCTCACGAACTTCGGCTGCTTACAGCTGCCCGAACAAAACAAATTGAAGCAGACAACGTGAAGCGCAAGCTGCAGACCTTGGAGAAGTTCGTCGGGGGCCTCAAGGGCAGTATCAAAAGTTTGAACACCCCGGCGAAGGATAAGGATAAAGAGGAGGACGATGTCGATCCAAATAAGGAATTCTTCTCCTTGGGCGAGAACACATTGCTCGGCACGAGCGGAGGAGAGCTGGCCGCAGCGATCAACCAGCTTCGGGTTGATCAACTGAAGCAAACGAAAATGATAGAAAAGCTCGGCAACGAGAAGAAGCTGGCGGAGAAGCAAGTGCGAAAGCTGGAGAAAGAAATCTTGAACAGTCGCAAATATCCCGGAGCTGTCGTTACGAGCGAGAAGATAGAAACATCGAGTGACAACGAAGCAAAAGTGAAAGCAAAAGCAAAACCAAAAACAAAAACAAATCTAAAACCAACCCAAACCCAAACTCCAGCTGCAGCCGAAAAAACCAACGCGTTCCTAAAGCGACAGGCTAACCACGAAAAGAACAGGAATGAGAAAATTGCCTCGAAAAAGGAGGAAGAGGCCGCAGAGCTTGACAAGTTCAAGCAGTTCAAGGCGAAAACGTTGGTGCCGGGGAGGATGGCTGCAAACGCGGAAATCATGATCGAGGACGACGTTCAAAAAGTAAAAGAGCGGGAAGTTAATAACCAACTGAGGCAAACGGAGATGGAATTTTCTGGAGGTGGGCCGTCCATGTTGGCGAAGGAGGCCGCGGGTGTCACAACCACCGCGCAGCTGCGAGGTAATGAGCGGAGGGAGAAGGAGAGGAGCGAGTTGGAGGCGGCAGCAAATAACAGTTAAGTTTTCTTCTTATCTTTTATAATTATAGCAAATAAATACTCTCTCTTCTCTAGCAGCTCGCAAAGAGAACTTCCTCTTCTGATTGCCTCTCCGGGACGAGTTCCGCATCGAGCGAACCACGTCTTCCGAAGCTGCTCTTAACTTTTGGCGGCTCCTGCTGTTCGACAGAACCTCCAGAGGAGGTCCGCCGTTTGAACCATCCCCCAACCGTTTCTTCGATTTTATCCTTCAACTCGTCTGCACCACTGCTCCTCCGTCGATCTTTTTTCGTTTTTTTAAGCGTATCCTCGTCTGTGATCACGCCCGCAGCGAAAATCGCATCGGATTTGAGATTTCTGTTTTCAAGTTGAAGGTTTCCGATCTTTTCAGTTGCGCGTTCTAGTTTTGTCATTAGATCTCCGTACCTTGTTGATTCGTGCCTTAAAACCGCTATATGTTCATCCCTGTCTAACAAAGACATTTGCAGTTCTAGTAGTTGATCAGAAAGCTTTGAAGTCAACATTTCACCGCTCACAATCGACATTTGCGAATTTAAGAAGTATTTTGCACGCTCGGAGATTCCTTGGTACGAAACTAAGAGCAGCTGCCGCGCCCACGTTCGTCTTCGCCAAGAAAAAATCGGGAGAGTTTTTTTATTATCTGGAGCTGGAGAAGGTTGAAGAGATTTATCGTCATCCACGACGACCGTGGCAAATCCGTTTTTGTCAGAGTTGGATTTATCTATCTGCCAACCCCCCACCCACGCCCAATCCCCGCCAAGGTTGAGCTCTTCCAACACAAACATGTCGTCCAGGTTTGCGCAGCGGAAGGTAAGGTCAACATCAGTGAAAAAGAAATCGGTCTTGTTGATGCCGATCGAATTCAAGAGCGAGGGTCGTCGAAGGGGTAGCGAATTGACTTTGTCAGGCAAATTGTTGTTGTCCTTCTGCCACTCGAAAGCCGTAAGCTTTATCGAGGAAAGAGATTTGTTGTTGTCTACTCGCTCGGGAAACGACTCTAGCGATAAAATTGTGTGGGAGGGAAGAGCGGGGATATTCGAATCGTGCTGGGTTTTATTAATTTGAAGCGCAGTGTTCGAGGTTGTGAGGGAAGAAATAGTTGCCTGGAGCTCAGCAATGATGTGTGCGGTTGAATTGGGGGAATTGGGGGAGGAAGCTGGGGCTGGTGGGTCAATGAGAGCAGTGTTTGTAAAACCACCATCACCATGTAGATCAGCGAGCATTTCAGCGAGCTCGGTAGAAGCAGCAGATTCCGCAGTAGAACTTCGCCTCCGGATTTGCTCTTCTAGGTTGGCACGCTTTTGACGCTCTTTGTCCAACTCCGCCAGAAGGTCGAAGACAATACCCTCGTTGACATTGAGCATATCGCTATTAGTTGTTTGTTGTGTTGGATCATTCATGCTAAATATTCAGTGGTTGGCTTCCCTAGGTGGGTACTTGTTTTGGTGTTGTGGTGTTATGATGTATGGTGTTATGGTGTCATGGTGTTATAATTTATGATGTTTCACTATTTTCCACACCTCCACACCTCCATCAAAGACAACACCATATAATCTTTTTAGGAAAACCAACTACCTCCAGGCACTCTAAGACAATATATAGCGCAACCAGCACAAAATATATATCCCACCCTCACGTTCGAGCCACCCCAAGAAGAAGTAACACCGAAAGCAGCAAAAGCAATAGATGCGGTTTCGACATGGAAATCCACTGCCATCGTCCCCGGACAAAAAAAGATTGGTGTCCTCGGGACAGACCAGGAAGATGCTTTTTTCTTTCGTAAACAACGGCGGCGGGCCAGCATCAACTGTCGTGCGCGAATTCGCAACGATTGGTGGGAGTGGTGATGGGGGCAAACTCATTCTGCACCTACACCATTCTTCCAAACGATTGCATCGCGTACTCACTGGGCTCCCGTTAGATTTCACGTTGGAGAATGAGACAATTGACATTGTTGAAAATGGACATTGAGCGGCACGAATTTGACGTTGTGGCCTCGTTGTTGCACATTGGATGCGGCACCCCGTCAGTTGGCGTTTAAAACGCATCTACACAACGCCTACGGAATGTGGGGACGTCCGGTGTCCGAGTCGGAGTGGTCAACGTTGTGGGCGTCATTGGACGCGCTTGGGTATGTCGCTCTTTGCCCACCAAAAAGATGGTTATAAAATTGGTAATTACATTTCAAACGTTAAAATGCTGTCTTGGCCTGCCACTGGCAAAGATTATAATATTTGCGCTCGTTCGCATTCTTTCGAAGCGCTTCTGCCTTGTAGCGTTCAATCGAAAAGAATTGTGCCTCTTGATGTTCGAAGCAATCTCCTCAGGAATGAAGTCAGCTGGTAAATTCAGCAACAACAACCCGTCGTCGGTATACCAGCTTGGTTTCAACAGCTCCCATTCCTCGTAATTGTCGCTAATCCACTCCCTTATTTCCTCCCGAAGCCCCCTTAACAGATTTTTATTCACATACAAAACGCAATCGGCCTTCCTCATGTCATTGTCACAATCCTCCCTAAAGTGAACGCTTAGCCCATCTTTCGCCGTCTTCAAGCTCCAGAACAAATGCCTGAATTCCTTCTGTGATGTTTGGAGAGTTGAGTTTGAGTTTTGTTCATATATAGAGTTTTTCAAAAATGACAGTGTGTTATGGACCTTTGTCAGAATGAAGATTTTGGCAAGAAATACATGCAATATATCAAGGCTGTCTTTATTTTCATTGCGACTTAGGTGGATCACAATGGTTCATTTGGATTCCATCGTCGCCCGATGACCAAATAACAGACAAGAAATGTAGTCAGGTTGCTGCTATTCCAGCAACAATGTATTCTTTTTCGGGTCTTCAACTAATGGTCTCTGTGTTTCATTCACTCACCTTCAAACAATAGAAGATCAAAAAGCTCCCTGTACACACCCACAGTCCGCTCAGCACAAAGAGCACGTTGTAGAGCTCATCAGCGTCGAACTGCTCACCCGCCACTACGTTCTCGTCAAAGTTCCTGCTATAATACCACACGCTAACGTATGAGCCAAGGTGACTCCAAATGATCGTTGCGCTCCACCACGCCCCCCCCAACTCGTAGTGATGTCGCAATTGTAGCATTGCTGTACAGCCGGTGCAAACTTGCGTTCCAATTCTCTGAAACAGACTAATTACTACCGCAACCCACCCGCCGATCGGAAACCAATACAAGAAATCCTGCCGCACCAGTTTCAAAATCAAGCTCAAGCAAAGCTCAGCAAAAACCAAAATTAAGAAAAACGGGATGGATGTGGCTGCCATAAAGGCGCAGCCAATCACCTTGCTCAGCGTCGACAACACTGTGAAGAAGAACATCGTGAAGAAAGTCAGACTTCTTTTGAAGCTTGAATTGGGGACGGCTCCGTAGAACTTTGGATTTATGCTCCTGTTGACTGGGTCGACGTCCAGATCGTACGAAATTGTAGTGCTTGCGAATGCAATTGTCAAGACAGACACGCAGATGCTAAATAAAGCCATGTCCGGCCGCACCGGAGATATGATGTACGCGTACAGCTGAAAGATGCTGCTCGGGATCGCCTCGAAAGTAATTTCAATCCCCTTGTTGCAGCTCAGCTCTGCGTCGAGCGAGTTTAGTTAGTAGCTCAAAGTTGTTTCTCGTCTTCCGCGAAAGCTCACCTTGCAGAGGATGCAGAACTTGGTGCTCCTTTTTAACTGCCCCCATCGCTATCCTGTACGCGTCGATGGCAGGCTTCAAAAATGTCAACACATACAGAACCTCGAGAATTAATTCTCTCCTAGGAGCCTTTCTGTTCTGACCAACGACTAAAAAAATCTGGAAGAGCAAACTCGACAAAATCATGCACAGAACTGGAATCGCAAATCTCGCCTCGCCATTCTCGAAATAGTTGATGATTTGTGTAGAGGTTTTATTAGTCGTTTTTTTCTTCTTTCTTTGCACTTTCTGTCGCACTTTCTGTCACTCACCATGTAAATGTCGCTGAAACGTCCAGCAACGCCAGCGAGCAGCCCAAAAATACCCTGACGAACATGCCCCAGATCGCCTTCTCTAGCAGTCTCTGGCCGATAACCGTCATGAACGGGAGAAACCAGGGCTGTTTGCTACCAAGCTCGTGGATGGCGGGGTACGCCAGCCGGAATTGGTCCACTCCAGCAACTGCCGACTTGCGAGCCTTGAGTTTAACCGCGAAAGATTGGCCCATCTTGATCGCTTCACTTGCTCCTACATCTGCTAGCGCACACTGAACCCCTTTCCCTGGTCGTAGCTTGTTTTTCATCACCTCCCTCAGGAACTTTTGCAACCAGGGAAATTCTTTCTCGACCTGTTGTAGACTCAGGTGGTTTTCGAAAAACTTTTTGATGCGAGCTGCGCCGAGCCGTCACCGCGCCGCGCCGAAACGAGCCAAAATAATATTGTTCAGTTGTCAGTTGTCAGACCAGAAGTGGGCTCCGCTCCGCTCGACTCACCTTTTTGCTCTCTTTCCCTTTGCGAGGTGTGGTTCATGTTGCAGGAAAAAATCGCCTGAATTGGATTCTTAAGATGAAACCCTTCGCAAAAGTACTCTCCCATCGCCTTCCCGTCGCGCTTCTCCAGCAACGCTAGCCCCTTCTTTTTCAAGAAGTAACTTTGGCACCTCGAAAGCTGCTGCAAGTATGCGTGTGCGTGGCGCTTGGCCTTCCGCTGGGGTTTCTTTTTCTGGAAATCCACCTTGAGGAAGAAGTCTGCGCCGAGCGAAGCGAAGCGAGGCGCATTTTTAATGAAGCGAGAGCAAACCAAGCGAGCCAAACGAATTGAGTTGGTTAGTTTAGTAGTGGATGAAGCCGTCTGCAGCCATTTCGCGGGATTTATCGCTTCGCTCGCTCACCAACTCTGCAATAGTTATTCCTTGTCTCCTTGATTTCGAGGACGCACGTGTACATTAACCGCTTCATCTTATTCGTCTGAGGCCTCGACTCGAACTGCCACGGAACGATGGATACCAAGAAAGTTTGCAAAACGTCCTTCTCCACCTTCTGCTGCGGTTGCAAAAGGGACAAGCCCTTTTCGATATCTTCGTTGACTACCAGAGTGCTGTTTCGCTTCTGTCTGTTCAAACCTGGTGGCGGGGTGGCTTGATTCTGATCTTGCTCTCTAGAAAGAGAAGCCAAGATGCTAGTCTGCGTCTGCCTCGTGTTCGTTTCGGTTCTGCGCCGAGCGAAGAAGGTGCGAAACGAATTGAGTGGAATAATGTTAGTTAGTTTGTAGTAAATGTAGCCGTCTGTAGCAATTTCGCGGGATTCATCGCGAGTATGCTCATCTTCATCAAGATTCGCTCGCTCACCTCTGCCAAACCATGTTGCTCACTGTCTCGTACGGCCTCGTAGTTTCGTTCGACCAGCCCAACGGTTTTTTCGCATTGTAAACTATTTGACTTCGCGGAGACAGCGTCTCCAACACCTCGCGCTCGATGTCCAAGCTCGTCTCCTTGCACCTCATATCGTAATGCCACCAGTAAGCCAGCACGTCCTTGGCCGATGCGTGTACGGTCAACCTGGACCGGCCGAAGACAAATCGGCGGTGCAAGAGCGCAAAATATGATTTTGCGAGGGGACCAGTCTCTATCTTTTGCAAGTTCTCCATTTTCTCTATTTGCTTCTGCGCCGATTTTTAATTGTTGGTATTTTTATAATTTAGCCCGCGCTCAACTCGCTCACCTTCAACATTATTCCCTTGCCCAAGGTTGCCTTCTCGTCGTCAGAGAACTTCAGCACGTTCATTTCCTTGTTAATGGAGTTTAAATCGTTTGTTTTCCGCTTTGCAGACTTCGGAGTCAAAGCCAATGGCACTTTGCTCGGGGAGAGTTTCTTCTTCCGGAAGGTGCTCGATAGGAAGTTCGCCTTCGGGGTGTTTTCGGTCTTAGCGCTTGGCACGTCGTCACTGTTGCCGGACTCTTCTGGCGACATTAATGAGCTGTCTGCGCCGAGCGAAGCGAGGCGCATTTTTAATGAAGCAAGAGCAAAACAAGCGATCAAAAGAATTGAGTGGAATAATGTTAGTTTAGTAGCGGATGATTTTCGTCTGTAGCCAAATTTCGCGGGTGTTGATTCATCGCGAGTATTCTCGTCTTCAGCAAGGCTCGCTCGCTTCGCTCGCTCACCTGTGTCAGAGACTTTGCTGAACCTCTTTGAGAATTTCATCTGGTACAGGACTAGAGTCGCCTGCACCTGCTCGTCGTGTTCTAGCTCTAGTTTGGCCTGCCAGGCTTTGAATGATTGACGGTCGACCTCCACATCCCTCGCAAAGCGCCACAAGACTCTTTCGACAAGTTTCAAGTTTGACTGGAGCAAGACGCTTGAGAACAGGACTCGGGGAATTGAAGTCTTTACATCGGCATGAACCCAGAACGTAAGTTTGCATTGAGTTTCCCCCTCCAACGCTTCCAGCAACACCACCCACGTGAATTCCCCCCTGATAACACCTTTAGTTGCGGTGAACTCGTCACTTGGCGGGTCAGAATTTGTGGGGAAGCTGCAACAAATTAAATTGCTGTCATCCAATTTGCTCCATACTGTAAGATTTACGAACTCCCGCGGATTCAGGGGGCGTGGCAAGTTTTGGACCTGCCCCCAATTGAGTGGAATAAAGTTAGTTTAGTATTGGCTCGCCAGCAACACCCGCAAGCTCACTCACTTTCTGAATTATTTGCTGGTGGGCCGTTTTGGCGGAGATTATTGATCGCTCCGGAGCCATGGTGTCCCACAGATCCGCAAGAACCCGAACTGGCTGCGTGTCTATAACTGCGGTGGCCTTGGCCCAGATCGTCTGAATTTCTTCTCTCTTGGCTAAAGAGAAGTAAATGGTGACTCTCGGCGATGAGAGATGCGGTTGCACGACAAGTGAAGTGTTGAGTCGTGGGTCCTTGGTAATTGCCAGTGCTTTTCCAACACAATCTCGCTCCTCTTGGTTGAGCTCGGTGTGTTCATTCTCGTTTGTGAGCTCCCTAACAAACTTGGTCTGTCTTCGTTCAAGTTCCATGGAAGCTCCATTCTCTGTTGTCCCCCCAATGTTTTTGAGCTTGCATGATCCGGGGTACTCTTTGGTAATGTACACCTTCTTGCCATAACTCACAGTACTATGTGATTCTCGCGAACCCCGGGGCTGCAAGCCGGTTATATTATTCATCAAGCCCATGTGTAGTTGGAGAGTTGTGTCGTCGTGGGATCAGTCGTTATCACTTAAGTGAATAAATAGCCTTCCTAAAAACAAAATCAAGCGAACCCCAAACTCTTAATTTTTTATTAAAAATTGTTGCCGATTTATTCTTATCACAGACCTTGACATGGTCGACAGTTATGTCGCTAGCCAGAGTCAAGCCTGCGATTTATAAAAATCCTCGTTTTCTCCTGCGCTTATTGTATTTTTTACATATGGTATCATCAAAATTAGAGTGACACTCTCCATTTTCTCCTTCTCCCCCCTTCCCTTCCCTTCCCTTCCCTTCCCGTCCCGTGCCGGCGCGGGCCGGGCCGGCGCGGAGC